>Ga0123519_10003195_pt1 | contig 27292 bp, 40 predicted proteins | sample YelNatPaOPRAMG02_FD_87396 | JGI IMG/M metagenome (GOLD analysis project Ga0123519, IMG submission 87396) | Hot spring microbial communities from Yellowstone National Park - Yellowstone National Park OP-RAMG-02 (version 2) | ecosystem: Environmental > Aquatic > Thermal springs > Hot (42-90C) ...
ACAACTGATGGCTGATGGCACTATCACCGATGAGGGGCTTGTCTTGTAGCCGTCTGCGCGAAGGAATCTTCCGACTAGCCGCATTATGTAGAGGTGGCGCATGGGCGCGTTCCTGACCGATGTCCGCGGCTTTACCCCGCTCATTGACGCGCTTGTCGCGGAGGAGGGCCTCGTAACTGCAGCCGTGTACGGTGTCGTTTGGCGCTACTGCCAAATGGCCGATGGCGTCTGCACGGCGTCGCAGGAGACCATCGCGGCCCACCTCGGCCTCACGCGCGTTACGGTCAACGCGCACCTGCGCCGCCTCTGCGAAGCCGGATACCTCAAAGACGTTACGCCCTCCGAAGCGGCGGGAGAGCCGCGGGTCTATGCGGACACGGGCAAGATGAAGATCATGGGCCTCGTGGAAGCGCGCGATGAACCGCGCGATGAGGAGGGGGGTGTAAATTTCCTTTACACCCCCTGTAAAGGAAATTTACAGGGGGGTGTAAACGAAATTTACAGGGGGTGTAAAGCAATTTTACACAAAGAGAGTATTAAGAGAGAAAGGGGGGAGAGAACAAATGAAGATACAGGGGGCGCTGACGCGCCCGCACAGAAACCCAAAAGCAAACGCAGGATTGCCTCGCCGCTAGACGACCTGTACCGCCAGCACATGGGCATCCTGCCGAACCGCGCGCAGAGCGAAGAGATCGCCGCGACGGTGAAGGATGTCCCGCTCTTTGCGACGTGCCTTCGCGAGTGGCGGCTGCGCGGATACTCTCCCACCAATGCGCGCGGTGTGCTGGACTGGTACCGCGCCGGTGGCCCGCCGCCGTCTGGCGCGCGCAAGGCCGCGCCGACCGCGCCTGCGCCGTCTCCGTCGGCCTCGGAAGACGTACCTGCCGAAGACCTGGGGGCGCGGGCGCGCGAGTTGCAGGAGGCGTCTGCGAGCGCCGTCCCGCGCGAGTTCTACGAGTACCTGCGCCAGACGCTTGCACAGAGCACGTACAATGCATTTATACTGCAGCGCATACACGTGGAGCGGGTGGACACAACGCTCAAGGTCGCGGGCGCGTTGCCGCGTTTACGAGCGGTGATCCAGAAGGCCGCCGCCTACGCCAAAATGCAAGTTCAGTTTGAAGACTAGGAGGAGGGTCAACAATGTGGTATGCGGAAATTGCGGGTGGGGAAGTCTGGTTTCACAACGGTCGCAATGACCATCCTGTGCATCTGATCTTGCCACAAGGCGATCACACGGTTCGTGTCATGTGGGACACCGAGGAGACGCCGAGGTGGGCATTGCCGGTAACTGACCCGTTCGCTGATACCATGAACCTGGTGGCCATGATCCTTGCCATTCTAAACGAACCGGAGGAGCCGTGAATATGGTCAACGTCGCCGACTGGACAGTTGATGACGAAATCAGCGAGGTGCGCAAGGAGATGTGGCGCATCCTGGCGCAAATCCCGCGCGCGTCGCGCAAGGACAAAGAGAACCTCCGCGCGCGCCTCGCGGAGTTGCGCAGCAGGCTGGACGAACTTCAGAGGCTGCGCGGAACGCCAAAATTCGGAGATTGACGATGGACGACACGTTCCCTTACCGCCGAATCGCTGCAGCCGTGTGGCTGCAAGCGGCCCAAGACGCGCGCCACCTCGGCGAGGGCCGACTTCCGCGCGGGGTTATGTGCGGCATCACGGGATTGCGGCGCAGAGACCTGTCGTGGAAACGCGCGCTCATGGAGGCCATGCGCGAAGACCTGCGCGTTTGGCTCTCGGAAGAGGGCGCGTATAGCCGCGCCCTCTGGGCAGCGCTCCTGGGCTGGACGGATGACGAGTGCGAGCGGTGCACCCGCCGCATTCGGGCGTTACTGGGAGAGTGAAGATGGACATCTGTGTGATAGGTGCGTTTCTCGGCTTCGGCCTGCTCTGTATCGGGATAGTTTTCGGGACAGGCGGCGGGCCAAAGGGCGTGCTGGAAACCCTTGTTGCCACGCTCATAACCATTGTGGTCGTTGTTCTTGTGGCCATCGGCCTGCTCTCGTTCCTTCTGGCGTGGAAATAGGCAAAGAGGGAAGAATATGTCTCAACTCTGGAAGGTCAAGCAAAAGGGCAACCTCACACGGATTGAGCGCGATGATGGCAGCCTGCACCTCATCATGCACATAGACAAAGGCAGCGGCGGCTGGATTCGCATCGGCGCGCAGCGTTCACCTCTAGGGCACGAGCAGTGTGCATTCTTCATGCACGCCAAGTACCAGAAGGCCCTATTCGGCATCCTGGACAACGTGGCGAACGGAAGCCCGCTCACTTTCTCCGTTACGCTGATGGACGATGGCGTGGTGGCAGTGCAGCACGGCGAGTACACGTTGGAGATTGCCCAGCACTACCTGGAGCAGATTCTTGATCTGACCAGGCTTGTTCGGGGCACGGAAATGATGAGGTGGTGAGCCATGATTTTCGCCCTACTGGCCATGCTTATCCTCGCCGCCTTATGCATTGTCATCTGGGGCGGCACAGAAGACGAGGTCGGCGTTCAGGCTGGACTTGGCGCGGTCGGCGGCGCGCTGCTGGCCATCGTCATCATGATAATCCTGCTGGCCGCCGCAGGAAGATAGGATGGCGCACATGGACGCGCCCAATCGGGAATGCTACAGCGTAACCGGAAACTACAGGACGCGCGTCTGGGTCGCGTTTCTGGAGTGGCCGCGGCCTGGGGAAACGGCTGGCGAACTCGTGCAGCGGCTGCACATGAAGTACCAGGCCGATTATGCGCAGCCGACGTTTGACATTGAGGTCAGCCGCTACCAGGACGGGACGCCGAAGTACGCATTGGTTCGGCTGCGCACATTGGACGTGGAGGAGGTGTGAAATGCGCTGATACGTCATCTGGCCTAGTTTGGACTCTGACAATCACTCATAACAGGGAGGGAGAAATGGAAACCTACAAAGTCAAACTGACGTTTATTGAACCGCTGCTGGGAACCGTACCTATGAACAGGGAAATCTACGAAGAGTACATTGCGACGAAAGCGGCAAGCCCAGAAGAAGCCGACCAAGAGGCGCTGACCGTTGAGGAGATGGTAGAGAAAGGCACAACGGGCTTCCATCGCACGCCCGATGGCCAGCCCATCTTGTACGACTATGTGCTCAAGGGCTTCTTCAAAGACGCTTGCTCCGCCCTTCGGCGTGCGAAGGGCACGCGAAGCGAAAAGTTGACCAACTTCAAGAAGGTCATAGACGGGCTGGTTTTTGTCAGGCCGCGCCAAATCCCTATCACCGTTGCGGGCGAGATGGACTTTTGCGTGCGCCCGCTGCGCGCGCAGACGGCCCAGGGCGAGAGGGTTACGCTGGCCAGGTCAGAGCAGATTCCGGCGGGCAGCTCCGTAGAGTTCACCGTCAACGTGCTGGGCGTTGTCTCCGAAGACTTACTGGCCGAGTGGCTGGACTATGGCGCGCTGCGAGGTCTCGGTCAGTGGCGCAATGCCAGTTACGGCGCATTTGAGTACACGATGGAGCGGCTCGGCTAGGGCAGGGCTGCGCGCAGCTAGGCAAAGGCGCGGCGCTGTATGGCGGGGCCGCGCAGAGCAAGGCAAAGGCGACGCTGCGCTCGGCGGGGCTGTGCGACGCGCGGCAAAGGCAAGGCTTGGCCGCGCAAAGCAAAGGCGTTGCGGCGCGACGCGACGCCTGGCTCGGCGGGGCAAAGGCACTGCTGCGCGACGCGCGGCAAAGGCGAGGCACTGCTGCGCGACGCGTCGCAAGGGCAGGGCGCGGCTCCGCAGGGCGCGGCAAAGGCGAGGCACTGCTGCGCGACGCGCGGCAAAGGCAAAGGCTGGGCAACGCTGCGCCCTGCTTCGCAGGGCGACGCACTGCAAAGGCAAAGCATTGCGTAGCCCGGCAAGGCCCCGGACGTTCTCACGTCGCGGGGCCTTTGAGTTTTTGCCCCCATCTAATACAAGGACAGCAAAACCCCGAAAGTTTAGTTTGTACCCAACCCGTGATAAACTTCACACAAACTCCATACAGTTTGCCGCAAATTGTAAGGACTTCCAGCACTTGACTTGACACGCAGCGAAATCCGTGGTATAATGCACACAACTGAATACTAATCTGCCCCAGAGTGGGAGAGTCCCAGCGGGGCGCGATGCCTTGTCGCATTGCGCCCCGCTTTTGTTTTTCCAACCACTGGCAACGTGGAGCAACGACGTGGAGATTCCTGGCAACGCCAAACTAACCGAACTCCTACATGACGCAACGCCTACGCAGGTCAGGTGGGTGCTTGCGCGTATTGCCACGCACACCGATGCAGAGGCCGCGCGCGCCATCGGCGTGGACAAGTCTACCGTCTCACGGTGGGTCAACAAAGGGAGACTTGACCAGGCCGTGTCGGTGCTGATGGCCGACAGCGTGGCGCAGGCCAGGGCGATTCTTGCCACGTCCGCGGCGGACGCGGCAAAGGCGTTGCGCGAGTCGCTGTCGGACAAGCGCCTGCGCGTGCAGGCCGCCAATTCCATTCTGGATCGCGTCGGCATCGCACCCGACTCGCACATTGACATCACGAGCGCAGGCGAACGCATTGTTTTGACCGTGAACATGTCGGGCGATGGCGGAGATTGAACTGCGCGTACAGTTGCACCCTGCGCAGCGCGAGGTATTTGAGTCGACCGCGCGACACCGCGTCCTTGCCGCCGGACGCCGCTGGGGCAAGACGCGGCTCGGCGCGTTGGAGTGTCTTATCTGCGCGCTGCGAGGCGGCCACGCCTGGTGGGTCGCGCCGACGTATCCCGTGGCGCTCATCGGCTGGCGGCTGATGAAGTCCTGGTCGCGTCGCGTGCCTGGGGCCAGCATCAGCGAGTCGGAGCGGCGCGTGGAGTTTCCAGGAGGCGGATGGCTGCAGGTCAAATCCGCCGACAACCCAGACAGCCTGCGCGGCGAGGGGCTAGACCTTGCCGTCGTCGACGAGGCCGCCTTTGTGAAAGAGGACGCCTGGACCGAGGCCCTGCGCCCCGCCCTGTCCGACCGTCAGGGGCGCGCGCTGTTCATCAGCACGCCCGCCGGACGCAACTGGTTCTGGCGTCTCTACCTAGCAGGGCAGACCGAGCCTGGGTGGGCGTCGTGGCAGTTCCCGACGTCGGCGAATCCGCACATCGCGGCGGAGGAGATTGAGGCGGCCAGGCGCGACATGCCAGAACGGGCGTTTGCCCAGGAGTACCTGGCCCAGTTTCTGGAGGACGCGGGCGCGGTCTTCCGGCGGGTGCTGGACGCGGCCACGGCCACGCGCAAGTCGGGTCGTGAGGCCGGTCATCAATATGTGATGGGCGTGGACTGGGCAAAATCGTCAGACTATACGGTCATCACGGTGGTGGACATCACGGCGAACGAGATGGTGGACATGGACAGGTTCAGCGAAATTGATTATGCGCTGCAGACCCAGCGGCTGCGCCTGCTCTACGAGCGATGGCGGCCCGAGGCCATCGTGGCCGAGCGCAATGCGATGGGCGAGCCGCTGGTGGAGCAACTGCAGCGCGCAGGCCTGCCCGTGACTCCATTCACAACTACGAATGCCACGAAGGCGCAAATTATAGATGGCCTGGCGCTGGCGCTGGAGCGCGGAGACCTGCGCATTCTGAACGATCCGACGCTGGTCGGTGAGTTGCAGTCGTTCACGATGGAGCGGCTTCCCAGCGGCCTACTGCGCTACACCGCGCCCGCAGGACTGCATGACGACTGCGTCATGTCGCTGGCGCTGGCGTGGTATGGGGCGTCGCAGTACAGCACGCCCGCCATTATTGAGGTGTGAGCATGAATCGCATTCGCGCGTGGATTTTCGGCGGAGACAGCCCCGCCCTGCGCACGGTTGTTTCGCAGGAGCAATTCCTGGCGTTGTCGTCGGGCGAGCGGGACGTGGAGTCCGTGTCCAGCGCCGTTGACGCCTACAATCTAGTGTCCTGGGTCTACCGTTGTGCCAATCTGCGCGCGATGGCGTTGTCGGCCATTCCGGTGGAGTTCTGGCGCGGCGACGTGCAACTGGACGCCCCACCCGTGCCGGTCGCGGACATGGCCGCGCTCCTGCGCGACATTGAGATGAGTTTGTGCCTGCACGGCGCGGCATATGTGCTGAAGCAAACCCGTGGGCGGACGCTGGTCGGATTGCAGTTGCTGAACGCGGCGACGGTCTCCGTGAAGGCCGACCCGTTCCAGGGCATCACGGCGTTTGAGCAGCACGCCGGAAGCACGACGCTGAAGTTCGCGCCGGAGCAGATGGTCTATATCCGACTGTACAACGCAGCCGATGATGTTGGCCCTGGGCGCGCGCCAGCGCGTGTGGCCCTCCAGGCCGCGCAACTGGCGCACAACGCCAACCGCTACGTTGCCAGGTTTTTTGAGAATGGAGCCATTCCCGCGGTTGTGCTCACGACCGAGCAGGCGATGACTGAAACGGACGCGGAGCGGGTGCGCACAGTCTGGCAAAAGATGTTCGGCGGCGTTGCGCGGGCCTGGCGCACGGCGATCTTGCAGCGCGGGCTGGAGCCGCGCGTGATCGGTTCGCAGGCCAAAGACCTGTCCGTCGCACCGCTCCTGTCGGAAGCCAGGCAGCAGATCGCGGTCGCGTTCGGCATCCCGCAGACATTGCTAGAGGACGCGGCCAACTTCGCGACGGCGCGAGAGCACAAACTGTCGTTCTACTACGAGACCGTGTTCCCTCAGGCGCGGATCATCGCGTCGGCGTTCAATGCCCAGTTGTTTTCCCAGACGGGCGTGGAGATGCGGTTTGACTTCAACGCGGTGGAGGCGGTGCAACAAGACGAGGCCACGAAGGCCGCGGCCCTTGCACAACTTGTGCAATTAGGCATCATCTCCAGCGACGAGGCGCGTGAGGAACTCGGATACGAGCCGCGCGCGAGGGCATCCGAGGCCGCGCCCGCCGAAGCGACACAACCCGCCGAGGCTGTGCCCGCCGAGGCCGCGAGAGACCTGGCGCGCTGGCGGGAAAAAGCGAGACGGGCCGTCAAGCGCAGCGGTTCTGGCGACGTGGATTTTGAGAGCGAGCACATCCCGCCGTGGCTGTACGCTGCCATCCGCCGCCGCCTGGTGGACATGGACGTGCAGGCTGCGTTCGCGCCAGCGCTGCGCGCGTTCTCACAGGACAAGGCGGAACGCGCCCTGCAGGAAAAACTGAACGGCGTCTACTCCAAGCATGTGGACAAGATCGCCAAGCGCGCGGCCTCTGGAGAGATGCCCGACGCAGAACTGGACGCGCTGGCCGATGACCTGACCAGCACCCTCGTGGCGCAGTTGACGCTGACCGTAGCCGATGCGGCGCTGGATATGGGTATTCAGGTCGGTGTCGGGTTTGAGTACGACGAGTTACTCTCCGACGCAGCGCAGTGGGCGAAGCAGTACACGTATGACCTCGTGAAGGGCATAAAGCAGACGCAGGTTGCGCACCTGCAGAACGTGATCAGCCAACTCGTGGACGGCAAACTGACCCGCGATGACGCGGTGGCCATGATAGAGCCGCTCTTCGGCCCTGTGCGCGCGGGCATGATCGCCACGACCGAGACCACACGGGCGATGTCCCAGGCGACGGAGTTGTACACGAAGCAGTTGCGGGAAACCGGGCATGATGTCGTGGAGCGATGGCTGACGGCGGAAGACGAGCGGGTGTGCGACGTTTGCGGCCCGCTGGATCACACGCTGGAGGACGTCTGGCGGCCCCAGTTTCCGAGCGGCCCGCCAGCCCATGTTGGCTGCAGATGTAAAACGGTCGTGGAGGTGCGCCGTGGAAAGTGAGCACCTCGTGGTCAAAGTGGAGGGACTTGAGGAACTACTCAAGCGTCTGGACAAGTCGCGTCTAGAGACGGTGGCCAAGCGCGTGGTGTCGCGCCTGGCGGAGAGGATCAAGGCCGAGGCGATCCCGTACCCGCCCGAAGGCCCGTGGAACCGCCCCGGCGGCCCCGGCTCTCGCTGGTATCAGCGGCACTTCGGCCCGCGCTGGATGGTCAAGTCCGGCGCGATCCACGGTCGCGACACCAGTGAGCAGATGCAAAAACGCTGGCTGGTGAATGTGAAAGACTCCTGGCGCGCCTACATTGGCAATACGGCGAAATACAGCGACTACGTGATGGGCACGCAGCAGACGGCATTTCACGCGCAGCACGGCTGGCGCAAATTGGAGGACATCGCGCGGCAGGTTGTGGACGCCAACATGCGGAACGTCGCGCGCGAAGAGATTGACCGCGAGATCGGCGCGGTAGAGTAGCAGGAGGTGCGTATGGCTTGGAAAGCGAACGGCAAAGCGGATTTGCCCATCGCGGACAGGGCGATGGCCTGGGACGCGGATGCCGCCGAGGCCCGCGTCAGAAAGTGGGCGGGCGGCGAGGACAACATGGACTGGCCGAAGTACAGGAAGGCCTTCTTCGCATACGACGACGAGCGGCCCGAGGAGTTCGGCGGGTACAAGTTGCCGTTTGCCGACGTGGTGGACGGCGAACTCAAGGCTGTCCCGCGCGGCATTATGGCCGTGGCCGCCGTCCTACAGGGCGGGCACGGCGGGACGGACTTGCCCGCCGACGTGCAAAACGAAATCCGAGACAGGGTCGCGGCATACTACCACAAGTGGGATGAGGACGCGCCCTGGGAGCGCAAGAGCGCGCCCGCCATCCGCGAGGGGCGTGTGCTCTCCGAAAAGAACCGCAAGTTGGTAGAGGCGGCGATCCAGCAGAGCAAGGAGGCCATTGCTGCGCTGCAGGCGCTTTTGGACGCCGCCGCGCTTCCGTCGGAGGAGCGCAGGAGCGTCGTACAGGAGTTGATGACGGTTCGGTCGCTGGGCGGAAACCGCGTCGGCGGCTACGGTATTGTCTGGGGCGGGCGGGATTTGTATGGCACCTATTTCACGCCTGCGACCGAAACGTGGAGAGACCGGTATCCGGCCCCGCCCGTCCTGTATGACCACGGCTTTGATGAGAAACTCGGCAAGCGCCCCATCGGCAAAGTGATAGAACGCAGGCGAGACGACATCGGCGAATGGATCGAGGCGCAGTTGGAAGTCCATGAGCAATATCGCCAGGCGCTTGCGCAACTCATGGAGGCGGGCGCGCTTGGGTGGTCTACCGGCAGCGCCAAGCACCTCGTGGAGGTGGCCGATGATGGCGAAATCAAGCAATGGCCTGTCGTTGAGGTGTCTTTGACGCCCGCGCCCGCCGAGCCGCGGACGCTGGGGGTTCACGAGTTGCGTTCACTCGGACTGCGCGTGCCGGGCCTGGACGACGCCGAAGCAGCGCCCTCCGGCGCTGGGCGATCGTTGCCCGAAGCAGAGCAGCCCGAAGACGAAAAAACTACACAAGTACAAGGAGATGAGCAAATGGCGGACGAAATCAAGACTGGGGAAGTTCAGGCCCCGGCCCCACAAGTGAACCTGGACGAATTGGCCGCGAAGGTAGCGGAGCGGCTGGCACCGACCGTGAAGGGCGCGATTGCGACTCCGGCGGTCATCAAGAAGAGCGGCTTGGGCGACAGTCCGGTCAAGGCGTTCCTGCACTGGGCCCGCACCGGCGACATCGGCGCTGTCAAGACGGCGGTCGTCTGGGACGAGGCGAACGACACCCAGGGTGCTGTAACCGTGCCCGACGACTTCTACAACCAGATCATCATGAAGGCGCACGAGCAGAGTATCCCGCGCAAGATGGGTGCGATGGTGATCACCACGAGCCGCGACGTCGTGCGCGTCCCAACGGAGGGCACGCCGCTGGCCAAATTTGCCCTGACCGCGGAGGAGTCCGGCTCCTACGATGAGACCGCAGTCGAGCCCTTCGGCGGCGGCGACGTTACCGTCTACAAACTGACCCGCCTCGTGAAGGTCACGAACGAACTACTGGAAGACTCGGCTTTCAACCTGGAGCAGATTCTGTCGGGGATGTTCGCCGACGCCATCGCGCTGACCGAGAACTACTACGCCCTGCGTGGCACCGGTTCAGGTCAGCCGGAGGGCGTGCTGGCAGGAGGCACCCTCGGCAAGACATTCGCAAGCGCCAGCACCATCGCGGCGGCGGAGGTCATGGATTTGTACTACGCGCTATCCAGCGTGTACCGCTCCAACCCGACCGTCGCGTGGGTTATGGCAGACGGTACGGAGAAGGTCATCCGCAAAATCCAGGCCACGTCCAGCGCTGGGGAGTTCCTGTTCCAGGTAACGCCCGCGGGCGTGATTGACCCGAATTCTCTACTTGGCAAGCCGGTGTTCAACAGTAGCCAGATGCCGGACATTGCAGCGAGCGCGAAGACCATCGTGATCGGCGACTGGAGCAAGTTCGTGATTGTGGAGCGCACGGGCATGACCGTGTCCCGCAACCCGTACCTGTACCAGGCGAACGACATCACGGGGTTCTTCGCCAAGATCAGGCTGGGCATGAAGGTGGCACAGGCGGAAGCGTTCCAGTACGGCCAGCATCCGACGGCCTAGTACACATGCTATGACGGGCGGGGGGTATAGCCCCCCCGCCCTGGCGGACAGGGGCGATGCGAGTCCTGTTGTTCTGTCCGACGTTGCGTCTTGAGCCGGAGACGGTCAAGGCCATCCTGGCGCAGGAGTGGGACGGCGGGCTGGACGTGATGTTCACGCGCGACAATCCGTTCGCGGGGCCGACGGAGGAATCTACGGATCCGAACCGGCTGGCCAACATCACGCACGCCTACCACAAAGCGCAGTTGCTCACGATTGCGGGCGGCTACGACGCGCTGTACATCGTGGAGTCGGACATGATCCCGCCGCCGGACGCGCTGAAGCGCCTGGCGGAACTGGGCGTGCCAGTAGCGTATGGGGTTTATGCGCTCCGGCATGGCAAGCCCGTCGTCAATGTCTGGCGCTACGAGGGGAAGAACCTGGGCATGTCGCTGTCGCTGTACCCTGATGAACTGCGGGCGGCCTGGGGAAAGGCCATCCGCTGCAGCGGCATCGGGCATGGGTGCGCACTGATCCGCCGCGATGTACTGCTGAAATTGCCGATGCGTCCCGGACCGGGCAACACCGCGCCCGACTGGTCGTTTGCGGAGGATTGCCTACGGCTGGGCATCCAGCAGTGGGCGCACCTGGGGTGGTGTGCGGCCACAAGACGCCGGACGGTCGTATTCTGTGGCCAGGCTTGGAGGAGTCTATGACCTGGAAACTCAAGATTGTGAAAGATGTGAACTACCGGCACATGGCCCTGCGCGCCGGAACGGAGATCACCGTGTCTGACGAGACGGCGGTCTACGACCTCACGCGCACAGGCTATGCGGTACTGGTGGAAGCAGAGCAGGAGAGCGCAAATGGCATACGCGACGACGAGCCAACTGAAGACGTATCTCAACATCACGGGGAGCGGCGAAGACGCGCTGCTCGGAGACCTGCTGACGCGGGCGCAGGCGGCGATTGATAGGTACTGCGGTCGCAGGTTTGAGGCAGTCTCCGGCACGCGGTACTACACCCTGGACGACGTGATCGGCGACACGCTCCTGGTGGACGAAGACCTGCTGACCGTTACGACGCTGACCAACGGCGACGGGACGGAGATCAGCAGCGCGGATTATGTCCTTGTGCCGCGGAATGTAACGCCGAAGATCGGAATCCAGTTGCTGTCCAGCGCATCGTGGGAGCAGGACGTGGACTCCTGGATCAGTGTTGAGGGCACGTGGGGGTACAGCGCGGTCGCGCCATCGGACATTGTCCATGCGACCCTACGCCTGGCGGGGTACATGTACCGCCAACGCGACGCCACAACCTACGACACCGTGGCGTTTCCGGACGCCGGCATGATGACGGTGCCGCAGGGCATCCCGCGCGACGTCGCCGTGCTGCTCGAGCCGTACCGGAAGAGGTTGGTAGCATGGGCCTGACGGACGTTCTGACCGCGTGCAAAACGAAAATGGCGGCGGTGTCGGGCATCGTGTCGGCATACGATCACACGGACATGCCCGCGTCGCTGGACACAGGAGACCTGCCCGCGGCGCTATGCCTTCCGAACGCAGGCGACCTGGACGCATCCGGGGCGAATGCGGCGGCGTCCGTGCATCGCGTGCGTATTGTGGTCGTGGGCTTGCCCGGTGGCCAGGGCACCGTCGCGGAGCGCATGAGCCAACTCGTGCCGCTGGTGAAATCCGTTCGCGACAAGTTCGCGTCGTCGTTGGGCCTGGGCGTGGCCACCGTGGAGCATTCGCAGTTGAGTTCCTACGAGTTCATCACCTTCGCCGTCGGTTCAAATGATCACGCGGCGATAGAGTTCACGCTGACGGTGTATGAGCGAGACGCCATAACCGTCGCAAAGTAAAGAGAGGAGGTTTGATTAACATGGCAGGAATCCGCGCATTGCGCAAAATCCAGTTCGGTTTGGAGACCACGCCTGGGACGGCGGTGGCGGCAACGCACGTCTGGCGCGGCACCGGAACGCTCAAAGACGAGAAAGTGCCGAAGGCGGTGAAAGAGGAGGTCGGGGCGAACCACTCGTTGGGCCTGGTGTACTACTCGCAGGCCGGGGCGGTCATCAAACTGGCGTCCACGCCCGCGTCGTTTGAGCAGTTGCCCTACATCCTCGCCACGGGCGTGGAGGATACCACGACCGGCGCGGCGGATGGTTCTGGTTCCGGCAAAATCTATCAGTTTGATAGCCCGGTCGGCGACAATGCGGCGTCCAACGACATCGCGACGCTGACCGTGCGCGCGGGCGACAACCAGCGCGTGGACGTGGCCGAGTACGTCTTCTGTGAGAGTTTCAAGATCAAGGGCGCGAAGGGCGGGCCGGTAACAATTGAGGCCGCGCTCCGAGGCCGCCAGGCGACCGATGGCGACTTCACGACGGGCATAGACGCCGACACGGTGGAGCCGATCCTGTTCGGAGCGGGGAAACTCTACCTGGACGCGGACGGGGGCACCATCGGGACTACGCTCAAGTCGGCCACGCTGCTCGGTTTTGAGTTCGGCGGAGACACAGGCTGGATTCCGCTCTGGACGGCGGACGGCGCGCTGTACTTCGCCGCGCCGGTGTACGTCGGCAACAATGCCGACACGGGCGGCAAAGCGCTCACGGGCAAACTGATGCTCGTACACAACTCCAACGCGGAGACAGAACTTGCCGCCGCGCGGGCGGGGACGGTGCGGCTCATGCGCCTGAAGTTCGAGGGCAGTGCGCTGACGACGCCTGGCACGACGTACACGTACAAGACGTTCATCTTGGACGCCGCGATTCAGTACACGGACGTGCCCGACCTGGGCGAGGAAGACGACTTGGACGTGCTGGAGTTGCCGTTCCGCGTAGTGGAAAATGATGCGCGCAACCTGTCCTGGTCGGCCATTGTCGTGAACGAAGTGAGTGCGCTGTCGTAGGAGGGCGGCATGAAGCCAGACAGACCGCTGAACCCGCGCGGCTCCAACCGCGTGTACTTCCTGATGAGCCGCATCAACAGCGGTGAACTCAAACTGATAGACGACTATCCGACCATCTTCCCCATCCTGGCGGAGTACTCGGACTGGACGGAAGACGAGTTTTGGGAACTTGACCTGCAGGAGACCGCCGAGGTGCTGGCCGAGTTCGTCAAAACCGCGCAGGTGGCGGCGCAGGCCGCGGTAAACCCTTTGACCGCGACCTCCTAGCCGTCTGGCGCGCGGGGATCACCGAAAGCGCGCCGTGGTGGGCCGGAGTGCTGGAGGTCGCGAAGGAGTGGGGAATCCCGCCGTGGGAGATAGAGCGCGGCGGGGAGGACGTGCTGATCTGGTACATGCGCGCGCTCGCATGGCGCGACGCGGTGGCCGAACGCCAGAAGCGAGAGATTGAGGAGATACGGGATGGGTGAGGCTCTGAACCTGGCCATCTTGCTGACGCTCAAAGACGAAGCGTCCAAGCACCTGGACGGCATCGGCGACAAACTTAGTGGCGTGGGCAAGGCCGCGGCGGCCCTGGGCGGCGCTGCCGTCGCCGGTGTTGCCGCGCTCGGTGCCGCCGTGTGGGACGCCGCGAAGGCCGCGGGTGAGGAAGAGCAGGGTATCGCGCGCCTCGCGGCGGCGGTCAAGGCGTCCGGAGGGGACTGGGCGACTGCCTCGGCTGCGATAGAGACGTATCTGCAAAAGGAATTGGCACGGACGGCGCTTGATGATGGCCAGGGGCGCGAGGCCATTGCCAGGCTCACGCAGGCCACGGGCGACTACAAGACCGCGCTTGACCTGATGGGCCTTGCGCAGGATTTGGCGCGGGGCAAAAGCATTGACCTGCAGACCGCAGCCGAAATCGTGGGCAAGGTTCACGAGGGCAACACGGGAATCCTGGCTCGCTATGGCATCACGCTGGGTGAAAATGCCACGGCGCAGGAGGCCCTGGCCGAACTGCAGAAACGGTTTGCGGGTCAGGCGGAAGCCTACGGCAACACCTTTGCGGGCGCGCAGCAGAAGATGGACGTCGCGCTCGGAAACCTGAAGGAGACCATCGGCGCGGCGGTCTTGCCCGCGCTCACATCCCTGTTCTCTTGGCTGTCGCAACTGGCTACGGGTGCCATTCCCGTTGTAGAGAACGCACTGAAGGCCGTCGGGCCTGTGATTCAGACCGTGTTTCAGTGGATTTCGGACAACGCCGTGCCCGCCGTGGCCGCCGTCGTGGACTACATCGTGGCCAACTGGCCCGCCGTGCGCGACACCATTGTGCCCATTTTGCAGAGCGTGTACGCGGAGATCGCCCCGCTCCTGCAGGCGCTGTACGAATTGTTCACCACGATTTTCGGGGCCATCGGCGCATTCATCAAAGAGCACGGCGACACGATCAAGGCTGTACTCACGACGGCCTGGCAGATTATCAGCGGCGTCATCACCGCAACCTGGCAGACCATTCGCACGACTATAGACAACGCGCTGAAAATCATCCGCGACCTCATCAAGGTCATGACCTCGGCGATCCGCGGGGACTGGGAGGGCGTGTGGCGGGCGGTGAAGGACATCGCCAAGACCTTGTGGGATCAGGTGGTGAATGTGATCAACGGCGCGCTGAAGACGCTGGACGCCCTCACCGGCGGCGCGCTCACCAGGATTCGGGACGCCATCGCGAACAACCTGACGAGCGCGAAGGACTCGGCCATCGCCCGCGTCAGCGCCATCCGAGACGGACTCAACACCATCTGGACGAATATCACCACGCGGGCGTCCGAGGTCTGGACGGGGCTGCGCACGTCGCTGACCAACGCCGCAAGCGGAATCTACACCGCGGTTACGTCGTGGTTCAACGGGCTGCACGACCGCACGCGCGACATCTTCAACAGCCTGGTGAACGTGATCAAAGCGCCGCTGAACCTGATTATCGAGATGATCAACACGTTCATCAGGGCATGGAACGCGCTGGAGATTCGCATTCCTGGATTCCAGATTGAGATTCCGAGCATCAACGTGGCGGGGCATGTTATCGGTGGCGGGACGCTCGGATGGGGCGGCGCGACCATCGGCACGCCCGACATCCCGACCATCCCGATGCTGGCGCAGGGCGCGATTATCACGAAGCCCACACTCGCGGTCGTGGGCGAGGCCGGGCCGGAGGCCGTTGTGCCGCTGCGGGAGGCCGCGCCAGGGGATAGCGAACTGGTGAACACGATGAAGGCCCTCATCGCGGGCATAGACGAACTGGTACGTGTGCTGGGCGGAAATGCCACCGCGACAGACCAACTGCGCACCTACGAATTGCTGGCGAGGTTGACGTGATGCTGTCGGATGTGTACGCGATTGCGCCTGATGAAACGCTGATCAAACTGACCGACCGCGAGGCAGGGTTCTATCTGCTGTCCGCGGCTGGGCTGTCCATGCGCGACGTGCATCCCGTCGTAGGGAGAGTGCCGTACATGGACGGAGCGAGGCTGCGAGGGTCGTATGTGGCGGAGCGCAAGGTGGCCGTGGCGCTCGGCATCGTCAAGTCCACGCCTGGCGCGCTGCAGGAGGCCGTGGCGGCGCTGCAGTCGCAACTGTCGCCCAAGCGCATCGTGGATCCGACCTCGCAGCACTTCACCCTGCGCGTGGTAACGCTCGACGGGCGTGTGCGCGACATTGACGGCCTGTTCACCCTGGCCGACGTGCAGTATGACGGGCCGTACTACGCGCGCGTGTCGCTCACGTTCCACGCGCCGGAGCCGTTCTGGTACGATCCAGATCAACATCAGGAAAGTTTGTCGCTACCCGCGGGAACGGGCGCGGGCTTTCCGCTCTCGTTCTCTGTGTCCTTCGCGTCCACGACCATTGACGGGCACATTTACCCCGTCAACTCCGGCGACGTGGAGGTGTGGCCGGTCATTCGGGTAACCGGCCCCGCCGACAATCCCGCGCTGACGAATGTTACGACTGGCAAGAAAATGGAGATCACGCAGACGCAAGACGCCGGCGACTACATTGAGACTGACATGGAGAACGGCACGGTCATGTTCTACGACGCGAGCGTCGGCACGCTCACCAGCATTCTGAAGAACATCAGCGCGGCCTCGGAGTTTTGGAGCCTTGCCGTTGGCGAAAATGACATTCACGTTACGGCAGAGAATGCCAGCGGCGGGAGCATAACGTTGTCCTGGTACGACAAGTTCGTGGGAGTATAGGAGGTCAAGATGGCACAGAGTAGTTTTCCGTGGACGGACGGCACGGGCGACGGCGGCCCGTACAGCGCTGACACATGGGACAACATCTACGCCGCTGCGTTCCTGGCGGACGGCGGCGTGAACGAGGGTGTCCTGCACGGACTCAAAGTGAGCGGGACAGCCTCGCCGGTGTCCGTTGCGGCGGGCGCGGCTGTAGTGAACGGAAAGGTGTTCATCAGCACGGCGACGGAAACGGTGAGCGTCCCGACGCCTGCCAGTTCTGCGCGCTACGACCGTGTTGTCCTGCGTGCTGACTACGCGGCGCAGACGGTGAGGATTGCGCGGCTGGCTGGGACGGAGGGCAGTGGGTCGCCGCCCGCGCTCACGCAATCCGACGGCGTTACCTGGGAGATCAGCCTGGCGAAACTGTACGTAACCACCGGTGGCGTCATCACGGTAACCGACGAGCGCGCGTACTGCACAGGCGCGGGGTCGCAGCGGATGCCTGGCGAGATCATCATGTGGAGCGGGGCGCTGTCGGGCCACTATCCCGTCCATCCTCGGACTGGCCTCGCGGACACCAGGTGGCACATCTGCAACGGCGATGTGGAAAACGGCGTGGCCACGCCGAACCTGCTGGACAAGTTCGTGATTTGCGCGGGCAGCACATACGCTTCCGGCACGAGCGGCGGGTCGGCCACGAAAAACCTGGCACATACGCACGGGGTGAACACGATCACGGTGGCGAGCGAGAACGGCCACACGCACGGGGTGAACACGATCACGGTGGCGAGCGAGAACGGCCACACGCACGGGGTGAACATCACGAGCGAAGCGGTGCAGGCCGGGCTGCACAACCATACGATTTCTTCCGACACTCCAGGGGTTATACCTGTAGGTGCCGCGAGCGGAACGACGGGAGTCGTACAATCGCTACTTAACCACAATCACGGCGGCCTGACGGGCAGCACAAACCCGAACCCGCACTCGCACAGCGTGTCGGGTACAACCGCTGCGGGTTCGGCCCACTCGCACAGCCTGTCAGGTTCTACCGCCGCGGGTTCGGCACACACGCACGCCCTGTCTGGTTCTACCGCCTCCGGCGGGAGTTCTACACAGGACATCATGCCGCCATACTATGCCCTGGTGTATCTCTGCTACGTAGGAGATTGACGTGGCGCAGTATCAAGTCTGGGTGGAAGACGACTCGTACAACAAGGTGGCGTTTGTGAGGTACTTCGCGCGGCTGGAGTACACGCAGGCGCTGAACGATGTCGGCTACGCCACGCTGGAGATGCACCCAGAAGACGATAAAATCTCGGAGTTGCTACTTGGCCGTCGGCTGAAGATCATCCGAGACGGCGAAATCGTTTTCGGCGGGCGGCTCCTGCGCGAAGGGTGGAAAAAGCCCACGACCGCGCCCGCGGGCGAGACCTGGGCCGTTACGGCGCTGGATCATGCCGACTACGCCCGCGCGCGAATTGCCGTTCCCGCGTCCGGTCAGGAGTACCAGACGTACACCGACCACGCCGACGACGTGGCCAAAAAGTTCGTGTACTACAACCTGGGCGCAGGGGCGGATGCGGCGCGGCAATTCAGCGACGTCTCGGTGGAGGCCGACGAGCACGCCGCGGCCTCGCTCACGTACAACGCCCGCTACACGATCATCCTGTCCGTCCTGCAGGAGTTGGCTGACGCGGGCGGGTTCGCCTGGCGATTTGTCCCGACCGCCAGCGGGTGCGAGTTCAGGACGGCACTCAATTGGGGCTTGGACAGAACGAAGGGCAACGGCGTGAACGATGAGTTTGTGATGAGCGCGGATCGCCGGACGTTCGCGGAGATGGGCTACGCGCGGGACGCGACGGCGCTGGCGAACTACGTGTACGTCGGCGGACAGGGAGAGGGGGCGAACCGCACGGTCGTGGAGCGGTCGGACAGCGGCAGTATCAGCACATGGAAGCGGCGCGAGGCGTTCGTGGACGCGCGGCAACTGTCGCTGACGGCGAGTTTGCAGGCGCGGGGGGACGCGGAACTGGCGGCGCGCGGCGTGGAGATCGCTATCGTGGGCGAGCCGATATTTGATAGTTGGAAGCGCGCAACGCCGCCCACCTGGGACTTGGGCGACATCATCACGATTTATGCACGCCAGTGGGGGCGGGAGTTCAGCGCCAACGCCAAAATCACACGGCTGACGGTTACCGTCAGCGCCGACGGGCTGGAGACGGTGAAGCCGGTACTGGAGGTCATCTCATGAGAGACCTGCTGGACAGGATGCGAGACCTGGAGCGGCGGATCGCGCTGCTGGAGGCGACGGGCGCGGCGGGTTTGTCTGGGACAGACCAGACCATCAAGGGAAGCCACGACCGTTTGGACAACTTCTTCGGCGCGGGGTCTCTCTCGTCGCGCTGGTACAACCGCTTCGCGCTGCCATCGTCGGCGAACAGCCACGACCGAGAGATGACCGCTGACCCCGTGGGCTCCAGCGGCTGGGCGTGGAGCACCGCGCCGTCGTCTATCAATGCCAGCAGCGGATACAACGTTACCACGTATCCGCACTGGCTGTACGTGTACATTTACGGGAGCGGTAGCGCGTACGCAGACTTGCGCTGCACAGACGCGGGCAACTTCCCTCGGTACAAGCGCGTGCTATTTGCGGGCATTCCGAGCAGTTCCAACTTTGAGTTTGTGTTTCGCTCTGTGGTAGACGGGAATAACTACATAGAGTGGCTGGTGCAGCCCGCCGGTGCGTCGGCCTGGCTCTGCAGCGGCGGGACGCGCACGCAGATGGGCAGCACGTACACGCTGTCGCCGTGGCTGTTCCCCATCTGGCTGGAGTTAGGGAACTACACCACGGCCGACTATTTGACGTGGGGCATCGGGACCGCGTGGGGGCCGGCGTCCAGTGTCCCACCCGCATCGTCGGCAACGGGCCAGCGCGCGGCGAACGTGCAGTACATTCAGTTGCTGTTCAAACAGGCCACCGGTAGCGTCTTTGAGCGGTACCACATTGACTATGTGCGCTTCGGGACAGCGCAAGCGTGAGGTCTGCATGAGCATAGACGCGCTGGACATCATGAACTTGGCTTCGGCGGCGGTGGCGGTCGTGGCCGCGGTATTCGCGCTGCGCGTGAAGCAGGCGGACGTGCAGAGCAAACTCCTGGCCGACGTCCACGCGCAGTACCAGCGCGTCTGCCAGGAGCGGGATGCGCTGCGCGCGGAGATAGACCGATTGCGGGGCCAGTTGGCTGATGAGAAGCAGCGCGCGATAGAGGAGATGAGCGCGCTGACGGCAAAAGTTGTTAGGCTGGAGGCGGAAAATGAACAGTTGCGGGCGCGCAAGGGCCGACGCCAGGATTAGCGCGCTGGCGGTGGTGTCCATCATTGGCGCCGTCGTGAGCGTGCTGACACTCGTAGCCAGGGTGCTATGATTCGCGTCAGAGTTGCGATACTTTTTGCCGCGATGGTAGCACTGCTGGCTCGGTGTGTGCCAAGTGGTATCATAGAGCGGCAGGAGGGGCTGGAGACCCGCGTCGCAGCGCTGGAGACGTATGTCGCCATGCCGCCCACGGCCACGCCTACGCTCGGTCCGAGTGCCACGTCCACGGCCACGGAGACGCCGACCCTGGCCACGGCTACCTTGACGCGGACGCCGACGGCGATGCCCGCACCGACGCGCACGTTGACGCCCACCCCGACGCTGACTGCTGCCCCGACTGCCACGGCGACGGCCACGCCTACGGCCACGTGGAGCGGTGCGGAAACGTTGACCGTGCGCGGGCCTGCGACGTTCCAGCCTGCCAGTACTATTGTGTTGGAAATCGTGTGGCAAGGCGGTGCGGGTCAATTGCGCCTGGAGACGCCGCAGCGTGTCGGGTACTATGATACGCCAGGCGATTGTGGCGGCACGTGCTGGACGGTGGGCGGGCCGACGGAGCGTTTTGTGCAACTCTGGATGTTCAGCACCTGGCGGAGCGGTGAGGCGGCCACGTTCACGGTGTCGGTCTGGAGGGGGGATAATCTTGTAGCGAAGCAGCAAATTTTAGTATCCTGCGGCAATGTGCAGGGAACGCCGACGCCTGGGCCGACCGCGACCAGGACGCGCACGGCAACACCGACGGCGACGCGGGCGGCCATACAAACGTGGCCCGTGCGCACGTGGCAATTCCAGGACAATCCAAGCGATAGCGAGTTGCTCTGGCTGTATGTGTGCAATTTCCCCGTGGGCGCGCCAGGCGGAGAGGTGTGGAGTTACAGCACGACGTTTATGCCGCTGGACTGGGAGCGCGCGGTCGGACATACGTGGCTGATTTTGGAGACGGGCGGCGGCGATGTCTGGCTGTGGGTGGACACGTTCGCGCCGCTGGACGTGTGCGAAATCAAGTGGACGGGGAGAGCATGGCAGTAGCAGGCGACACAACGGAGCGCGTTATCGCTCTACGCCGCGCGGGATGGGCGGTTACGGCGATTGCGCGGGAGTTGGGGATTAGTGTGAGCACGGTCTATCGCCGCTTACCGCCTGAACTGCGGCGCGGGGAAATACGCGGGCGCGACGCGGCGAACGTCAAAACGCTGGGCGACTCGCTCCGTCGCTGGCATGAGCGAATGCGCGCACGCGGGCTTCCGCGCAATGGAAGCGTTACCATTGAGGGCCGCGAGGTTATTCGCACGGGCTGGCGTGAGCCTGACCGTGTGGCGCTAGAACGGGCGCGAGAGATGTACGCGGATGGCAAGGTTGCGGTCAAGGAGATTGCGCGGCGGTGCGGGATAAGCGTCAGCACGCTGTATAAGTACGTGCGCCTGCGCTATCCGCGCGACTTTCGCAACCCTCGCCTCGGCGGATACCGTCCTGGCAGCGCGGCGACGTTGCGCAGATGGCATGAGGAATTGAGGCGGCTGGGGCTGCCGCGTGATGGCAGCGTTACTGTGCGGGATGGGCGGGTGGTAGAGACCGGACGGAAGCGGCCCGCCAGGTGGCCGTGGTGTAGATAGGAAAACGCCCCTGGCGCTGACCCCGCCTTTTGTGGGGGGCTTCCGCACGCTGGGTGCGGGTTGCGCGCCAGGTGGCGCTTCCAACACCAAACCGGTCTGGTTCGCCAGTAGTATAGCACAAAAAGGGGGGAAGTGCAAATGAATCACGTGGGATTGCACATTATCGGCGATGGGTTTGACCCGTCGCGGCTTGTCGGCCCAGGCGGGGCGTTGCCGCGCGTCGTGAAACTCGTTGACCCATCGGTGGACTTCAAACGCCGCGTGCGTCAGGCTGTCGGCCCGGACTGCCTCATCGTCGTCAGGTTCTACGAGGCCCAGCAGGCCCTGGGCGCGCCGCAGACGAACGCCCGCGATTGGTATCAGCGGCACGTCGGACAGATGACGCAGATGACCGACCCGAACGTGGCGTTTGAGGGGTACAACGAAATCTCCGACGCTGTCGCCGAGGCCTACTGTGCGTTTGAGGTAGAGCGGCTGAAACTCATGCACGCCGCGGGCCTGCGCGCCGTGGTGGGCAATTTCAGCGTAGGCACGCCCGACGTGCCGGTGTGGAATGTCTATGCGCCGATGCTGGCGGCGACGGGGCCTGCTGACCTCTTGGGCCTGCACGAATACTGGGGCGTCGGGGCGGATATAGACAACCGCTGGTTTTGTGGCCGCTGGAATCTCGTTCCCCAGTTGGCCAACGTGCCGGTTGTCGTAACCGAGTGCGGGCGGGACGCGGTCAACGGCGGGCCAGGCGGGTGGAAACGCGGCACGGACGCCAGCACCTACATCAGCGAGATTGCCAAGTATGCGCAGGTGCTGGACGGTCGGCCTGCCTGCGTGTTCACGGGCGGCAACGCGGCGGGCTGGGAAGCCTATGATGTGAACGACATCTGGCCGCGTGTAACCCAGTTGTACATGCCGCCTGTACAGGAAACTCCTGGCAAGGTGTACACGTTGCGGCGCTTTCTGTCCTATTGGCCGCGCTGGAAAGTCTCCAGGCCGTTCGGGTACAAAGACCCCGCATACGCAGGCGGGTGGCACAAGGGGGCCGACCTGATTCGCACCGACGGCGGAACGCAGGGGGCGGTAGTGCGCTGCCCGTTTGACCGCGCTGTTGTGGACATCGTCTCATGGCGCGAAGACCGCGGATGGTATATCTATCTCTGGGACAAGGCGCAGGGCGTGGAGGTGTGCTTCTACCATCTTTCCGAAGAGCCGTATGTGCGGCCTGGCCAGCCACTGCGGGCTGGCGATCCCGTGGGGCACGTCGGCAATACCGGCGCACTGACCACGGGGCCGCACTTGCATTTTGGCGTTTGCCGCGTGGACGACAACGCGGACGTGATCGAGTGGATTGACCCGTTCGGGCCGCGGGTCAAATATGAAGACATGCAGTAGAGGAGGTTTGACATGATGGAGTTTCCCGTAACACCAGAGGCAGTTTTGACCGTTGTCGGCATCGCGTCGGTAACCTACGTCCTGACCGCGCTGTTCAAGGTGTACCTCGGAGACTGGCGGTTCACGAACCTGCTCGCGTGGATCATCGCGTCGGTCATCTCGTTCGTGGCCGCCTGGGGCGTGGCCGGTTGGGACATCTACAAGACAGACCTGTTCAAAGCGGCCATGACCGCATTATTCGGCGTGGGCCTTGCCACGTTCGGTCATGAGTTTATGTCGAACATGCTCGGCTTTTTCGGCGCAGGCCCGCGCGCCGACAAGTGAACATCTCCCCTCCCTCTTTCCATAGCGGCGCGGGACGGCTCGCACCCGTCCCGCGCCGCACGGAAAACCGGAGCGCATTATGGAGTGCATGACGCGGCGGATACGGCATACGTCCCGCACGGATGTTTTCACGCTGTGGTTTCTCGGAGACCTACACATCGGCTCCGCGGCGTGCGATGAGGATGCCATCCGTCGCACGGTGCGTGCCATCGCTGACGATCCCAATGCGCTCTGGATTGGCCTGGGGGACATGGCGGAGTACATCCCGCGCTCGGATTGGCGTTTCAGGCAATCGCGTCTGGCTCCGTGGCTTCGCGGGCTGGAGGCGGACTACTGCGACGACATTGTCGCCGCGCAGATAGAGCGCCTCGTGGCCGTTCTGTCTCCGATTGCCGACAAAAGCCTCGGCGCGCTCACAGGCAACCACGAAGACAAGATGCTGGCGCGGTTTGAGCGAGATGTGCACGGAGAGATGTGCCGTCGGCTGCAGATTGCGAATCTATCCGATGAGGCGATGATTCGCCTGGCGTTCACGCGCTACTCGCACGTACACACTGTTGACGTCTACGTGCATCATGGCTGGTTCGCGTCGCGCAAGTCCGGGGCAAAGGTCAACAACCTGCACGACATGTTTCTGACCTGGGACGTGGACATCATCGCGGTGGGCCACGGTCATGAGCGGGTTGTCGCGCCTGCTGTCTGGTCGTTCGCGCTCGACAAGGCGGGCAACTTGGTGTCGCGCCGCCGCATTGCATTGATGACGGGCTCGTTCTTGCGCGCACACGTGGAGGGCGCGACGTCGTATGCGAGCGCGAAAGGATACCGCGCCACGGATGTTGGCGCGGTATCTGTTGTCATCAGGTCGGACGGTTCGCTCACGGCTACGGTTTAGCCGCCTCGCACGGGTAGCGTAACCATGCGCCGTTCGGTCATTGTCCACGCTCATCATCTGCCAGGCGTGCGGCTCGGAGCGCCGCCCAAGCGACCCAGAGCACGATGACGATTCCCGCGATTAGTATCTCCATGCTAGGCTCCTTCCGTTCTCAATATCCCGCCGCGCCGCCGCCAAAGGCCGTGAGCGCGCGCCCGGCCGTGTCGCGCACGGCGCGGCGGATAGGACTATCCCCATAGCCCATGAATATCTTTGAGCGCCTTCTCAAAACACCCAAGCCGCATGAGCACTGCGATAACAAAGTCCTGCATGGGCAAACCACTCTCGCCACCTAGCACCAACGGCACGGGCAGATGGCGGCCATTCCCAAATTCCAGGCAGGCATAGTATTGGGAATCCTGCGGAGCGGATGGCTGCCAGATGTACCCGTAGTCCTCCTCGTCATTGCAGTCCCATGCCTTGCTTACAATGCAGTTGTAGCCCGATAGGACAGAGTATAGCAATTTCGCCGTGTAGTGCAGGTCCTGCCAAAAAGCGAGCGCCCAGTAACGCAATCTGTCCGATAAGTTACGTAACCCGCGACGGTAATATAGGCTCATCCTCTGTGCCTCCTTCCTCGGCGGCTCTCGTTTTTGCGCGGGCCGCCGGAGAGAACGCCCACCCCGCGCTGGCAGGCTGGCGGCTATTCGGCGGTCGGCGCATCGGGCTTTGCGCGATTGTACGCAATGTCTTCTACAATCCTGGCCTCTCCGACAACAACCTTGGGATAGCCGTGTCGCGCAAGCCAAGTGCGCGACACAACTTTAGCATGGCGCTCGTCAGCAATATCCCCGCCGCGCCGCCAACGCGCGGCCTCCGCTTCAGCCTCTGCGCGGGTCGCAAACGGCCCCGCGCAAGGCGTCCACCGAGACGCCGCCCAATTCGTCTTTGTTACTACATAAAACAGTTTCATCTCGGCTCTCCTTTCGTTTTCTGATTCTACCTAATTATATCACAGAAAAAGAGTTTTGTCAAGGGGGTGAAGCTTAAATTTTCGTGTCTTTTCCCATGCCCCTTGACAAAATGCTGTACCTGTGATATAATAAGGCCATGATAGAGAACACGACGTACTACACCGCGCCGGACGTGGCGCGGGAATTGAGAATCACAAAGCAGCGCGTGTACCAGATCGCGCGCAGGCGCGGACTTGGCCGGAAGTTCGGGCGGGACTGGGTGTTCACGCCTGCCGAACTGGAGGCCATGCGCGTCAGGGGACGCCCCGGACGTCCCCGGACGAAGGAACTGTAGCATGGGAACGATGCACTTCGTGTACACCCCTGACGGCGTCTGGGTCGGGCCGTTCCCCCACCTGACCGACGCCAACCTCTGGGCCGCCGAGCATGGCGGCTATGCTTATGTCCAGTACGCCGCGCGGCGGCGCGGCTGCAATCCGAGCGAGGCCGTCCCGCCGGACGCCTACGCAAAAAAGATGAAGGAGGGAGAACATGAGCGAGGAAAGATGCATTCGGTGCGGTAGCCCCGTGCGGTGCTGGGGCGACTCATGCGGAGTTACGCACACGGAGTGCGACAAGTGCGGACTCCGGCATTATGGCCTTCCCAGCGAGTTTCGCCAGGCCATCATTTGGGCCGAGCGCAATTTGAAGGCCGCGCGGGAAGGCGACCTGATGGCCCGCGCGAAGGTGATCCACGACATCAGTTTTGGCGAGCCGCACGAGCGGCAAGCCTATGAGTATGTCAGGAGCGAGATGAAATGACAGGCAACTCCGAAGAATGGCTAGTGCGGTACGAGACAGATTCCGGCGCGATCAGTCTGTCCTACGACATCGTGAAAAAATACCTCGTCTCTGGAGACCCGTCGCGGGTAACCGACCAGGAAATCGCGATGTTTATCAACCTCTGCAGGTATCAGAAACTCAACCCATTCCTGCGCGAAGCCTACCTCATCAAGTTCGGTAACGAGCCAGCCACCATCGTTACGGGCAAAGACACGTTCACAAAGAGGGCGGCCAAATCGCAACTATGCAACGGGTATGAAGCGGGCGTGATTGTACAAAAGCAAAACGGGGAAATGGAGTACAGAAAAGGCACGTTTGTCGCGCCAAACGAAACCCTGGTAGGGGGCTGGGCGGCGGTGCACAGGAAGGACTGGAGCGTGCCCCTGGAAACGAGCGTGAGCCTGCAGGAGTATCAGAGAAAGACCCGTGAGGGCAAACTCATGCGGAATTGGGAGCAGATGCCCGCGACAATGATCAGGAAGGTGGCGCTTGTGCAGGCCTTGAGGGAAGCGTTTCCAGAGGAGTTCCAGGGCCTTTATTCGCCCGAAGAAATGCCGGTAGACGATAGCAAACTGGAAGGCAAACCTGTGAACATTGTGGACGTTGAGATAGCCGAACCCGCCAACGGTGAGCGTCCCGCCGCGCCGCCCACCCCGCCCGCCATCACCGGAACGAAAGAGGAACGCCTCGCGTTCAATGATGTCGCGCGCACGGCGAAGGCGCGCGGGTGGACAGATGACGACATCCGCGCGCTATTGGCGCAGTGCGGCGACTACCGCAAGGCCACAGAGGCGCTCATAGAGCGGGCGGACAAACCGCCGAAGGAGGCTTGACATGGCCGAAGACGAACTGGCCGAGGCCCAGGAGTTTTGCGAGGCCTTGAGCAAGATGGCTGAAGACATGGTCGTACCCGCCGTGCAGGCCCTGACGCGGTGGTGGAACGTCTTTGCCTCCATCACGGAGTCGGGCGATGCCAAGCGTTATGACGGTTTGCATGACAAATACGGCATTCGCGCGAGGCAGCACGAGTTGCTGATCGCTATCACAATGCTCTCTAGAGACGTCCACGGGATGCTGGACGCGCTGGAGGTCATCGATCCGGCCTTGTACAAACATGCGGGCGGCGTCAGTCATCAAGAGCGCAAAGACTGGATGCGGAAAATGAGAGCGCGCAGTGTTGGGCCATCCGGGGCAGAGAAGGCATCTTCTGACCGGTGATGGAGGCAAGATGTACAAGATTGCTCTAGTATACAGTATCAGCCACAACTGATGGCTGATGGCACTATCACCGATGAGGGGCTTGTCTTGTAGCCGTCTGCGCGAAGGAATCTTCCGACTAGCCGCATTATGTAGAGGTGGCGCATGGGCGCGTTCCTGACCGATGT
>Ga0123519_10003200_pt1 | contig 27270 bp, 35 predicted proteins | sample YelNatPaOPRAMG02_FD_87396 | JGI IMG/M metagenome (GOLD analysis project Ga0123519, IMG submission 87396) | Hot spring microbial communities from Yellowstone National Park - Yellowstone National Park OP-RAMG-02 (version 2) | ecosystem: Environmental > Aquatic > Thermal springs > Hot (42-90C) ...
AAAAGAGTGGTTTGAGTTAAATCAAAAAGATATTGAGTGGATTAAACAAAATATATGAGATATAAAATAGAAATTAATTTATTAGCTCTTTACGAAATGAAATCAAAAATCTCGTTAGAAGAAGCAGTTTTGCTTGATTATTTGTATTGGCTTTGCACCAGCCCATCGGAAGAAGTGGAAAAAATGAGGATAGAAAAAGATGATAAAAAATATACTTGGTTTGATTATGAATATTATATTAGAGAAACTCCTATCTTGAGAGGAAAATCAAAAGCATCAATAACACCTAAAATTAGAAAATTAGAAGAAGAGGGGTTTATTGAAACAATAAATTATGCTGGAGAAAATGATAAATTCACTAAAAAGTATGTTAGGCTATTACCGAAAGTAGATGGGTTGTTCAGAAAACTAAACAAGGTTGTTCAGAAAACTAAACAACCCTCGTTCAGAAAACTAAACATAGATAATAATACTAATATAGATAATAATAATATGTCGGACAAGCCGACATTCTCGCTAAAAGAAGAAATAAATAAACTTCTAACAGATAAGAGACGACATATTCAGATTATAGGGCTCTGGATTCAAGAGATGAATCTCAAACCGGAGAATCAAGAACAAATTCAATCTATTATCCACAGGAATGTAAGACCAGCCAACTTACTAAAGGGGTATAAAAATGAGGATATTCAGGAAACGATTAAAGTATTGAAAAGAACAGATTATCTTAAAGGGCATTTCGGTCTGGAAACAATCAGCAAATATATAGATGAGATAGTGGCTAATAAGAAAAAACAAGGTCCCAAAATTGTTAAATGGGTAGAAATAAAATCACCAGATGGTCAAATTAAAATGAAGCCAATCTACCAATAAAAATTTGACAAATTAAAATAATAAGAGTATAATGTAGATAAAACAACATGAAAACACCTCCAGCAAAATACGAATATATTAAGAAATGGAAAAAACTCCATCCGGAGAAATTGAAGGAATATCGAAAGAAATATATTCTCATGCATAAAGATAGAGTAAGAAAAATTCAAGCTGAGAGTTATAAAAAATGGAAAAAGGCACATCCGGATTACTATAAAAAATATTGGGAAAGACAAAAGGCAAATAAAAGCTTGCTTTATGAAAGAAATAAATTGATCTATCAAGCGAGAATGATTCAAGGATTGAGTTATCAGAAAATAGCCGACATTTTCAGCAACAAAGGCAGAGGTAGACCATTAAGTAGAGAAAGAGTCCGGCAGATCATAGAGGAATATGAGAGGAGCCTAAAGCAAAGGAAAAAACTTGACATTTAAAATAAAGGGAGTATAATGATATAGTAGAGGATAATCAAAAAGGCAGGAAGTCAGCAAATAATATAAAATCAGGACTTAAACCCCTTCCAGATTATCCTCGAAAATGAAGGAGAAGGCAGGGCTGGGGTGTGCGTGAGAAGAGAAGAACAATAAAATTATAAGCCTTAACTGGCAAAAATCTTCTCGGACACGGCACCCTGGCTCGGAGAGGTTCTCCTCAAAATAATAATAATAAAACTATGGCAACAACAAAAAAAATAACAACAATAAAATCTTATGCCATTGATAAACCCCAAGAGATGGTAAAAATGGCGATTCTCCTAAAAAATCACATTATAAAAAATAAACTATATACCCCAATCGCCGGCAAGAGTTATATAAATGTCGAAGGATGGCAGTTTGCGGGAGGTTTGCTGGGCGTATTTCCACAAGTTAAGGAAGTCACGCAATTGGCACCAGGTAAATGGCAGGCAAAAGTAGAATTAATAAACAGTAAAACAAAAGAAGTGGTGGGAACAGGATTCGCATTATGCTCTAAAGAGGAGATGAAAAAGAAAACATTTGATGAATATGCCATCTTATCAATGGCACAAACAAGAGCAATCGGTAAAGCGTATCGAAATCTATTAGGCTGGGTAGTTAAGATGGCTGGATATGAAGCAACACCAGCAGAAGAAATGGTCAAAGGAGGAGTAATAGAAAAAGAACCAGTCGAGGCAGTAAAGGAAGAAGTGGAAACAATGGGGCAAAATCCTAAGATAGAGGAACTAAAATCAATGCTTAAAGGAAAAACAGACGCTGAAAAAATTGAGGATCTTAAAAAGAAAACAGGTATACAATTAAAAGATTTCAACATTACAGAGAAACATGCCTCAATATTAATTGCAGCTTTGCTTAACTTAAAGGTTAAAAATGGCAAAAAATAAAACAATATGAAAGAATATAAATTATACAAAGGGAAGGTGCTCATTAAGTTTGACGAGGAGGACAATGCAAACCATCGCTTCTATGACGAAAAGGGCAACAGGATTCCATCAGTAACTCAAATCACCGGTATCATAGACAAAAGTTCGGCTCTTATGGGATGGGTGGCAAAGCTAATCGGGGAATATCTCCGGCAGGAAAAAGCAAAAGGTAACAATATCTTAACAGATGAGCTAATAGATACTGCTTTAAGAGAATATAGAAGGGTTCAAAAAGAAGCAAGAGATGTTGGTAAAGAGATTCACAAATGGATTTCAGATTGGATATTGGGCAAAAAACCACCAATGCCAGAGGATCTCCAAATAGTAAATGGAATAACAGCCTTCCTCAAATTTCAAAAAGAGAATGGACTAAAATGGGTAGATTCCGAAAGACCAGTTTACAGTAAAAAATGGAATTATGCGGGATTCTTAGATGCAATAGCTCAAAAGGGGAAAGATAGAATTCTAATAGATTTCAAAAGCTCAAATGGAATTTATCCAGAAATGATATTTCAGGTAATGGGATATAAGATAGCTTGGGAGGAGGAAATGCAAAAGAAAATTCACAAAGCGATGATCTTGAGGTTCGGCAAAGAAACCGGTGAATTCGAAACCCGAGAACTTAAAATAGAAAAAGAGGACGAAAAAGCATTTCTGGGATTACTGGAAGCCGCAAAAAAATTAAAACAATTAAAATAAAAACTATGACTAAACAAGAAAAAGAACAAATTAAAAAGATTGTAAAAAAAGCACCAAAATGGACAGGCAACAGATATATGATTGTGATTGGAGGACTGGAAGTTTATTTCAAAACATTAAAAGAGGCTTACGATTATTATAAAGAATATTTAAAATAAAAACTATGGAACAAGAAAAACAACCAAAACAGAAACTGAGTGTTCAAATTCCAAGCTATATTCACCAGATCGCAACTACGAGTGACAGAGGTCTTAAGATAACATTATTAACTCAAGAAATTCCAGCAGAAGTTCAGACAGAGTTATTTCAGCTCAAGGATATGCTGGGCTGGTTCGTCTTCGCTACTGCACCAATTCAACCAGAGGATTTAGTTAAACTGCCACCAATAGATGAAGAATTCAAAGCACGAGGAGAAAAGCCTCTCTGGGAAAGGGAAAGAGCGGTCTTGTATGTGTATTGGATGCAGAATGGAGGTGAAGAAAAGCTGGGAAGATTCAATGATTACTATCGGAAGTATATAGAGAAGCATATTGATAAAATAAAAGAGCAAATTAACCCCTAACATGTATATTCAACAAACAAAAAATTTACTACAAGGATTATTTCCTCAATTTACCCAACGGATTTGGGGAATAGAATATGAAGACATCTACTTCGATGGGATGAAATGGAGGGGAGTAAACATCCGGCAAACATTTTACTTCAAGGGCAGAAAAGCAATAGGATTAAATCAGAAATTCATTCAGGATTGTTGGGACAACGGAATAACGAAATTGGTGATATTCATCGGAGACATACCGCCGTATGCTGAATATCTGATGCCAGTTCCAAACAAAAAAGTGATACAATGGTTGGAACAGCAAGGTCATTATGAAGATAAGCCAAGCAAATTTGAAGGGGCGAAGGACATGAGGATTTACTGGTTTAGAATATAGATAAAAACCAATTAAAAGATGAAAAATAAACAATTAACTTAAAAACTATGAAAAAAACAAAAGAAAAAATTATAAGTGCTTTTGCTCTACCGTCGGGTCAAATTGTTGTATTAACTAATAAAGGCAAATTATATTGTCAGGCTTTCATTTATAATATGGATTCAAGTTATACTTATAACAATTATTATAGTGGTTATTGGACAGCAAAATGGGTTGAAATAAAAAATCCAATTGATAATAAAGGTTTGTTGGACGATAAGAAGCAGATAAAAAATGAATAGTGAAAAAAAGAGGTGCCAAAACAATTAAGTAGAGGACGCTGAAGGACGCTGAGGGACACTGAAGGACGCCGAAGGATACCAATAAAAGCAGAATAGACTAAAGCAAGCTTCCAAATAGGGGGCTTGCTTTATTTTAAAAAAGGAGTATAATTAAAGGTGAAAAAATAAGAAAAGAAAAAACGAAAGACAAGACAGCACATTGACAACAGAATAAAGGGAAAAGCGGTTAGGTCGGACCGGCATTAAACAAAAAATTTAAAATAAAACAAAAATTATGAGTGCTCTAATTATGGAAGCAAGAATTCCAAACCCTAAGGAGGTTAAAGATAAAAGAATTAGGCAAGAAATGGGAATATACAAAAAGGAATATAATCGCCTATTCAAGATGGGGGACAAACTGGCCAAACTCCAGGATAAGGTTATTGATCTGGAAAACCTAATAGGAGATGGATTGGACGAAATACAGGCAAGAATATGGGATCTAAAGGAAAAGGCATAAAATAAAGAAGAAGGTAAAAAAGCGGAAACAAAAACTTAAACAATAAAACTATGAAAAAATACGCAATTATAAACAAAGAGACAAAAGAATTCTATCCCGATCCAACATATACAGATCCAGAAAAAGCACGAGAAAAAATAGCATATATGCAAGCACTCAGTAGACGGGCAGACACCTACGAGATAGAGGAACTAACACCAGAACGAGAGGAGCAACACGATAAAGCATTAATGAAATTCTGGAGCTACATGGATTAAGCAACAAAAGGCAGGGAGCAAAGAGCTTTCTGCTTTTTGAGTGAGGCAAAGAACAACAAAAAGGATGCCAAAAAATCAAAAAATTCGCTTAAGAGCAAGGCATTCATCTCCAAAAGGCTCAAAAATAGAAAAGAGCTCATGACAAAAAGCAAAAACCACGCCAAAGAGGATTAAAAAAGCATCAAAAGAACAACTAAAAGGATAAAAAAACTCAGCAAATTCAAAGATAAAGGATAACCAAAAACTTCTCAAATAAAAGAAAAATCTCTAAATAAAGGGTAAAAACAATACTAATAAGGATTCTTTCAGAATGGCAAGCGAACAAAAAAGTAAAAAACTCTGAAGGACACTGAAGGATAAAGAGGAATAAGGACATAAAAGAAAAAGAATAAAAAAGAGGATTTGACAAAAATAAAAAAAGGAGTATAATAATAGATAAGAAAATCAAGAAAAGAAAAAAAACAAAAGCAAAACAGCACAGACAAAACAACGCAGCACATTAACAACAAAAAAATCAACGAAATCACACAACAAACAAGCAAGGGCGAGGTGGTCACTCGCTCGCACATAAAAAGTAAACAAAAACATGGCAAAAGACAACACACAAAAAACGATGGAGGATCTGATCAAGGAGAGAACAGAAAAAATCAAAAAGTTAGCTGAAGTAGAAGGAGAAGTGGACAAGATCAGGGGAGAAATCAAACGGCTGAACGAGGAGATCGAACAGGCGGGCATCAACGAGCAGGAGTCAAGTGAGATTCAACTCAGTGAGGTAGTGGGAGGATTTGAGATGGGACGAGACATGGTGACAGGGATGATGGACGAGTGGATGCAATACACGGGCTTGGATATTGAGGTGGTGGATACAGAACGAGACGGGTGGCAGAATAACGGGGATACGCTGGTGATAGCGGTCAAGGTGCCAAAAAGTGCAACTGAAAAAATTAAAGAACAGGCGGCAAGCGAGGATGAAATCAACAAAACAATATGGCTGGTAGAGACACTGGGTGAAAAAATAAAAGCAGACGAGATTCAGACAGAAGTGACAGAAAAAGGAGGAGAAACAAAAGTGGTGGCAAGATTCTGGTGGGACTAAAAACAGAAACAAAAAAGGAGAGCAAGGAAGCATCGGAGAGAGATCTCCGGTGCTTCTTTTTTAAAGGTAAAGCAAAAGAAAAAGGACAAAAAACAAAAAAACAGCAAAAAACAGCAAAAAACAACGCATCAGGATCGCCCAGGACGGGGCGGAAAAAGAAAACGAGGGTAAAACAACGGGGACAAAAAGACAAAAAGGCAAACAAGAAAAACAGGACAACGGAAAAAAACAAAAAAATAAGCAAACAAAAGCAAAAACTAACTTCGCTAAATACATATTAAGCGAAGTAAGAAAGTGCGGTTCAGGATTCGTGGGGGCGGGGGTATAAATATATACTATAACGGGAAATAAAAGAACAATAAAAAACAAAAGAGAGGAGGTGATAGGGTCATGAAGCTCAATTTTCAGATAGTCTCCTGTGCTTCCCCTATTATTCCCCTATACTTCCCCTACAAGTCCCCTGTAAATTTGCTTTTTCTCAAAAAATATGCTATAATATACTATCATGCATGACCAAATCAAAAAAATTTTTTGAACCTGCCAGACAGGCCTCGAAGAGGGGGGCAGGTTTTTTTAAATAAATAAAAAACGAATGAAAAATGAAAAGAAAAAACTAAAAAGAGAGTGCGATAAAATATGGTATAAAATAATTTTGACACTCCATCCGAGATGTGAAGTATGCGGAGAACAAGCAATTCAGGCACATCATTTCTTCCCGAAAGGAAATTATGATCATTTGAGATATGAAGTAGAAAATGGGGTGGGGTTGTGTAGGGGATGCCACTTTCGATTGCATCACATTGGTGATCCGACAATAAATAAAACAATTATTGAAAAGAGGGGAGAAGAGTGGTATAATGAATTATTGATGAAATCAAAAGATAGGCAATATAGTTTCAAGACAGTAAAATATTATGAAGAACAAAAACAAAGATTAAATCAAATTTTAGATAAAATTACAAATACAATAACACAAAATGAACAATTTGATAACTTGGAGGAATGAAAAAAGAAAGGTTGAGGATTTAAAACCTTTCGAAAATAATCCAAGAAAAGCAACAGAAAAAGAAATCACTGGGTTGAGCGAGAGCCTCGCCAAATTTAATATAGCCGATCCATTGATTATTAATACTGATGGAACAGTGATTGGGGGAAATTTTAGATTATCATTATTAAAGCAACAAGGAATCAAAGAAGTAGATGTGAGGGTGCCATCAAGAACATTAACAAAAGAAGAGGCAGATGAGCTAAATTTGAGGCTGAATAAGAACTTGGGATTGTGGGACAATGATTTGTTGGCAAAGTTTAATGAGGATTTATTAAAAAATGTGGGATTTACTCAAGAAGAATTGGATCAGGTATTCGGATTAGATATTTCGGATAACTTTGATGAAGAGAAAGAATTTCAAAAAGCCGTTAAAGAGCCAAGAGGAGTACAGACCGGAGATATTTGGGAAATGGGGGATCATAGAATAATCGTTGGAGATTGCACGGTGAGGGAAAACTGGGAGAAACTTCTGGGAAATGAAAGATTTGATTTTATGTTTACTGATCCGCCTTATCGTATATCATATGCAAAAACTCATTATAGAAAAGTTCAAACAAAAGAAGGAGCAAAATTAAAGTCAAGAAGGATATATTCTGGAGTAGGAGAAACTGATGCCAAAGGAAAACCAAAGGGATTTGGATATAAACAAAATAGGTTGTATACTGGAATAATAAATCGAGGCGTGCCAGAATATGATGAATGGTTATCAATTGCGAATGATTTTCAAAATCCAATTGGGGCGAATGTAATGATTTTTGAGAATTGGAGAAATGTAGTAGATCTTTGGAAAGCGATTGAAAAATATTGGCGGATTAGAAACATAGTTATTTGGTGGTTGCCTAATAGACAACAGGGATTTTCAGCAAAATATAAGTTCTTTTCTAAATATGATATAGCTCCTTTGGCAGATAAAGGACAAGCAATTCAGAATGATGAATATGAAGAAGAATTTGAAAAGTATTTAGCAGATCAAGGACAAAGATTATTAGATACTTATGAAGTGATTATCTATGGTCAGCAAGGACATAGCATCTGGGATTTTAAAAAAGGAGGAAAATGGTCAAGGGTCAGCGATCATATTACAAGTCCAGCTGAAACAGAATCAGGGTCAGGAGGAAATAATTTAGTGTTTGGGAAAAAACCAGTTCAAATATTAGTCCCTTATATCAAAACATTAAGCCAAAGAGGAGGAATTGTGATGGAACCATTTGGAGGAAGCGGAAGCACCATGATTGCTTCAGAAATTATGAAAAGAAAATGTCGATTAATTGAAATTTCTCCTCTTTATACAGAACTGATTCTCAATCGGTTCGAAAAATTCACAGGTATTCAACCTAAAAAATTAAATTAAATATATGGCAAATAGTAAAGAATATAAACATAGAACAAGAGTCAATAAAAAACAAGAGGCAATGCTTTATGCTCTCTGGCGAAGCATACCTTTTGTCTTTCACGAATTACCACCAGCCAAGTTGCAGGCAATGGGGGTAGATATTGATGATGAATTGTTTCAAAAGTTATTGAGTTGCAAAACTAAAACTCAATTTCAGCAAATGTTTAATGTCAGCAAAGATTCAACGACATCATGGGATTACAATAAAGAAGTTCAGAAAATGATTGATGAATTTAATAAAAAAAGCAATGTTCTAAAATATAAAAAAGATATTGATTTCCATTTTACTCAAGCAACCATAAGAGAAGCAGATGCTGCCAGAGTAAAATTATGGAAGCAATTATATGAAGGATGGGTAGAAAAACAAAAAGTTCAGACAGATGCTTTAGACAAAATGACAGAAGAAATTAAAAAATTAGCAGAAGAGAAATAATGCATGAAGATATTAAACAATTAGTCCGCACTTTATATAAGGATTCAACAGGAAGACCATTTGAATTAACAGATGGACAGGCAGAATTATTTGAATTGATATTTAAAAAGAAATATCCAAGAATTCATGTGATGACTTACACTCGTTATGGCAAATCAGAAGTCATTTCAATGGCAGTGCTCACAAGAATTGCCACTTTTCCAGAAAAATGGGCAATTGTTGCAGGACAGGAAGCAAAAGCCCATATCATTATGGATTATGTTATTAGGCACATCTTTGATAACGAATATACCAGACAAAAATTCATTATTGGACCAGGGGAAAGTGCAGAAAATATTCAAAGATATCGTAACAAAAAGAGAATTAATTTTAATATAGATAAAGGGAAGTTGGGAGAATTATTTATTTGTTCAGCAAAAGAAGCAATGGGTTTTGGAGCTGCAAATGTGGTGGAAGATGAATCAGCATTAGTAAGTGAGCAGGATCATGCTTTAGTCATGAGAATGTTAGGAGATCAAAGAGATAATTTTCTGGTTAAAGTTGGGAATCCTTGGCAATCAGAACATTTTAAAAAATCATACGAAGATATAACCTATCATAAATTTGTAGTAGATTATAAACAAGGAATTAAAGAAGGAAGACTAACTCCCGCTTATGTAGATGAAATGAGAAAACAGCCGTTCTTTGATATCCTCTATGAATGTAAATTCCCAGAAGAAGGAATAGCTGATGAAAAAGGATGGATTCCATTATTCACCAGAGATGAAATAGAAAGAGCGATGGTTGATATCGGGGTTGGGTTCGGAGTAAATAAGTTAGGAATTGATGTAGCAGGAGGAGGAAATAATTTTAGTGTGATAGTTCAAAGATATACAAACCTCGCAAGAATAGTTCATAAAACTCAAGAATCAGATACTATGCTATTAGGGGAAGCAGTGATGAATTTTAAGAAAAAAGAGGATGAAAGAGGACAAAAAATCTTACCCCAAAACATAGCAATAGATAAAATAGGCATAGGAAGAGGATTGTATGATGTATTAGCTAAAAATCTACCTGGAATATATGGAGTAGATGGAGCATCACAACCATTATATGATAAAGATACTTTTGTTAACGAGAGAGCAGAAATGTATTGGAGAGCAAAAGAATGGATTAAGAAAGGCGGAAAATTATTAAGGGATGATGATTGGTATCAATTGGCACACATTAAATATAAGGTGAAATTAAGTGGGACAAAAGGCAAATTGCAAATTATCAGTAAAGATGAACTCTTAAGACAGGGAATACCAAGTCCAGATGTAGCTGACGCATTTGCAATGACATTCGTCACAGAAGATGTGATGGATAAAACCGAAGAAGAAAAAGAACAGGAAATACAAGGGGTAGAATATTCTAAAATCAATTTATTTAATCCTTTTCAATTATAATTAAAAAAACATATGGCAAAAGAAACAATACAACCAAGCACACTAATCGAGGATGAGACAATAAATGTTGAAAATCCCGATTATACAGATGAGGAGCAACAATATTTGAAGAATTTACAAAAAAAGTTAGAATATGCTCGGGATAAGAGAAATCAGACATTCGAAGAATTTGATGGATTAACTTATGATCAATATTGGAAACAAAATGAAATTTTGGCTAACATAGAACTTCGTCCTAAAACAGATGTTAGTGATATTCAATATCAATCAGGAGGATTACGCACTAAACTCTTCTCTCTTGTCTCCAGCCTCATCTCATTAAATCTAACGCCCGAAATATCAGCCTATAATGAAAATAGTTTAGTTGATATTACCACAGGGCAAGCCTTAGAAGATGTAATGGAAAAAACTAATGAATTAGAAACAGATGAAGAAAAACAAATTCTGAGATATTATGAGTTATTAAAACAAGGAGATGTCTTTATAGAGGAAATTTGGGACGATAGAGATATTATAGAGAAAGAGCCGATAAAAGATTATAAAGGGCAATTCAGAGCGAAGATAAAAAGCAAAGTCAAAAAACAGCCAGGCAGACCGGTGAGAAACATAATTTCAGGGTTGTCAGTCTATTTGGGAGATCTCACAAAATATGATATTAGCGATCAACCCTATCTCTTTACGGTTCAATATAAACAGTATGATGAAGCTAAAAAGATTTATGGAAGATTTGAAAATTTTAAGTATGTTAAAAAATCTCTAACTCCTTTTTCGGGAAGTGCTGATGATGCCTTGATAAATAATCAATGGAGATTAGACCCACAGATGAGAGATGGAATGGTAGAAATCATCAAATATGAAGATAAGCCGAATAACGAATATCAAATTATATTGAATGGAGTGCCGATGCTTCCAATAGGATTTCCATTCCCTTGGGGGTATGGCGAATATAATATCGTGCAACAACATTATCGCCCAATCCGAGCGGATTTTGCTTATGGAAAATCATTTGTATTTGAAAATAAGAATCCTGTTCAATTATTGGATGAGATGAAGAGATTGGCATTTCTTAAAACTTATCAATCATTCTTAGTTCCATTAACAAATCTTAGTGGAAGAGTGTTATCATCTAAAGTATTATTACCTGGCAAGATAACAATGGGAATTCCACCAAACTCATTGCAACCCATCGTTCCTAATATAGGGCAAGGAGTGACAAATGCGGAATTCTCAATGATTCAGGAATTACAAAAAGAAATTGATTCTCAAACGGTATCTCAAACATTTACTGGATCACCAGAGAAAGGACAGGTATTGGCTACACAAATAGTAGAACTACAAAGACAGGCAAGAATTATGTTGGGACTCACAATTGCGGCAGCAGTTCTATTAGAGCAAAAATTAGCTTATCTCCGATTGATGAATATTATACAAAACTGGTTTAATCCACTTGATCAGGTTGTCGATACAGCCAGGCATACACTTGAAAACAAATATAGAATTACAACTACGGAAAAAATAATAGAAGGCAAAGGCTCGGGAGTAGGAATTGTCTATCCAACGGAAGAATTGCCAAATTCAGATGTTTTATCGGAATGGGAAAAGAATTTGGAAGATAGAATTAAAATGCCTGTTAAAATTACAGCCATTAATCCTAAGGCATTAAAAGAAGCAAAATATACTTGGGTCATAAATGTAGTTCCAAAAGAGAAGAAAACGAGTGAGATATCTAAACTATTATTCAATCAAATGGTCACCGAAGCTAAGAATTTAGGTTTACCTTTAGACCCAGCATATATTCAAGAAAAATTTGCAGAGGTATGGGAACAAAATCCTAATAAATTATATGCCAAAGGACAAGAACAAGGTGCACCGCCGACAGCATCTCCTCAGGTTGCACCACCGGGTGCGACTCCGCAAGTGATTCCAACAATTAAGAAACCAATCTTGCCAGTAGAGGGAGGCAAATTAGGAGGCGAACTTACCGGAGCCCCCCAAAATCCTAACTTAATGTAATATGAAAGAACAAGAAAATAGTGCAAAACTTTTAAGACATTTATTAAAATCAATCGATTTGTCTGATATTGATGAATTAGAAAGACAGGAATTATCTGATGAGGCATTTTATAATAGAGCCGCTGATATAGAGATGTTTTATAAGAATCATTTGGAAAAAGTTCTTAAACTACTGATTCAAAAACAACTGGAATGGATAGGAACTCAGATACAGAACAATGATCAATTAATGTTTGCAAGGGGAACCATCAATGGACTATTCCTAATTCAGAATTGGTGTGAAGAGCAATCCAACGCTTTAAGACAAAAGAGAGAAGAAGAAAAGCCAAAAAAAATGATGTATGGAGTGCAAGATATAGAGTAAGGTCGATCCCAGTTTCGGAGTTCTGGGTTAAAAAAACTTCAGTTAAAAGGTCGACAATTAACAATAAAATTAAAATAAATACATGGCAGAATATTTTGACGAACATGGCAATAAAGTAGAAGCCTATACTCCAGAAGAAATAGAAGCAAAATTGGAAGAGGAACGATTAGCAGCCATCGAAGAAGCAAATGCTGCTCGGGAGGAAGAAATCAATGCTCTGAGTCAACAATTAGACGAAAAAGAGAAAGCATTACAAGAAGCACAAGCGGAGTTAGAGAAGGAAAGAAACAAAGATAAGAACCTTAGTGGACAGAGAAGAATAATCGAAAGCAAAGAAGATGAGATCGCAGCTCTTAAAAAAGAGATAGAGGAACTTAAACAAAATTCGCAAGCAAGATTAATGGAACTTGAACAAAAAACCAAAGAAAATACGATTAACTCATTTCTGGACAAGATTAGTGATGGAAGTAAGGAATTAAAAGATAAGATTAGATTTTATTACGATAATTTCAAAGGGGAACCTAAAAATGAGGAAGAAATAGCAGAAAGAATTAGAAATGCTTATATTTTGGCTACAGGAGGGCAAGCAGCAGTCAAACTTTCTGGAGAGATAATTTCAGGAGCAGGTGGAGCACCAAAAGCTAATGTAAACATCCCAGAAGGGAAGATTAGTTCCGATCTTATTCCATTAGCTCATAAATTAGGGATTACGGATCAAGATCTGAAGAAACATAAATTAATTTAACAATTCTATGGAAAAAAATAAAAATAAAAAAGAAGAGAAAAAAGAGGAAACGCCGGTCACCTCTATCCCAACTATTCCCTCTACAGAAGAAAGCCTGGCAGAGTTGAAAAAAGAAATTGAATTTTTAAAAGAGCAGAATCAATCATTGAACGAACTTTTGCTTCAAGTGGCGGATAAAAAGCAATTAGCTATTTATTACCAGAGGCATCAGCAAAAAGTTCCACCCGTTGTCAAATTGAGAACAATTGATGGTAAAGTCATCATTGGATGGAGAACGATAAAAGATGAAGTCTATCAGGATCCAGTGACAATGAGATGGACAGAAAAGCAGATAATAGAGGTAATATTTGAAGATGGAAAAACACAGCAATTAGCTTTAATGGATTATGTGCGATTATATCGCCACATCGAAGCTAAAGTGATTTCTACATTAACAGATATTGATGGCAAAATTGCTTTCAAAGTGCAAACAAATGATGGGAGGGAGTATGTTATCGGTGCAGAATTTGTTAACTAATTAAAGGTCGAGAAAATGATAATAACCTCATTAATATGGTAGTCGTAAAAAGAGGGAAAAAGTGGCTTTTATTATCCAAGAAAACTGGCAAAGTTTTAGGAACGCATCCATCAAGAGCAGCTGCTCTTAAACAGGAAACAGCAATAAATATTGCTAAAGCCAGAGCTCATGGACATAAAATTCCTTATCCCAAACAATAAAGAATAGATATGGATAAATATATTGGGCTCTTTATTGGACCAAACAAGATCAGTAGACTTACCAAAATGGATAGGCAGACTTATTTTGGTAAAGAAGTTTATCAGATAGAATACGAGAATGGAATCATTGAGGAGAGACCAAAAGAAATAATTGAAAAGATAGCCGATGAAGAAAAATATGATTGGACTGAGTTAAGAGAACGAATAAGCAAAATAGTGGTTGAAAAAATTTTGGCAATTCTACTTGAGGCAGAAGTCAAATTGGAAGACATAGATTATATTCTTCAGTTAACAGCAAAATCGTTGAATACCAATTTAGAGCAAGCCTCAGAATATCTATGGGGTAAAAAATTATACGATAGAACAGTAGAAGATATTCAACGAGTATTAGCTAAATCTAACAAATCAAAAAAATGAACGAAGAAAACAAACAAACACCATTAACAGTCGGAGAACTATCAGTGAAAATTGATATGGTCAGAGAAATAATGTATGATAAAAAAGGAAAACCACTAAAAGATCCCCAAGGTGAGATATCTTATAAAAGAGAGGATTATAATGGATTAATGAGTTTATTAAATAAGTATGATTCAAGATTGCATGATATGAAAGATTTGAAAATGTATTTGAAACTTAAAGATAAACTTTATGAAGGATGGGTTAAAAATAAGACACAATTAGAATTATCGGTTGATGAAGCGGCATTTCTAAAAAAGTTCTTATCAGAATATAAAGATAGAGACGGAAAAGATGTTCCATTAAAAGAATTTGAAGCGAGGACTCTTGTGGGAATGTTAGAAGCATTGGGATAATATTTGATTTTTAAAGAAAAGTATGCTATAATATATGTTGACAATTGGATAGTTCCTACGCTGGTAGCGTGCCCAGCTGTAATAAAAAAGCCCGTAAAGAGGACAAATATTCTAATCTCCCGAAAAGGAGAAAGAAGTTGTCCTCTTTTTTAAAAATAAAAACTCCGCAGGAGATAACCTGCGTTAACAAAAATCACCACTTTCGTTGGGGATCGTAATCCCTGTGGTTCAAAAAGCAGCTGATTGGGTCGAATCAGCCAAGATAAAATAAAAAGCAGATATGGCATTCATAAGGAAACAGGGTAGAACCAAGTTAATGTGGTTGCCTGTTACTCCTTCAACCGCTTTTCCCGCAGGTGCATTAGTGGCTTTTAGTAGCGGGAAATTGATTCCTGCTACAAGCACCACACCTGCTTCTTCTATCGTTGGTGTTATCAGGCATGCTATCACTGCAAGCGATAGCGATTATGCCAAGGACAGATTAGTGGAAGTAGAAGTGCCTGTTGAGAAATATGTCGTGTGGGAAGCTGATGTAACCTCGGGATTAGTTGCAGGTGATATAGGTCTATATCAAGATTTAACCGATTCTGTTACTGTCAATAGGGCTGCCAGCACATATGACATTGTTCAATGTGTAAAGGTAATCTCTGGGACAAAGGGTTGGTTTATTCTCAATATCGGACCCGATGCATCTGTAAAATCTTAATAATTCATTATGGAACTAAATACTATCAGTTTGCCTGATTTCGTTAAACTCGCAACAGTAATCTGGATTAAGGGTTTTGAATCTGTCGAACCAGCAATGCAAAATTCTGGTTTGGTTAAGGTTCTCCCTATTTCAGAAAATACTGGTAATACCCGAGAATTTAGCGAAATCGATACTAATGAATACTTAAGCTATAAGGGTGAAGGGGATCAGGCTGCACGAGGTAAAGTTCAGCAAGGGTATACAAAGACAATGACCAAATACAGGGTTGCTGAAAACATCGGTATCACTTATGAAATGAGAACCGAGAATAAGTATCCTGAAGTGGTCAATGCTTTGACTAATGGAGGTCGAAAAGGACCCAATACCATTGATTTGGACTTATCTCATAGATTAACTTTTGGAACTCAATCATCCTATACTGATAGGGATGGGCGAACAATTGATGTAACAGTAGGTGATGGTTATCCGTTGTTCTATACTGCTCATACCTTAAGAGGTTCTTCAACCACCTATCGAAATAGATTGGCTAATAACCCTCAACTTTCGAGAGGTGCTTTAGAAGCCATGGAGAGGTTAGTAGTAGAAGAAACCTATAACCAATTTGGTGAGAAAAAAGCTGCTAATTTCGATATTCTTTGGACCACAGATGATCCTAATACGGTCAATACTGCCAGAGAGTATTTGAAATCAACAGCCTCACCAGATGCTCAACATGCTGGAGTCATCAATGTGTATGCCGGAAAGTATAGGCATGTTATTCTTCCAAGAGTTGCAACCACAGCTACCGGAGCCCCTGATGCCACAAAGAGAAAATATTGGGGCATTGCTTCTTCCCAAATGACATCGTTCTATTTGGGAATATGGGAGCAGCCTCATCTTATTCCTCCAACAGCCAATAGCAATGCTGAAGATGTCCAAACTGATGACTGGGATTTCAGAGTCAGGGCTGGATATGGTATTGTGATTGTTGGTGCTAATTGGATTAAGTTCTCAAGTGGCGATGGAACCCCCTAAAGTAATTTAAGGTTCATTATTCACTTCCTTGCGTGACTTGCTGGCTTGAACCCGTAGCTCTCTGAGGGATTCAAGTTGGCAAGAGAGCGAGTCACGCTCTCCTGCTAAACGACAGGTAAATCGTAAAGGTCGATAAACTAAACTTTAACTTAAAAAACCAATATGAAAGAGAATCAATTGTCTCGTTATGGTGCGATAGCAAAATCGCTTCCTTACACTACGGGCAAAGTTTTCTTTGTTAAGCCTAATACTGATGCAGATTTTGCAGATTTTCTGGCGGCATTTCCACCAGATAAAGATGGAGTGGATCGTGTATATACTACAGTTGCAGCAGCAGCCGCAGCCACCCAAGCCAATCGTTATGATATAGTTGTTGTCCCAGATGCCACTTACTTAACAGCTGCAAACCAAGCCCTCTTGGCTTCAACTGCTCGATTAGTGGCTCTTGGAGTTCCAACGGATGTTGGCACGGTTTTCACGATTCAGAAAACAATTACCTCAAACACTATTACAACTTCAGCCCAAGATCTTACTACAGTATCGGCTGGAGGTGAATTGCTTATAGAGGATGTGATCTTGAAGACCGATTCAACTGGTTTGGCTGGTCCAACCAATTTCCGAATCCTTTCCAATAACGCAAAGGGTGCAGCAGCAATTTTGGAAGAGACTGTCGCAAATCTTGGAGCAAATAAAACTGTCAATTTGGACAATGCTTCGGTTGTAAAGCAACGGACTATTCTTGAGAATGGTAAGAAATTGCAATTCTTAGGAACATCAAGCAATGGAACAGGAAGTGGAACTGTTCAGGTCACAGTGAAATTCAGAAGACTTAGCCCAGGTGCTGTAATAGCAGCCGTCTAACATTCTTTAATCTTCCTTGCGATTACGGTTCTTCTCGGCTCTCCGGATAAAGAACCGAGAATATTTTAACTTTAAGATAAAAAAATGAGAAATTTTACTGAAGAACAAATAGTTTACTTAGGGACATCTAAGCCCGAGGCGAATTTTTCCGCTGATCCAACTACTAATGTTATTAGTTCTATTGCTCATGGATTACAAAATGGTGATATAGTGCAGTTTACGACTTCTGACACTTTACCTGATGGATTATCTTTAGATACCAATTATTATGTGAGAGATGCAACAGTTGATACTTTTAAAGTGTCAGCAACACCTGATGGTCCAGAAGTAGATATTATAGATGAGGGAACAGGAACTCATACTTATCACTTAAAAGGCAGAGCAGTTTATGTAGCAGATTGGGAACATATTGTTGTAAGTTTGCATTTTATTTCTAGTCCGACAATGACTATTAAATTCCAAGGATCATTAGCAGATACTTGTCCGGATTTTAATGCAGATCCATCATATACTAATCGTTGGAGTTATGTTGAAGTGATTGATATGAATAATGGAACAGCTATTGACGGGAATACTGGAGTATCTTGTGCGGGAGTAGAAGATAATAGATTGTTTGAAGTCAATGTAAGTGCTTTGAAATGGCTTTCTGTTGTAATAACAGATTATACAGCGGGAAGATTAGATGTTCGTGTAAGTAATTATCAATAGTTATGCCTCAAACAGAGGAAGAAAAATTAGAAATAAAGTTAGCCAGACTTGAAAATCTTATAAAACAAAAAACAGATATCTTTTTAGAATTACAGAAAAAAATAAGAGACACGCAATTAATAGCGGAAAATCTTGTTAGTAAGGAAAAAGAATACGAAAAATTAGTCATTGAAAAACAACAAATTGAAAAACAGATATTAGAAAAAAAAGATGAATTGGAATTAACAAAGAGAGCGTTTGATACTTATAGAGAAGAATTTCAAAATGAAATAGCACAGCATAAACAGATTTTAGAAGATATTGATAAAGATATAGCAAAGAAAAAACAAGAAATTTCTTCTTTAGAAAAAATAAAACTACAAACTATGGATAACATAGAAAAAGCTGAGAAAGAACTTCAAACTGCGAATGAGAATTTGAAAAATGTGTCAGATATTTTAATCAAAAAATCAGAAAATAATAAGCAACTTTTGATAGAAAAAGATAAACTTTTGAATGAAATTACTGAGTTAAAAAACCAATTAACTCAATTACAGGCAGAAACTCAAAAGGTTGAAGAAGAGTTGCAGGCTAAAAAATATACAATTCTTGCTTTAGTAAAGAGAGAAGAGAAATTATATTCATTGGAAGAAAGACTAAAAGAGCTTTATAAAAAAGCAGGAATTGATATTGAAATTTAATTTAAATTAAATTTAAAATGAAGATAACTTCAAAAACACGGTTGCAAGGAATAACTCCAGAAGATAATCTTCAACCAGCATTAGAAAATGGGAATTTAGCGATTCTTGCTGGAACTGTATCTGGAGGACATCTTCAAGTTGATGTCGTAAGTGGAGGAGGGGCTGGCGAACAGTATGCTGATAATACTGCAGTTAATGCTGCTTATAAAGGCAATCTAATTTTAGGAACAGATGGAACTCATTATCAGATTATAGGGGTCGATAGTGATGGTCATTTACAAGTGGATGTATTATCTGGTGGCGGAGCAGGGACTCAATATGCCGATGGTGCGGCAAGAGGAACAGCAACTGGAACTTTGGCGATGGGGGATGATGGAACTAACATCCAATCTCTCAAATGCGATACCAATGGAGTTTTGGCAATACAGGATAATAACAGTTCTCTTACAGTAGATGGTTCAGTTTCTATTGCTTCAGCATTACCAGCTGGAACAAACAATATTGGTGATGTAGATGTTTTAACTTTACCAGCTATTACAATTGCTGCTAATCAAACTTTAGCAAATGTAACCACTTTAGGAACAATTACTAATGTTGTTCATGTTGATGATAATGGAGGTTCTCTTACAGTAGATGGTTCAGTTTCTATTGCTTCGGCATTACCAGCAGGCACAAATGCCATTGGAAAATTAGCAGCGAATGATGGTGTAGATATTGGAAATGTAGATGTTCCAGGTTCTACTGTGGCTCATGATGCTGTTGATTCAGGTAATCCTCATAAAATAGGTTTCAAAGCTGTTGCTTTTGATGGCACTGCTCCTCCTAATGCTGCCGTAGCAGAAAGTGATAGAGTTAATGCGATTGGAGATTTATATGGCAGACTATATGTTGAAATTACCCATCCTAACTATTGGAGTGTATCAGCTGATTATTCTGCTGCTCAAACGAATACTGTGATTAAAGCAGCACCAGGAGCTGGGTTATCTCTTTACATTACCGATATTGTTATAAGCAATGGAGCAACAGCAGGAACTATTACTTTATTAGATGGTGCAAATGGATCTGTAAAGTTTAAAATCTATTCTGCTATCAATGGTGGTTGCTCTACCAATTTAAGGACACCGATTAAATTAACTGCTAATACTGCTTTGTGTATTACTTCAACATCAGTGACAACTCATTCAGTAAATATTTCTGGATTTATAGCTCCATAATTATGAATTATACAACCTTACAATTTATTAAAAATCACGGCGGATATTGGTTCGGTCATTTACCTTATATTAGACAAGGTATTGTTTGGTTAGAAGATAAAATAAATAACAAAGGATTGCCTACTTCAAAATGGAGGCAATCTTTAGCACGAGCAATCCACGAAGCGACTGGTAATTCTATTTTCTATCTGGATTATGTGAATGGAAATGATTCTAATAATGGTTCAAGCTGGGCTTTGGCTTGGAAAACAATTACTTCTGGAGCAACTGCGGCAAGAATAGCACCAGGCGATATTATTAGAATTGCTAAAAGCCCAGCTCCTACTTCTATTGGAAATGCTACTTGGACAAATCTTTCCAAAACAGTGACTTTGGCTTCAGCCCAAACTGCCAATATAGATAGATGCGAAACTGCTTGGACAGCAGCTAATGATGCAACTGTTACCTTAACGCCAGTTTCAACAGATGGAAAAGAAGGTTCTTACTGTATGAAAATTGCTTTTCCTTCGTCTCCAGCCACTAATACAAAATATGCTTATTTTGCTACAGGAACTTTAAATTTATCATCTTTTCAAAAAATATCTTTCTGGATTAAAAATTCAGCAGCTATTGCTAATGCGACAACACTTAAAGTGGTTTTATGTTCTGATACAGCAGGAGCAACAATTGTTGATACTTTTTATATTCCAGCAATTCCTTCTACTGATAGGTGGATACCATTAACTTTAGAAAGGTCAGGAGGTGGAAATTTAGGTTCATCTATTCAATCAATCGCTATTTATTCAGATGCTACAGCCCCTGCTGCTTCAAGCTATATTTATGTAGATAATTTTATTGCTTGCACCACCAACGGACTTAATCTCCAAAGTTTAATCTCTAAAAACTCTGCCGAACAAGGGGGAACAGAAGGTTGGTATGGAATACAAAGTATAAATGGCACTACAATTTTATTAGATAATGATACGAATACTAAAGCCAATGCTGGCAGGGGATATTCTGGCACAACAGAAACTGTAACGACTTATAAAAGAGAAACAATAAAAACTGCCTTGGCTTCATCTTCTACAACAGCAGTTCAGGAAGTTCAAGATAGTGGAACATTAGGAAATAATATTCAATTTCAAGGTGGTTATGATACTTCAACTGGGAATCAAACGGGTGAGACATTTTTTGATGGTTTAAATGGCTATGGAGCTGGAATTTACGCAACAGGCAAATCATATTTAACTCTGAATCATTTGAATTGTATACGATATTATTATGGTTTTTACTTTTATGCATCAAGCACTAATAATACCATTACAAATGCTTTTTTCAGTAATAATGCATCTATGGGTGTCTATTTGCTTGCTATATGTAGCAACAATTTGTTGAGTAATATAATAACTAACAATAATGGTGACAGTGGAATGTTTATATATTTTGTCAGTGGGAGTAATACTTTAAACTCTATAATTACAAAAAACAATTTATCTCAAGGATTATGGAACCAATCTAGTGATAATAATCGAGTTAATTCTATAACAAGTTATAACAATGGATATGATGCAATTAAGATAGATATGTCTACTAATATAGTGGTAACAGATTTACTTTCTTCAAATAATGGTGCTGAAGGTGTGTGGAGTAATTTTGGATATAATTATCTATATAATGCTTCTATCAGCGAAACATCGGAATGCACAGGATTTGTAAATTTTAATAATAATCGAATATTTTCTCAGAAGCACGACCAAACCGCAAATAACCACGCAATTTTTACAGATGGTGGACAAATTCATAGTGATAGTTCAGTTAGGCATACTGCTTCAGGTATTGCTTGGAGAATGGATGTGACTTCTACACATAGAGCCTCAAATTATCCTTTGAATTTTGTGATAGCCAGAATTGCTTGCTCTGCCAATAATCAGGTTACAGTAAAGGCTTGGTTTAGGAGAAATAATACTGGAATTACGGGCAGATTGATTTGTAAAGGTGGTCAAATTGCTGGAGTAAGTAGCGATGTTTATACTGATATGACAGCAGCAGCCGATACTTGGGAGCAATTAACTATAACATTCACCCCAACAGAAGCAGGAGTGGTGGAAATAGAAGCACAGGCTTGGGGCGGCACTACATATTCGGTCTATGTGGATGATATGACAATAACACAAGCATAAAATTATGATAGAACAATTATCATTTAAAAAAATAGCAAGAAAAGAACAAGATATGGCTGGCAAATGGCGGGTCTGGGTTGAAGTTTCTGATAATGAAGCGATGATATTAAAGTTCCAGAAAAATCCAACTGATACCGAAGTAAAGGATGTCTGTTTAAAAGTGATCGATAATAGAACACAGGAAGAACAATCCTTAAATCAATTACAATATGGCACTTCCAACACCTGACAACTTAAAAACAATGGATTATGTCTTTTGGGGACAGCCATTTGTAGATGTTCCAGCAAAGGATGGAATTGATTTAATGACAATGGATTGGATTTATCAGGCACAGCCGTTCGTAAGAAATCCAATCACAGCTCTCCCCCCTCCTGCAGGACAATTTATGACTCCTAATAAATATTGGTAAAAATATGGCTTCAACAAAAGAAAAATTTATAGAGCAAAAACCAGTTGAGATTGATATTGATACTTTTGGGGGTTTCTGTCCTATCTGGTTCAAGAATAGTTATTCTACCATTGGCAATAAGAATCAAGCCAATGATATGGTTGATATTGATTTAAGAGATCCAAATGTTTTAACTCAAGGACCAACATTAACAGAACTTACTGGAGGAGCGGTGACAACCCTGATTAGGAGTATTTTAAAAACAGCTGTTTCAAACAATGTAAGTTATGCAATTGGAGGAAATGTGCTTTACCAAATTAGTAATAATGCGGTATCAAACACATCTCCTTTCCCGCATACGATTACTAAATCAGGAGTAACAAATATAGATGGCAATGATGTAGTATTTTATAAATCAGCCATTTACTATTTCTACAATCATTCAGACAATGCTGGAGATATAGGAAAATATGATTTAGCCAATACATTTACCGATGACTGGGGTTCAACTGTCCCTACTGGTAAAGGGACTTTGGAATATGCTCCTCATCAGGCAATTCTTGGAGGAGATGATAACTGCTATTTTACAAATGGAAAATATATTGGAAGAATAAATAGTGATGGGACATTAGACCTTCATGCATTAGATTTCTGGACAGATGCTCAAACGGCATCAATAGCATGGAACTTTGATAGATTAATCATAGCAGTGAATAGACCTAATATCAGCGGAGCCAATATGAACCAATCGGGAATTTATTGTTGGGACACGGTTTCGCCTTCTTGGGATGGAAATCCAATAGAAGTATCAGGAAGAATAACAGCCTTAAAAGTGAAAAATGGTATTACATTTGTTTGGTGGGATGATGGAGGAGGAAGCACTTATCACAATTTCGGATATGTAGATTTCAGTGGGCATCAATGTAAAGTTATTAGGACTTGTAAAGGACCAGCACCAGAATTCTATCAGGTAGGAGAATATGACGGATTTTTGGCTTGGGCATCAAATGGAATTATTTATCTTTGGGGAGCAAAAGATCCAGAATTAACAGTAAATCTTTTCACATTGTGCTCAGGAAAATATACTACGGTAGGAGGAATAGGAACTCCGTTTGGTGAATTATTGGTAGCTTCTACAGATGGAAATACAAATTATAGTTTAGCTAAACCCGGGACGGGTTATTCCACCTCTGCTTATTTCAAAACAATAGTTTTCAAAGTAAGTGCTGGTTGGACAAAATTCCAGATTGATACGATTATGGTAGAAACAGACGAATTAAGCTCAGGGGCGAAGGTAAAGTTTCGAATGTATTATGATAAGGGTGGTGCAACACATTATAAGGATTTGGATTCTATTACTTACTCAGCCGATAATGCTGACAAAACAAGATTCAAAATATTAAACAAATCAATACAAGTTGAGGATTTTCAATTGAAAGTTGATTTCAGCGAATCAACTTCTCAAGTTAAAATTAGAAGAATATTAATAGTAGGTAATTTCGTTAAATATAATTAAAAATTATGTATACAAGATTGGATTTAAAAACATCAATTCTAAGTATGGTCTCGGGAGAAATTAAGGATAGTGATTTAAATGCTATTGTAAATAGAGCAGTAAGGGAAGTTTTGAGTGAAATAGATTTGCATTCTGCCAAAAGAAAGGCGACCTTAAGCCCAGATTTATTTGACGATATTTACGATTATGCTGCCCCGATAGACTTAAAGAGTGGAGGATTAATAGATATCAGACCTCAAATTAGGAGAGGAAGATTTGATGAGTGGAGATTAACTACCGAAGAGGAATTCGATAGATTAAAAAAAGATTCAAGGGTAGACCGGTGGGGAGACCCCATTAAAATAAGTAGAAGTGAATGGTTGGGAGAAAGTTTAGTGGCTATTGGGGAAAGTAATTTGATTAAGAAAATAAAAATCTCACGACCTGTTCAGGATACAAGTTTGACTATTGATGATTTAGATAGTGTAGGTTCTTGGGCTGGATATGGAGATGGAACAAACATCACAAAAGATAGCGATAATTATGTTAAAGGTTCAGCCTGCCTTCATTGGGACATTAATGCAAATGGAGGAACCACAGCAGGAATTTATAATGATTCTTTAGAGAGATTTGACATTTCTGGATATCTAACAGCAGGGTCAATCTTTGTATGGGCTTATATCCCATCGCCTACTGATATAGTAAACTTCAAAATAAAAATAGGAAGTGATAGTTTTAATTATTATACAATTACAATAACTGCGAATAATGAAGGGCTCGCTTTTCAGGAAGGATGGAATCTATTAAGATTTGATTTAGTTAATAAAGTGGAAACAGGAACAGTAAACAATACGGCTTGCACTTATGTGGCTATATATATGACTAAAGATGTTTTAAAGATAAACGAAACAGATTATCGTTTCGATTGGTTAGTCATCAAAAAAGGAGAAAAATACGAAGTAATCTATTATTCAAAATATGGATGGCAATCAAATACCGGCATCTATTTAGAGAATTCAACAGCAGATACAGATTATTTAAATTATGATACTGATGAAATTCGTTTGATAGAATATAAAGGAGCAGAATTAGGAGAAAGACATTTAAGAAATCATGTGGAAGCTGATAAGCTATTGGCTCAATATATGGCATATAAAACTGATTATCAATTAAGGCATCCTTCGGAAGCAATGGTCATAACAACTACTTATCATTTTATATAATCAAATGGAATTATATACAGAAAATCTAATACCAGAATTGACCTTCGATCAAATTATCAGTGGATCGGCTCCAAGTGGTTCGCTTTCTGAAATGACAGCATCAGGGACTCCTATTTATACACCGGGACAAAGATTTATCAATGCAGAATTTGAAAATTGTGTTTTCAAGTCTTCAACAAGCGGAGCAAGAATTGAAATATTTCCAGATGCCCTAACAGGAATGGTGATATATGGGAGTAATAATCAGGAAGTATTAAAGGCAATGATTGGAGGAGTGGATGCAGGAGATGTCTCAATTGGAAATTATACAAGCGGACAGGGAATTCTCTATGATGCTTCAGCGAATGTTTTACATGTTAAGGGAGATTTAGAAGTATCATCAATTCATATTCCAGACCAAACAACAGCCAATTCTTTTCATACAGATACTGCAGGGAATTCTTGGTGGGGATGCAATGTAGCTGACTTTCAGCAAGATCATAACAATGCTGCTGCATATATTTTAAATAATGGAGTAGCAAAATTTAATACAGTAACCTACATTGGAAATAGCACAGATATTAACAAATTGGTTTATTATGATGGAACTGATATGTGGGTTAATGGGAGCAAATTGACATCAACAACTACCTTTGGCGATGGTTCGGATGGGGATGTGACAATTTCAAGTAATACGACCATTACCAGAGATATGTATTATAATAATCTGACAGTTAATGCTGGAGTGACATTATCGTGTGGAGGTTATAGAATTTTTGTAAAAAACAAATTAACAAATAATGGAACAATATCAGCAAATGGAGGGAATGGTGGTAATGGAGGAAGCTATAGTCCATATCCAAATGTACAAAATGGAGGAAGAGCAGGAACTGCCCAGGCTTCTGGAAGTGTTTATGGCGGTACAGATGGAGTAGCTGGGGGACACGGGGGTTGGGCAGGGAACAACGGAATAAGTATAACACATGGAATGGGCTCAAACGGTGCTTCTGGAGGAAAGAGTGGAGGAGCTGATGGGAATGCTACTCAATACGTAGGTGGTGCAGGTGGAACTGTTTCAGGAACAATTTATAATACTCCTTATTCATTTATCGGAGCATATCTCTTACATGATTTATATCCCTCATTAGATATGATTCGTACTTCTGCTTCAGGGGGTAGTGGAGCTGGAGGGGGACTTAGTGGTAGTGGGGGTGTATACGATTGTCCAAGTAGTACGACAGGTGGTGGAACTGGTGGCGGTGGTGGAGGAAGCGGAGCATCAGCGGGGTTTTGTTGGATTTCCGCTAAAAATATTATCAATAGTGGAACAATTCAAGCAAAAGGAGGAAATGGAGGTGCGGGTGGTATGGGAAACGATTCATATACTAAAGCAGCGTCTGGTGGCGGAGGAGCAGGAGGATCGGGTGGAGTTGTTTTGCTAATTTATTCATCATTAACTAATACTGGCACAATTAGTGCTCCAGGAGGAACAGGGGGAACTCATGGAGGTTATGGATATTGGACATATTCGGGTCAGTGTATTTGGAATACTAAAGCTGAAACTCCCCCATCAGAGAATGGGCAAGATGGTCTTGCTGGTAAAGTAATTTATATTCCTTTCTAATAAATATGGATATCAAATGTAAAATTTGTGGTAAAAAAATAGGAGAAGTAAAGGGTAACATTAACCCTAATTTAGATATGGTTTGTGGAGATTGTCAGGAAAAATATTGGGAAGAACAAAAGAAACTCAGACAAGATATAGAAGATAAAAAGGATTTATTTAATAAAATATTAAACTTACAAGAAACAGATAAAAAGACATTGGAGCAAATTTTAAAACAATTA
>Ga0123519_10003203_pt1 | contig 27231 bp, 20 predicted proteins | sample YelNatPaOPRAMG02_FD_87396 | JGI IMG/M metagenome (GOLD analysis project Ga0123519, IMG submission 87396) | Hot spring microbial communities from Yellowstone National Park - Yellowstone National Park OP-RAMG-02 (version 2) | ecosystem: Environmental > Aquatic > Thermal springs > Hot (42-90C) ...
CTTCGCGATGGCGCTGAGTAAGTTCTACCCGGCGCTTGGCCTTTCGCGGATGCTTGCCTCGCGTGCTCATCGTTCGTCCCTGCCAAAATGAGGTGGCCCGGACCCTTGCAGCCGCTGCTCATTCTAGCTTCTTGCTCACCGCCGGGGAACCATTTGGGTCAACCCCCCGGGGTGTTTCCGGGAGTCCCGCGGCGCCAGGCCAATGGCGGAAACTCCCCAGGTAGCCCGGAGGGCCCCCGAGCGGCGCTGGTCGTGCCCGCCTTTGGGGCCTCAAAGCCCCCGCCGAAAAGCCGTGGCTGGCGCGCATCGGCCAAGCCGCTGACCGCGGTAAAATACACGCTCAAACTGTCGCCGGCGAAGCGCGGGGAATCCGCATTGGCCCACGAGAGGACCTGTCATGCCCGAGCCGTTCGATGACCTGACGGACGTGTACGAGGCGATGATCGACTGGCCCAAGCGCCTGGCCCGCGAGGAGGGGTTTTACCGCCGTTTAGTGGCTGAGGTCGAGGCGCGGCGCGTGCTGGATGCGGCCTGCGGTACCGGGCAGCACGCGGCCATGCTGCATGGGTGGGGTTTAGAGGTCGAGGGGGCCGACCTCAGCCCCAAGATGATCGAGCTTTGCCGTCGCCGGTTCGGCCAGCCACCCGGGCTGCGATGGGTGGTGCGGCCCTTCGAGCACCTGCCCGACAGCACCTTCGATCTTGTGCTTTGCGTGGGCAACTCGTTGGCGCTGGCCCCCGACGAGGCAGCGGCGGCTCGGGCCGTACGAGCCTTGGCCGGGGCGATTCGGCCGGGCGGCATCCTTGTCGTCCATGTGCTGAACCTCTGGTCGCTGCCCGAGGGGCCCGTGGTCTGGCAAAAATGCCTCCGCACGCCGGTCGGCGGGCGCGATGCGTTGGTGCTCAAAGGCGTGCACCGCTGCGGCACGCGGGGATATGTGGAGTTGGTTGTGGCCGACCACCAGGGTACGTTGCGCCAAACGCAGAGCGTGCCTTTCATCGGCTTGCGCGCGGCAACCTTGGCCGAATGGGCCCATAGTGCCGGCTTGCCTGCCGTGCAATTCTTCGGCGCCTATTCAGACCAGCCGTACCGCGAAGCGGAAAGTCCCGACCTGGTGATGACGGCCCGGCGGAGCTGAACGCTGCGGCCAACGGCCCCCACCTATTTCGTGTTGCGGAACTGCTCGTCCAGCCATTGCTTCCATTCCTGCGCGGTATGTGGGCCAAGCTTGTCCCGCACGGTGCGCACCGCGTAATTGAGCATCTGGCGCATGGGCGGGTCCACAAGTTTTTCGCGGATAGGGAGGAGCTGGTCAAGCACAGCGGCGGCTTCGCGGTACTTGCCTTCCATCACCAAAACGCCGCACTTGCCGGCCATCCCCCAGGCGCGAAGGTCTGCCTCGGTTTCGTCCAGCGTGGCCAGTTCGTTGAAGACCTCCAATGCCCGGGAGGTGTCTCCCTCGCGGAGATAGATCCGGGCGAGTTGCTGTTTAGCTCGATTGACCCAATACGTCTTTTCGGGGAAGTAGTCCAGAATACTCCGCCAGGCCTCTTCGGTCCCCAGTTGGCTGGCGTACAGCCACTGGCGAAAGACGTTTTCCTGGCGTGGCACGGGGGCAGGCATCTGCTCCACCTCGGCCAGCAAAAAGGTAGTCTGGTGGCTGTACCATCCCGCGGCCGTTCCCCCGAGGAAAGCGGCCAGCAATAACAGGCACCAGAACTTCCAGGTTGACTTGGGTCCGGAGCGGGCCGCCATCGACTGCATAAGGGACTGAAGCCGCTGGGTGGTTTCGGCGCGGGTGACGGCCGTGGCAGCCAGCTCCCCCACTTCGCACGCCAAGGCGGCATCCTCGTCATCGGGCCCAAGTTCGCTGGCCTGTACCTTGCGCAGATCGCGGAGCAATTCCTGAGCCGAACTGTAGCGGTGCTCCGGCGACTTGGCCAACATGCGGTGGACGATGCGGCACAGGGCCGGGGGCAGGTCGGGGCGGAGCAGCTCCAGCGGCTCGGGCTGTTTGCGCAGATGCTGCAAAGCCAGGCTCAAGGCCGTCTCGCCAGAAAACGGCGGCACGCCGGCCAGCATCTGGTAACACGTGACGCCGAACGAGTAGATGTCGCTTCGCGGGTCCAGCGGCTTGCCCTCGACCTGCTCCGGGCTCATGTACAGGGGCGTGCCCAGCGTCACGCCCACCTGGGTCAGGTCGGTACCTTCTTCGCCCGGCCGGATCATGCGGGCCAGGCCGAAGTCGGCCACCTTGACCTCGCCGGTGCGGGTAAGCATGATGTTTTCCGGCTTGATGTCGCGGTGAACGATGCCTTGCTCGCCCGCCTTGGCCAGCGCCGCCGCCACCTGCCGCATGATCAACAAAGCCAGCCGAAGGTCGGGCGGTCCATTGCGCGCGATCCACTGCCGGAGGTTCACGCCCTGCACGTACTCCTGCGCGATGTAGTAATAGCCGTCGGCCTGCCCCACCTCGTAGATTTGCACGATGTTGGCGTGCACCAAGGCAGCAGCGGCCTGCGCCTCGCGCTCGAAACGCTTCACATAGGTGGCATCCTGGGCCAGCCGCGACTTGAGCACTTTCACTGCTACCTGGCGCTTGAGGGAGCACTGTTCGGCCAGGTACACCTCGGCCATGGCCCCGTGCCCCACACGTCGCAGCAGGCGGAAGTCCCCGAGCTGGCGGCCGGTCAAGTCGGGTTCCAGCGGTTCGCGGACCGGAGCGGGAGTGTTTTCCATCGCAACACGACTCGGAGAGGCGATCCCCCTATTCAAGTATCGCCCGGAGAGATGTTTGAGGCAACGGCCGCAGCTATCCGTGGCATTGGGCGCCTTATGAGGCTCGTAGCGCGGCGTTCGCAAAGTTGAGTGTAGAGGGCGGGCCGCTGCGGCCATCACCGGGCGCTTGTGCGGGCGCCGCGGTCGCCTTGGCATGGCTGAGAAAAAAACCGTGGATGCAGCCTGCCCGATGATTAGCTCCCCACCGCATGCCCCAACTGAAGAGAGGCTTCCCCAGACGCACGTTCGCATCTCTCGTGCCTTCCGAATCGCCTCCGCATCAGCATAACGGCAGCCGACCCAACGGGATAGCAGGCACCCGGGCCCCGGCTGGATCGACCGGGACACGCGTTCGGACCCGCGGGATGCCAAAGTGCGGAGGGCGATTTGCCGGACCTTGCGTAACCGGCCGGCCTAAAACGTCACACAGCCACCACAGGGGTCCGCCGCAAGCCGGGGTGGAGCACGCCGCTCATCAGCGCATCCAGCGATTCCTCCAAATCGGGCAACCCCAAAAGATGCCCGAATTCATGGGAAACCACCGACAAGAGGTCCACCCGTCCCTCGGCAGCCGACGAAGGTCGCGCCTGGGCTGCAGTCCTTCCGGCCGATGCGAAGAATTCCTCGTCCAGGCCCGGAGTAGGATCGACGAACCAACCCCAGCCGGCCGCATCGCGATCCAGCAGGACGCGTCCGGGTGCGGCTTGGCCCAGCAGGTCGCCGGGCAGGTCGCCCAGCACCACCGCCGTCTTGCGGAGTCCGTTGAGCTGCGCTTCGGCGATTCCGGCGGCCACCCAGCGATCCAGTGCCGCGTCCACGGCCTGCGCCAGTTGCTCAGCGCTCGGCGCCGCAAGTGCGCTGGAGGCGGGACCTGGGCGGCCCACACGCAGCGCAGCGCCGCCGCCAGTAGCCTCCCATGTTCCTACCACGGGCTGCCATCCCGCCACATTGCCTCCGTAGCCGAAATGGATTACGTCGCCCGGATCGGCATTATTGGAGTTCTTGAAATAGAAATGCGTGCTATAGGGGTCAAAGACACCGATCGTGTCCAACCCGTCGCCGTTCCAATCGCCGGCAATGGGGAACCACCCCCGCACGTCCGAGCCAAAGCTGAACACGTTCAGGTCGCCCAGATCGGTATTGTTCGAGTCTTTGAGATAGAACGTATTGGTCTGCGGGTCCCACACGCCGATCGTATCCACCCCGTCGCCGTTCCAGTCCCCCGTCACAGGGAACCAGCCGCGCAGGTCGTTGCCGAAACCAAACACCGTTACGTCGGCCGGATTATTGTTATTGGAGTTCTTCAGGTAGAACGTGTTCGTGCGGGGATTCCACACGCCGATGGTATCTACCCCGTCGCCGTCCCAGTCGCCTACCAGCGGAAACCAGCCGGCCAGGTTGCCTCCGAAGCCGAATTGCAGCACATCGGCCGGGTCGCCGTTGTTGGAGCCTTTGAGGTAGAACCACGTGGCGTAGGGATTGAACACGCCGATGGTCTCGATGCCGTCGCCATCCCAATCCCCCACCAGGGCCGACCAGCCGGAAAGGTTCACGTTGAATCCGAAATTGTCTATGCCCCCAGGTTGCGACCCATGGTTGTTGCTGAGGTAGAAGTGCGCGGTGGCGGGATCGAAAACCCCCACCGGGTGTGGTGGCTCGAATTCTAGAAAGCCGGCGGGCGTAAGGTCGCGCCCCACCAAGCCCGGATAGTCCGGCGCATAGCGGTACGATCGGAAGACCAGGTTCTGATACACCTCGGGAATGCCGGGAATGGCACTCGACGGAACGGGGGCCCCCTGGGTCAGCGGGCCTGCGCCTGTGATGGGGCTGACGTAGTACCACACCACTTCGCCGGCGGGCGTTACCTCGAAGATGGTTCCCGAAGTTCCTTCGGTGACCAGGGTATTGCCGTTGGGCAGGCGCTGGGTGCCCGAGATGATCGGGGCGAAGAAGTCCGAAGGCGTGGGACTGCGGTACGTCCAGACCAATTGGCTGGGACCAAATGCAGCACCCTCGCGAGTGTAATTGCCCTGGCCATCGACCGGGGGCTGGAACTCGTCGGCCGAGGAGTAGTTGCCATCCGGCCGCGCCCATCCATTGTTGAACAATAGAATGGTACCTGCGTCGGTCCACTCCGCGTTGTGCTGGTAAAACAGTTTCTGGTCGGCGGCGGTGCCTGCGCGGTACGTGCGCGGATTGCCCCAGCGGTATAACAGGTCGCCGCCTTTGCCGCTATTGCCCCCGGTGTGCCCGGCTGCCTCGGCCGTCGTAGTACTGTGGTCGATGATCCATACCTCGCTGAACTCGCGGACCGAAAGCAGGATCTGGTCCAGCGCGGCGTTGTAGTCGATGCCGTTCATGTGGGTCCAGTCGGCGGGCACGCCCCCCGCCCCTTCGCCCGTAGGCACGTAGTTGATGTCCACCAACTCGGGGTGCTGCCCCACGTTGCCGTAGTTAGCTTTGTCAGGAAAGCGATCCTGGATAAGGTGATCCCACACATGCCACTCCCACACGATGTTGCCCCCGGAGCTGCCGGTGGGCTGGACCTCGAACACCGCGTCGGGAATGAGCTTGTTCTGGGCCAACAGGGCCGGGTCCCGACCGGCCGCTATGGCTTCGTCGGCCGATTTGTACTCCCACACCAAGAGCAGGATGTTGCCATTGGGCAACGGCTCGATGTCGTGGTGGGCGGCGAATTGCGTGTTCAAAAGGTCGTACGACCAGATCAACGCCCCGTCCCACGAATACCGCTCGATGCGGCCGCCCAGCCCTGGAGCCCAGTTGGCCACTTGGCCGGGCTGCGGGGCCGCCGTGCGCAGCAAGCTCCCGTCCTCCAAGAGGTACGCCGATTGGCCCGGCGTGTAGTTGCTTTGCCACGTGTGCACCACACGGCCTTGGCTGTCGATAAGGTACGTTGTCTTGGAGGTGCTGGGCGCAAACAGCGTGTACCCCTCGAAAGACTTGGCGGGGTCGCTGTACAGCAACCCCAGCGTCTGGCCCGCGGTACTTGGGGTGACCATCGAGAGCAAGGTTCGCTCCTCCAAAGGTTCCACCCCCAGACGGCGAAACCGCCCATGGCGATCGCCTCGCTCCCGGCTATTCCCAGCGGGAGTATCCACTGCGGTGAGCCGATCGCCGAAAAGCCACTGCAACATATTCACTCTCCCTGACTTGGGGTACAGGGCTTGATTCCGATTCGAGGCTTTGCCATCGGTCTTGGGGGCTAAGCAAGTGCCGGGCCCGTGGAGTTTTGTCGGAATCGCAGCACGGGGTAGTTTAGGAAACATGCATTGAGTGGTCAAACTAGGTCAATTCCCGCCTTTGTATCAGCCAGTTCGGGGACACCTGTGGGGGGGTTATTGTTTCCCACCTAACAAGGGCGAAGTGGGCCCATGCGTGCAGCCCGCACGCCCCACGAGTGGCGGGTGGCGGCGTCCATTTGCGCATTCCATCTGGTTGCTGGTAGGGTAGAACCCTGTGGCCTGCCAGCGGGCGAAGCAGCTTGGGCCGACAGCGGTTTTGAACGCATCATTCTGCAGATTGTCTTGTTGGCGAGATTATTGCCTCGGGGCTTGTGCTCTCGGCCGCTGGGCCATAGGCTTGGTGTTTCCGCCGAGCGCGTGTGCAGGCGGCGTATATTCATGGGGGCGAGGTTTCGATCATCTTATCATGAGTACTGATACCCGACGGACACGCGGGGAGGTCGGTTGGAGCACACGTTCTCGGACCGGCACCCTGATGGGAGTGCAGATTGTCGGTCTGGGCAGCGCGGTGCCTTCGCAGAGGGTTCGCAACGAGGATTTAGCGGCGCTGGGCTACGATGCGCAGTGGATTTTCCAGCGGAGCGGGATTCAAGAGCGGCGGCATGCCCCGGCCGGCGTCGCCACGAGCGACTTGGCCGCCGAGGCGGCTCGGGTGTGTCTGGCCCGGGCTCGCGTGGACCCCAGCGAGATCGATCTGGTGCTGGTGGGCACATACACGCCGGATATGCCGCTGCCCTCGACGGCCTGTCTGGTCCAGGATCGGTTGGGGCTTCAGGCCCCCGCAATGGACCTGCATGCCGCCTGTGCCGGTTTTGTGTTCGGGCTGATCACCGGCGCTCAGTTCGTGGCCAGCGGGTGTAGCCGGCGCGTGCTGGTTATCGGTGCCGACTGCAATTCGCGGGTGGTCAATCCCGACGATCGGCGGACCTTCCCGCTTTTTGGCGATGCTGCTGGCGCGGCCATTCTGGCCCCTGGCAGCCTCCGCCAGGGGCTTCTGGCGTATGCCTTCGGGTCCGACGGCGCCGGGGCCGATCTGCTCTGCCAGCGCATGGGGGGCACCCGCATGCCGTTCCGCAGCGATCCCTCGTCCGATGGGCTTTATTATCTGCACATGGAAGGCCGGGCGATCTTCAAATGGGCCGTACGCGTCCTCAAAGATACGGTTACCGAGGTGCTTCGCGTGGCCGCTTGCGATCTGGCGGAGGTGGACTTGGTGGTTTTCCACCAGGCCAATCTGCGGATCATCGACGCGGCCGTGGAAGAACTGGGATTGGATCCCGCCAGGGTGTACAACAACCTGCAGCGCTACGGCAACACGGCGGCGGCGAGCATCCCCCTGGCGCTGGACGAGGCGTTTCAACAGGGGCGGATCCGGCCGGGCAGCCGCGTGCTCATGAGCGGGTTTGGGGCGGGCCTGACCTGGGGCACTGCCTTGGTGCAGTGGTAGCCGTGCGCGGCGGTGGCCTGCCTGGCGGTACAAAGCCGCGGCAGCCGGCGGCCTCTGCCGTGCGGGCCGATTTCAAGGCATCTGGAGGGAGACCCTCATGGAATCCACACCCACCGTACCGCTTCGCAGCGAGCGGGACCCGGCCGATTGCTGGGACCTTTCGAGCTTGTTTGCCCAGGACCAGGCCTGGGAAGAGATGTTTACCGCCTGGGAATCGCGGATTCCGCAGTATAGCCGGTTTGCGGGCCGGCTGGCCGAAGGCCCTCACATCCTGGCCGAGGCCCTGGACTTCCATATGCACATGGAGCGGACCGGCGAGCGTCTGGGGGTGTATGCGTTTTTGAAGTCTGCCGAGGATACGGCCAATAGCACCTACCAGCGGATGCATGGCCGATACCTGGGGGCGGCCAGCCGGGCGGCGCAGGCGGCGAGTTTCCTCCGGCCGGAGATCCTCGCGGTACCCGATGCCCTTCTGGCCTCCATGCTGGCCGACGAACGTCTGGCACCCTATCGCCTGCTGATCGAACGCATCGTCCGCGAGAAGCCGCACATCCTTTCCGAGCGGGAAGAGCGGCTGTTGGCACTGGGCACCGAGATGGCGCAGACGGCCAATCATGCCTTCCGCCAACTGCACGATGCCGACCTCCGCTTCGGGACGGTGACCGACGAGAGGGGACAGCCGTTGGAACTCACCCACGCCACCTACGTAACGCTACTGCACTCGCCCAGCCGCGAAGTCCGCGCCGCTGCTTTCCATCAATACAACCGGCAGTACGAGGCACACCGGCATACGCTGGCCGCCACGCTGGCCGGTGCCATCCAGCGGGATGTGTTCTACGCCCGGGCCCGCAACTTCCGCAGTTCGCTGGAAGCCGCCCTGTTTGCCGATAACATCCCCCTGGCGGTGTACGACAACCTGATCGCCTCGGTGCGGCGGCACTTGCCCGCCCTGCACCGATACTACGAGGTCCGCCGGCAGAAAATGGGGCTGGAAGAACTCCACGCCTACGACACGTATGTGCCCATCCTGGCCGAAATGCAGTCGCATCACACTTGGGACCAGGCAGTGGATGTGGTGCTTGCGGCCCTCGCCCCTCTAGGCAGCGAGTACTGCGGGGAGTTGGGGCGCGGCTTGCGCGGCCGGTGGTGCGACCGCTACGAGAACCGCGGCAAGCAGAGCGGGGCCTTCAGTGCCGGCTCTTACGACGGCGACCCCTACATCCTCATGAACTACCAGCCGCGGGTGCTGGACCACGTATTCACGCTGGCGCACGAAGCGGGGCACTCGATGCACAGCCTGCTTTCGGCCCGGCATCAGCCATTCCAGTACTATAACTACAGCATCTTCGTGGCCGAAGTGGCCAGCACGTTCAACGAAGAACTGCTCAGCCGCTATCTGCTGAGCCAGGCCTCGGACCCCAGACAACGGGCCTACCTCATCAACCGCCAGATCGACGCCATGCGGAGCACCATCTTCCGGCAGACCATGTTCGCCGAGTTCGAGAAGACCACGCATGAACTGGCCGAGGCCAACGAACCGCTCACCGTGGACCGCTTTCAGGAGGTCTACCGCGATCTGCTGGCGGCCTACGGCGGACCGGCCTTGACGCTGGATGACGCCCTTTCGCTGGAATGCCTGCGCATTCCCCATTTCTATCAGGCGTTTTACGTGTACCAGTATGCCACGGGCATGTCGGCCGCCATCGCCCTGGCCGATCGGGTACTGAGCGGCGGACCCCGCGAGCTGGATGCGTATCTGGGCTTTCTGCGGGGCGGGTGCTCCAAGTGGCCCTTGGAACTGCTCCGCGACGCCGGCGTCGACCTTGAGCGTCCCGAACCCATTGACCGCGCCCTGGACCGATTCGCCGAGTTGGTCGAAGAGCTGGACACCCTGCTATGACCCCCCGCCCTTGGCCACGCCTGCCCGTGCCTTCGGCAGCTTACGCTGCCGGCTCGCAGTGCGGGTGCGACTGCTGGGGAGCTACGGCGGCCTTGAAAGCCTGCCTGGAGCGCGGCATAGTGAAGGGAAATCGTCGTGGGGCTCGGCATTCCGGAGATGTGCCGCTGTGCAGCGATTGTTACTCAAATCGAAGATCCATCGGGCCCGGCTGACGGGAACCGATCTGGACTACGAGGGAAGCATCACCATCGACCGGGCCCTGCTGGACGCGGCCGATATCTTGCCGGGAGAGCAAGTTCACGTCCTCAACCTGAGCAACGCCACACGGCTGATCACGTACGCGATCGAAGCAGAGGCAGGATCGGGCACGGTACTGCTCAACGGGCCGGCCGCCCGTTTAGGCGTGCCGGGCGACCTGGTGATCATTCTCGCCTACGGGGTGTATTCGGAGGAGGAGGCGCGAAGCCACCAGCCGCGGATCGTTCAGGTCGATGCGCTGAACCGCATCAAGCCGCCCCGATGAAGGCGAAGGCCTCCGCGCGGGCGCCGTTGCCCCCGCTGGACGCGGGTCGTTGCCCGCGGGCCTGCCGTGTTCAAGATCGCCTGGCGCGTCAATCCAGCGGCAGGCGCACCGGCTTGCCCCCCAGGGCCAGCGAGCGGTCGATCGCGATGCAGACCTCATGCGTATGGTAGGCATCGGCGATGTTGCAGTGCGACTCCTTCCCCTGGAGGATGCAATCGACCAGGTGGTTCACCTCGGCATCGAAGGGATGATGCTCCACGGCGCCCGAGTCGGGGAGGATGGTCTGCATGGTGGTCCAGCCAGTCTGGCCGGGCAATAGCGGCTTGCTCCAGATGCGATTGTCGCGGAGGCTGCCTTCGGTGCCTATCAAGTCGATGTTGAAGGCATAAGGGATTTCCGCGTCGAACAAGGCCGAGGTCTTGCCGATCGATCCGTCGTCGAAGCGGAGGATGGCCACTACGTTGGCCTCGAACTCGAAGGTATTTTTGATGTTATTGCTGAACGCGGCCACCTCGACGACTTCGCGCTGGGAGAACCAGCGGATGGCATCCACAGCGTGGCAGCCGCCCAATAGCATGGCGCTGCCTCCGGCCGCCTTGGTATGGCCCCACGGCCAGCCCGTCCACCACCGCCCCAGCCCGTGCCAGTAATCGACTTCGATGTAGAACAGCCGGCCCACGGCCCCGGCAGCCAGAAGGGCCTTCAGGTTCTGGAACAGCGGGTTCCAGCGGAGCACGAAGCTGACCACGCTGCGCACGCCCGCCCGGGCCACGGCATCCCGCAGCGCCCGGTTCTCTTCCATCGTCAGGCACATGGGTTTTTCGATGAGGATGTGTTTGCCCGCCCGGGCGGCGGCAATGCCCTGGGGCGTATGTACGTCGTTGGGGCCGCTGAGGTTGACGATGTCCACCCGCTGGTCGCGAAGCACCTGCTCGAAATCGTCATAGATCGTGCAATCGAGGCAGAACTTGCGGGCCAGGCGCTCGGCGCTTTCGCGGCGCCGACTGCTGACCGAGACGATCTTGACCTGCGGGTTCTTAAGCCAGCTCGCTGCGTGGGCATAAGCCACCTGGCCTGCACCGTGGATGGCGACTCCAAGTTTTCCGTCAATCATGGCGGGCGCTCCGAGTTCGAGGAACGAAACCGGCCCGCGGAACCTGCCGTGCCGTGCTCAGCCTGGTCCCGCGCCGTGCCGAGATACGATTACGATGCGCAACGCGGCACCGGCACGCAAGGGCGGGTTCGGGTGGGGCGGGCCCAACTTGGCAATCCAGCGTGGCCCCCGTGACCGGAGGGTTGGGACCCGTGTGCGCGGTCTTGGCGTTACCGGCGCACACCTTTTTCCCGCCCCCGTTGCGGTACGCGGAGTGATCCCTATACTAAGCCGCCATGGAACCGGGGCATCGCCGGCAAGCATGCTGCTGCCTGGCGAGGCCTCCCGGCAGCCAACGTCTTCCATACCGCCCACATCCGTCCGTGGCGACCGCGGGCCCTTTTATCGCAGCCTGGCTGCGATGGCCAGAAAAGAAGCCCCAAAAACCTGCGGTTTTACGGCGGACGAAAGGTGAAATATGCCGTTACGCGAGAATCGCACTGCGCTGGCCTTCATGGCCCATCCGGACGACGCGGAAATCCTTTGCGCCGGTACGCTGATCCGGCTGGCCGAGGCCGGCTGGACCATCCACATCGCCACCTGCGCCCCGGGGGATTGCGGCACGGCCACTGAAAACCGCTGGGACATCAGCAGCCGACGGACGCGCGAGGCGGCTGCGGCAGCCGCCAAAGTCGGGGGCACTTATCATTGCCTGGACGAACGCGACGGGTTCATCGTGTATGACAAGCCCACGCTGCAGAAGGCGTATGATCTGTTCCGGCGGGTAGCGCCCGGGCTGGTGTTCACTCATGCCCCTCAGGATTACATGATCGATCACGAACAGGCCTCGCTTTTGGCCCGGGCGGCCAGTTTCCTGTATGCGGCACCGAACGTCTCGGCGTTTCCGCTGGCCGAAGGCTCTGCGGTGCCATACCTGTATTACTGCGACCCCATCGAAGGGATCGACCCTTTAGGCCGCCGCGTGCAGCCTACCACTTATGTGGACATCACGGCGCAGTTGGATCGCAAGGCCGAGATGCTGGCCTGTCACGCCAGCCAGCGCCAGTGGCTGCTGGCCCACCACGGCATGGACGAGTACCTGGAAGCCATGCGGAGGCACGCCGCGATGCGGGGCGGCGAGATCGGCCGGCCCGCCGCCGAGGCCTTCGTCCAGCATCGAGGACATGCATATCCGAAGGAGGATTTGCTGGCGGAGTTGTTCGGCCGGCCCGGCGCGTAGCCCCGCCGCCTCCCGCCGGCGCCGCGGCCGCTGGCGGGAGGCACCATAGGGCCCGCCGCGTACCGGCCCCCGCCCTTTACCCCTCAACCCCCTTTACTAACCCTGGCAGGAGAGCAATCGCTATGGCACGCCCTTTGAGCAAGGTAGCGCCCGACTGGTGGGATTACACCACATTGGACCCAGAAATCCTGGAGGATGCCGCCCGGCTGACGCCCAAGGACATGCTGAAGCTGTCGCGGCCGGGCTTCAGAGTGGTGATGTACGACACGCTGGAGGAGTTCTATCTGGCCGAAGCCCTGGAGTATATCCAGGCCTGGAAGCAATCGACGGAGGACAACCCGGTGGGCATTTGCGGCCCGATCGGCCCCACGGAACAATTGCCCCTGGTGGCCCGCATCGTCAACGACTTGGACCTGGATGTGCGCAGCGCCCACTTCTGGGGCATGGATGAGTGGGTGGACGAGGCCGGCCAGCCTGTCCCTATCACCCATCCCCTGAGCTTCGCCAAGGCCGACCTGGAACTGTGTTTCCGGCGGATCAAGCCCCGGCTCCGCATGCCGGACGACCACTTGCACTTCCCCACCGGCGACCTGGAGGCGTACTCCAAGAGCTACGACCAGATTCGCTGTGCGGTGATGCAGGGCGGTCAGGGAGAAGTCAAACACTGGGCCTTCAACGATCCGCCGCGCCGCAAGGGCCGATACAAAGACGAACCCCCGCCTCCCGAGGAATACCGCAAACTCGCCACGCGGGTTACCGACCTGCATCCCATGACCATCATCCAGAATGCGCGGACCTCCGGCGGCGGCCACGTGGCCTTGGTACCCACCAAGGCCGCCACCGTGGGCCCGGTGGAAACCTGGAAGGCCGAAAAGGTGTCCATCTGGCAGGCCGGCATGCACGATAACCCCTTCGGCATGAGGCTGACCACGCTGATGATCTCCAAGCGGATTGCCGACTCCGCGGTGCCCATGTCCCTGTTGGCCGACCACCCCAACGTCCAGTTCAATTTCTACCGGCCGGGCATCGGCACCGTCGCTGCTGAGATGCATTGACCGCAGGTGAAGCGGCGAACAGCCACTCGCGGCCAAGTGGTCTTGCCTTACCGCATCCCCCGGAGGAAAAGGGTTGCGCCGTGAAAATCACTGCGGTTGTGGGTTCCTATCATCGGGGCGGGATGATCGAGTCGGCTGTGGATGAACTGCTCGAAGTGGCGCAGAGCCGTGGCGCCGAGGTCCACAAGGTGAACCTCTTGGACGCCCGCATCGAGTTTTGCGACAACTGCCAGGCATGCACCCAGGCAGCGGGCACCAGCCGTGGCCGCTGCCCTCTGGACGATGACATGCCGAAGATCCTCGATCAGCTCGAAGGCAGCGATGCCATCGTGCTGGCCTCGCCCATGAACTTCTTCACCACCACCGCTCTGATGAAGCGGTTTATCGAGCGCCTGTTATGCTATGTCTCCTGGCCGTTCGGCACCGCCTTGCCCAAACCGCGGAGCAGGCCCACGGGCAAGTCCGCGGTGCTGATCGTAACCAGTGCTGCCCCCGGGTTCATGGCCAGGTTTTTCACCGGAACCGGCCGTTTGCTGAAGATCGCTGCCCGGCTTTTGGGAGCCAGCCGAGTTCGCAGTTTGTACTTGGGGCTCTCGCGACACGAGCCCGGCGCATCGCTCAGCCCCCGAAACCGGCAAAAGGCCCGCGCGCTGGGGCAATGGCTGGCCCGCCGAAAAAGCTAGTCCAGCTAGGCCGCTGCTCTGCATCCGCGCGAAACACAATCGCACCGTGCGTGCAAGGTACAATGCACGGCTTGCTCAGGCGGGCTGGATGCACTGCGGATCGTCCCACTGGGCGTTATTCACCCGGCGCGTAACCGCGTAGGCCTCCATCTCGTCCGCCGGATGGGGGCCAAGCAGAGGCAACAACCGCCTGGGGTCCTCGAGGGCCGGATCCAGCCAAGTCGCATGGTGTTCCGGGGGCAGAATGACCGGCATCCGGTCGTGGATTCGCCCTACGAGTGCGTTGGGCTGGGTGGTCAGCAGCGTGCATGACTCCAAAGCGGTGTGCTCCGGGCCTTCCCAGGCATCCCACAGCGCGGCGAACGCGAATACCCGATCGTCACGGAAGCGAATGAAGTACGGCTGGCGCACGCTCCCCTCTTTCTTCCATTCATAGAACCCGTCGGCCACCACCAAACATCGCCGACGACGTAAGGCCGTGCGAAATGCGGGTTTGGCGGCCACCGTCTCGCTGCGGGCATTGATCAGGCGGTTGCCGATCCCGGGGTCTTCCGCCCAGTGCGGAACCAATCCCCAGCGCAGCCACACCGCTTCGGGCCGGCCACCGCCCGTGCCGAGGCACCGGATGGCAATCACCGGTTGCGTGGGTGCGATATTGAACCGTGGGGCCCACGCAGGGGTCTCGAACAGCCCAAACTGGGCTGCCACCACGCTCGGCGACGCTCGAAGGGTAAACCGTCCGCACATGCCCTCATTTTATCCTGCCAGCGGTAAATGCCCGCTAGCCGCAAGTTCTCCTATACGTCGGGTATAGGACTCTCCACTGCGAGGGGCCGGTCATTTAGCGGCCACGGTAAGAGAGGGCATTTGAGGCAGCTCGGGCGATCACGACATTGGGGTGGCGGTCGAGAGGTGGGTTTCCGGCTTTCAGGGGGCTGATGCTGGCGCGGGCTAGCCGATAGTAGCCGGGTCTGGGCGCAATTTGCTTGCCAAAGTACGCCTCGGGAAGTACGATATGGCCCTTCCGGTCGAGGTGGACCCACGATCCTGGCACGGAGGAGTGTGGCAGGTGGGATGTATGGATTGGACCACGCCTTGGATGGGCAGGGAGCCGACGGTGTATCTGGTTGACCCTGACCAGCCGACGCGGCGGCTTTTCTACAAACAGGCCGAATCGCTGGGGTTTCCCCTAGAGTGCTTCGCCGCCCCCCACGAGTTTTTGAACCAATGGGAGGTGGGGCAGTCGGGTTGCTTGTTCGCCAGTCTGGATCTCCCCGAGGTGGACGACCCCGCCGCGTTGTTCCGCCTCCTGGCGGCCAGCCGAGTGCATTTGCCGGTCGTCGCACTTTCGCGGAAAGGCGAAGTGCGCTGGGCGGTCGAGGCCATGAAAGCCGGTGCGGTCGAGTACCTGCAAAAACCGTGCACCGCAGCGCAACTGGCCGAAGCCATGAAATCGGCAGTCTGCTGGGAGGCCGAATACCGCGAGGACATCCTATTGTGCTACAAGGTGCGCCGGCGCTTGGAGCGGCTCAGCCCGGCCGAACGCGAGGTCTTGGACCGCGTGGTGCTCGGGCTATCGAACCTCGAAATGGCTGCCGAGCTGAAGCGAAGCGTACGGGCGATCGAGCAGCGGCGAGCCCGGCTAATGGCCAAGATGAAAGCCCGCACCGTGGCCGAGCTGGTGCGGATGATCGTGCTGGCCCAGTGTTTGTTGCCCCGGAGCGACGGCCTTCGTCCTGAACCGCTGCGCCGGCTCTCCTTGGTCTAATCCGGCTTGGGTTAACTTCGCCACTCACTGTTGGAACCCATCGGGTGCTGCCACTTTGCGGGGCCGCTGGTGGGCGCCCCTCGCTGTATGCTCCGCTGTAGCCGCACTCCGGGGCCCAGCATTCGGATGCCCGGACCGAACCCTTTCGGTTCCGACTCTTCGGGCGCACACCACCCAGGCGCATACTTTGAGCGTCGCTTGGGGTCCTATCTCTCGGGTCAGCTACGGATCCCCGGGAGTAACAGTTCTGTTCGGCCTTGCTGTAAAGGCTCGCCGCACCATATACTTTTGCCACGTGGGTCCGTCTTGCCTTGGGATATCTGCGTGCCAAGGCGTTGCGACTTCCACCTGCGGATGGGGCTGCGCTACCACCCAGTTGCAGACCATGGTACGGGTTCGATTTCCGGATAATTCGGTCAAAGAGTACCCCGCCGGGATACGGCTCGCCGATCTGGCGGGGGAGCTTGGGCCCACGTGGGCCAAGCAAAGTCTGGCCGCTAAACTCGATGGCCAAGTGGTGGGCTTGGATGCCCGCTTGCCCGACGGAGGCGAAGTCACTGTGAAGCTTCTGACGGCCAACGATGCCGAGGCCCTGGATGTGATGCGGCATTCATGCGCCCACGTGATGGCCCGGGCGGTAATGCGGCTTTACGAAGGGGTACAGTTGGCCTTCGGTCCCACGGTGGACAACGGGTTTTACTACGATTTTGCCCTGCCGCAGCCCCTTTCCGAGTCGGATTTTCCCAAGATCGAGGCCGAGATGGCCCGCATCATCCAAGCCGACGAGGCCTTTGAACGGATCGAAGTCCCCTGGGACAAAGCATTGGCCATCTGCGAGGATCTCGGGCAGACCCTCAAGGTGGAACACCTTCGTGAAGGGCTCAAGGACGAACCCACTGTGTCGTTCTACCGCCAGGGCGAGTTTCTGGACTTGTGCCGGGGGCCTCACGTACCCCGGGCGGGGGCGATCGGGGCTTTCAAACTCCTTTCGGTCGCCGGAGCCTACTGGAAAGGGGATGCCTCGCGCCAGCAGCTCCAGCGGCTGTATGGCACCGCCTGGTTTTCGCAGAACGATCTGGACGAATACCTCCGGAAGCTCGAAGAAGCCAAGCGGCGGGACCACCGGGTGCTGGGCAAGCAACTGGAGTTGTTTGCCATCGATTCCACGGTGGGTTCGGGTCTCGTTCTTTGGCTGCCGAAAGGGGCGATTATCCGCCGGGAGCTGGAGAACTTCATCTACGGCGAGTTGATGCGTCGGGGCTACCAGCCCGTCTATACGCCGCACATCGGGCGGGTAGAGCTGTATCAGACCTCGGGGCACTATCCGTATTATGCCGACAGCCAGTTCCCACCTATCCAGATGGCCGACGGCGATCGGTACTTGCTCAAACCGATGAACTGTCCGCACCACATCGTGATCTACCAGTCCAAGCCGCGGAGCTACCGCGACTTGCCGTTACGTCTGGCGGAGTTCGGGGCAGTGTATCGGTTCGAACAGTCGGGAGAACTGACGGGCATGACGCGGGTGCGGGGCTTTACTCAGGACGATGCGCATATCTTTTGTACCGAGGAGCAGGTGCCCGCCGAGTTCCAGGCGTGCGTCGAAATGACCCAGTTCGTGCTCCATACTCTGGGCCTGCGGGACTACCGGGTGCGGCTGGGATTCCGCGATCCGGCGAGCCCCAAGTACGTCGGGGATCCCGAGACGTGGCATCGGGCCGAGACCGCTTTGGAAGAAGTGTGCCGGGGCATGGACCTGCCCAACCTGAGCATCGAGCGGGGCGAGGCGGCGTTCTACGGGCCCAAAGTCGATTTCGTAGTGGCCGACTGCCTGGGACGCGAGTGGCAACTTGGCACGGTGCAGTTGGACTACAACCTGCCCAGCCCGCAGCGCTTCAATTTGACCTACATCGGGCCGGACAACCGCCCCCACCACCCGGTGATGATCCACCGGGCGCCGTTCGGCTCGTTCGAGCGGTTTACCGGCATGCTGATCGAGCATTTCGCCGGGGCCTTTCCCCTCTGGCTGGCTCCTGAACAGGTCCGCGTCCTCTGCGTCAGCGAGAAGTTTGCCGAATACGGCCGATCGGTCGAGCGCCGGCTGGCCGAGGCGGGATTGCGGGTTTCGGGCGACTATCGGGCCGAGAAGATCGGCTCCAAAGTCCGCGACGCGCAACTTCAATTTGTGCCCTATATGTTTGTAGTAGGGGGGCGGGAAATGGAGCAGCATACCGTGTCGGTGCGCCATCGTCGGCAAGGCGACTTGGGAGCCATGTCCATCGAGGTGGCCATCGACAGGCTCCTCCAGGAAATCCGGTCCAAAGCGCTTTAGGGCCGGCGGTCCCGCCCAACATGCTTGCCCCCAAGGCTGCCGCGTGCTCGGGCGACGTACCGGACTTCAAATGCAGGAGGTGCAAGGCGTTTCCCCTGCTCCAGGGGGCTATTGACAGGCGCAGGGGGAGCCGAAAATACTCGCAGTAGGTATCCGTCGCCGTCATCCGGCTGAGTGCGGCGGCGGATGCAGGTTGCAGTTGCGTCCCCGTGTGGGGTGCAGGTTTTAGCAGGAAAGGATGAAGGCTATCGAAACGAAGCATCAGCAGCGGGTCAACGAGCAGATCCGGACCTCGCCCGTCCGGGTTATCTCGGCTGAAGGAAAGCAATTGGGCATCCTGCCCATCGATGAGGCCATCGCCGCCGCTCGGGCGGCGGGCTTGGATCTGGTCGAAGTGGCGCCGAACGAACGGCCGCCGGTCTGCCGGATCATGGATTACGGCAAATTCAAGTACCAGCAAAAAAAACGGTTGCACAAGACCCACTCCGGCCAGATCAAGGTCAAAGAGATTCGCGTCCGCCCCAAGACCGGGGAGCACGACATCGGGGTCAAAGTCAACCGGGCGCGGGAGTTCCTCCAGCACAAAGACAAGGTAGTGCTGTCGGTCATGTTCCGCGGGCGCGAGTTGGCGCACATCGAAGAGGGGCGGCGGGTGATCGACAAGATCATCCAGCAGCTCGAAGACGTAGGCCGCCTGGAAACCCAGCCCAACCAGCAAGGCCGCCGTATCGTCTGCACGCTTGCCCCTAAGTAGTGGGGATTTGCCCCGCCAGGGCGTCCTTCGGTCCAGCCTGCAGAACTCAACCGCCCGGGGACCGCTTTGCGGTTCGGAGGGTGGCCAGAGCGGGGCTTGGTCGTCCCTATTTCCCCTATGGAAAGGCGATTCCGTTCCCACCTGAAGTTGGGGAACGGCGGGGCGGCGCGCTAGCAAGTGGCAAGTTTGCTCTTGTCCGGCGAGAAAACGGCTGGGGGCACCCTTTTTTCCTTCAGAACCCCTTTGCCGACGCGGCCGATACCCTATAATCTGGCTATTGGCCTTTGGCCCCAGCGCAAGCATTCGGTGTGTCGATCATGCCCAAGCAAAAGACCAACAAAGCGGTCAAGAAGCGGTTCCGGCTGACGGCGACCGGAAAGGTCAAGCATCGCCAGGCGGGAACCAGCCACCTGGCCACTCGCAAGAGCCATAAGCGCCGCCGCCAACTGCGGGGGACCGATTTGCTTTCGAAAACGGAAGTATCGCGGATCGTCAAAGCGCTGAACGGCTACAGTTACTAGCTCACACTGCGGCCGATCGTCGCCGGGGCTCAAGAGCAACGAAAGGCATGGGGGACGGGCGACAAACGCTCCTGGTGATTGCAGGGAGGGCCTCGATCCCCCGAGGGTTGTCAACGGGTTTGCCATGCGAACTGTTCGAGGCTCGGCCCGCACCAGGGCCAGGAACCGGGTTCTCAAAAAAGCGAAAGGCTATGTAGGCGGGCGGCACCGGCTGTATCGCACCGCTAAGGAGTCGTTGATCCGGGCGGGGGTTTACGCTTTCCGCGATCGCCGGCGGCGGCGGCGCGATTTCCGCCGGCTGTGGATCATTCGCATCAATGCGGCCGCACGCCAGCTTGGATTGCGATACAGCGAGTTCATCGCGGGACTGAAGAAAGCTCGCATCGGCCTGGACCGCAAAATGCTGGCCGACATGGCCGTCAATGACCCCGCCGGCTTCGCCCAAGTGGTCGAGCAAGTCAAGGCCGCACTAGCTCCGGCTGGCTGAACTCAACAAGCCGCGCCGCCTGTTTTCCACGCCCCGTCCATCTGGGGGCCCTGCGTCCACGGAGGGCCATGTGGCACCATGGGCCCACACCAAGGCTCATCGCGGCTGGGGCCGGTACGCCCGAATCGTCCCGCTTACGGAAATGGTGGTCGTGGTGGACTGGCGGACCGTCGCCCCGCTTTCCTGTAAGACTTGCGACTGGGTGGCCGTGCTTGAGGTGGTGTGGATTTCGTTTTCGCGCACCAATCGCTCCGGGGTGGTACCGCCCCGAGGAGGAGCGTTCTGCTCCAGCACCCGCACCCGCCCGTTGGCCAGCCGTGCCGCGACGATGGCGGTGTGGTGGGGTCGCTCGTACGTCTCCGTGGTTTCATTCTCCGACTCCTCGGTGGACCCGTCGCGGAATGAACGAACCGTCCGTACCACCACGGTGATGGTGACCGAGTAATCGCGGAATTGGAGGATGTCGCCCGGTTGGATCTGGACCAACTCGACCGCATTCCCCCAGCGGTAGTCGGCGTCGGCGGTAACGGTGCCGTAGTGGGCGGCCGAGTGCGCCCCGACGGCCCGCAAGGCACTATCGGCCAACGCAAAGCATTCGCCGTCGCCCACTTGTTGCCCCAGCCGATTGCGCGCCCAGGTGAATACGCGTTGGCCCAAGCTTGGTTGGCCATTTCCCATGGCGACTATCCTCGCGACATCACATGTATGGATCCGAGGCCTTCCCAGACGGCGTCACTAAAGCGCTTTGGGGTATTGGCGGTACCTCAGGCAAGGGCCAAAGAGCTCTAGCCCGCCGGTCCGTCAGCCTGGGCTCCGCCTCGGTACGTACAATTATCGACCCTTTGGGTCAGAAGTTGCGGAACGAGAAATTTTTCGTGCCACTAGGCGAAAAAACCAGCCCGTCTCATCTCCTCTGCCCCAACTGCATCACCGGGGCCATTGCGCGCCGGTATAAGACGGGCAAGGCCGGCGGCGCCATTTGGCCTGACCGGCGCCAAAACACCTCGTCCCGCCAGCTCAGTAATTAGGGGTTGGCGGCCGGTAGTGAGACATGTCGATCGAGCGGAACCACGTGATCGTCCGCTCCAAACCTTCGCGCAGAGGAACCTTGGGTTCCCATCCCAAACGGGTGCGGGCCAGGGTGATGTCGGGCCGGCGACGCTCGGGGTCGTCCGCTGGCCTGGGCAGATACACGATCTTGGACCGCGAACCGGTCAACTCGATCACCAGTTCGGCCAGTTGTTTGACCGTGAACTCCGCGGGGTTGCCCAAATTTACAGGGCCGGGGAAATCGTCCGGGGCGGCCATCATGCGGATCATCCCTTCGACCAGGTCGTCGCGGTAGCAGAACGACCGGGTCTGCGAGCCGTCGCCGAAGATGGTCAGGTCCTCGCCCCGCAGTGCCTGGCGGATGAAGTTCGAAATCACCCGACCATCGAAAGGGTGCATTCGCGGCCAGTAGGTGTTGAAAATCCGCACGATGCGGATGTTGACACCGTTCATGCGGTGGTAGTCCATGAAAAGGGTTTCGGCGGCCCGCTTGCCCTCGTCGTAACACGCCCGGGGACCAATCGAATTGACCGCCCCCCGATAGCTCTCCGGCTGAGGATGCACCTCCGGATCGCCGTACACCTCGCTGGTCGAGGCCTGGAGGACCTTGGCCCGGCACCGCTTGGCCATACCCAATACGTGGATCGCCCCCAAGACCGACGTCTTCATGGTCTTGATGGGGTTGTACTGGTAATGCCCTGGGGCCGCCGGGCAGGCCAGGTTGTAAATCTCGTCCACCTCCAGGAAGATCGGCTGAGTAATGTCGTGGCGGATCAGCTCGAAATTGGGACGATCCAGAAGATGCGCGACATTGGACTTCTGGCTGGTGAAAAAGTTATCCAGGCAGATCACGTCATGCCCCATTTCCACCAGCCGTTCGCACAAGTGGGAGCCCAAAAACCCCGCTCCTCCCGTGACCAGGACTCGCTTCAGTACCGCGCTCATCGCTCCGAAAGGCCTCCGGGCCGGTTAGATCCCGGCAAGATACACGAAAGGAATACAGAGCACCAGGGCGGCAACCAAGGGCGTAAGCCACGTAGCCCGGCTCGGCAGCCATCGCGGCATAGTGTGTCATCGCCGCGGTGTGTGCCGTGCCACTCCAGGCGGCCCATGGACGTTGGGCTATATCGTGTGCGGCCGCTTGGGGGGCCCTGGAAAAGTTCCCGCGACCGCCCCTTCAGAAGGCAGGCCGATGCCCTGCCAGCGGCGTCTAATCCCACCACCACCGGCCTTGGGGCAGCTTCAGTTGGGTTTCGCTCCGCAGAGCGGCCACGTGCCCTTTCTCGTCGGGCAGGAGATTTTCTTCCGTCAAGGCCTCTGCCGGCTCGATGTGCACCCCGCCGCCAATGGGCGTCATCAGGCGGTTGCCTTTCCAGATGGCAGCCACCGCCGAGCCAACCATTTTGGGTGCGGAATACGTCTCGACCGGGAAGGCCTTTTCGCTGCCGAAGAACTCCATCTTCCAATGGGCCTTGCCGTAGTAGTCGGCCTTTTGCAGGAACGCGGCAGCCACCACCAGATCGATCAAGTTGCGGAGTTCGGCGAATACCGGAGAACGTTCGGCCAGTTCCGGATAGCGCTTCGTGAAGCTGACCACGAAGGCCTGGCTGGCGGGATTCATGCGCGCCGCCCCCTGGCGTTGTCCGCCGCTGCTGACCAACTCGTCTTCGCCCACCAGTTTGACGCCGTCGCCCACCAGTTCCATGGCCAGCTTGTCCTCGCTGACCCGCACACATTGGTAGTCGGGGGTGAAGAACCAGCGGAACAAGGCGTTGCGCGCCACTTGGCTTGGATTGACCCGATCGACGAAACTCACCAGTTTGACCGGCGGGCGTTCCAACCCGATGCCAATCAATTTCATGCGGTAGTCGGCTTCGACCATGACCTGGGCGAAGTGAGTTGCCGGGGGTACGCCGCTGATGGTCACCGCCTGGTACCCCAGACTGGTGCGGAGCCCATCGACGATAAACTGGGTCTGGGCTGGCGTGGCCTGCGAGCCGATGCTCCGCAAGAACCGCTGCATGGCGGCCAAACCCTCGGGGGTGGGGTCGATCGAGCAGCTTATCAACTCGGTCCCCTTCTTTCCCGGCGGAAACAACCGCAGCGCCACCACCAAATCCTGCAACTGGACGACTGGGCGGCCGGTAGTGAGACCCAGGATGCGGCCGGCCGGCGTGGTAACCCAGCCTTCGGCGGGCCCGGCCAGCACGATATCCCCACTCTCAGGATACAGGAACACGTAGCGCACCCGGAGCAGGCCGGCCAGATACCGCATTTCGTCGGTGACGACGCCGTTTTTTTCGATAATGGCTTTTTCCAGACGGGTGAGCGACACTTTGCGGAGCTTGCTGAAGCTGGCGACCTCCCGCGGCAGCGACTGGCGGGCGGCCTGGATCTGCTGGCGCATTAATTGCCCGGTGGGATCGGGCACAATGCGGGTCTCGACCACGCCCCGGGCATCCACCGCAATACCCGCTACGCCGCTGAGGTTTTGCTGCTGCTGCTGTTGCTGCTGTTGCTGTTGCTGGCCCAGCGCGGAGCCCAGCGGTAGCCCCCACCCAGCTACGGCAGCCACCGCAACGACCTTGACCAATAGGAGGGTTTGCCAGCGCATGTCGAACGTCTCCGATTCCGAACAAGAATCCGCACGCTCCCACCGACCCACGCCAGGGCAAGCCAGTGGGATCGCATGATTGGCACGGCCAGTATCTTTCGATCTTAATTGCCGGCAGGAGCAAACACAAGGAAACGCCTTCCAAATTTCTCTAGTCTCCCAGCTTTACGAGCTGACGGGCAGGGAGTAGCCTAGAGTGTTGCCCTCCTGTACCTCCAACCGAGTGTTCCCCCATCGGGAGAGGGTACTGCAATGCCCCGCCTTTGCGATACACCTTTGTGCCAGCGCATAAAGCCAGTCCTTTTGGCCGGCCTGTTGGCGGGCCTGGCCATTATGCCCGCCTTTGAATCGAGTGCCCGGGGTGCCGAACAAGGGGCGGATTCTCAAAGCCCCGTGGCTGCAAAACCCGCGGAAGCGAAACCTGCAGAAAAGCCCGCCGAAGCCAAGTCGCCCGAAAAGCCTGCCGAACCGAAACCACCCGAGCTCAAGCCTGCCGAAAAGCCAGCCGAGCCAAAGGCGTCGGAAAGCAAGCCCCCTGAAAAACCGGAAGCCAAACCGCCGGAATCCAAGCCTGCCGAAAAGCCGTCCGAACCGAAGCTGCCTGAAAAACCGGCAGAAAAGCCTGCCGGACCCAAGCCGGCAGAGGCTAAACCAGCGGAGCCCAAACCGGCAGAAAAGCCTGCCGAGGTCAAACCGGCCGAAAAAGCCACTCAGCCGACGGGCGTTCCAACCCGCGCCGCAAGTGGAGGACGGGTGGCGAGTTACACACTCTTGGCGCGGCCTGCGTATGCCGAGCGGCTCAAACTGACCGAGGCGCAAAAGGCACAGGTTGCAGCCATCTTGGCCGAGCGCGCCGAGCTGCTGGCTAAAACCCCCGAGGCGCAGCGCCCCGCCGTCGTGGCCCAGATCGAGCAGAAACTGGCTGGCGTGCTTACCGACCAGCAGCGGGCCGAGTGGCTCCAAGTGCCCCCCGAACCCCTGCTCCGCTTCAACTTCCGGTACCAAAAGTGGATTGACGTCCTGGAGTGGCTGGCCAAACAGGCGGGGTTGTCGCTTGTGTTGGACCACCCTCCAGAGGGGACATTCAACTACGTGGACACCCGGGAGTTCACGCCCAGCGAGGCCATCGACCTCCTTAACAGCGTTTTGCTGACCAAGGGATACGCGCTGGTCCGGCGCGAGCGGATGTTGATAGTCGTGGACCTTTCCGAGGGGGTGCCGGAGAACCTGGTGCCCCGGGTAACGCTTGAGGAGGCGGACACCCGGGGGCGGTTCGAGCTGGTAACGGTGGCTTTTCCTTTGGGGGGCCGGCCTCTGCCAGCGGTCGAGGCCGAGATCAAGCCCCTGCTGGGGCCGCACCACAAATTGGCTTCTTCGGGAGGCCAGCTTTTGGTGACTGACATTGCCGGCGTGATGCGCGACGTGCAAAAAGCCATCCAGAACGTGCCGGTGCCGGTGAGCAAACCCACGCCTCCTCCGGCGGTTCCCGAAAGCCCGGTTGCAGCGGCCTACCCGTTGAAAGATGCCGATCCTGAAACCGCGCAGAAGGTCCTCGACGCGATGCTTCCCAAGGCCAAAGTGGTGGTGGACGCCAAGACCGGCCAGGTCCACGTGCACGCCCCTGCCTCGCAGCAGGCCTTGGCCAAGAGCATCCTCGAGCAGATGCAAGCTGGCCTTTCGGCCGAGAAAAGGCCTCGTCTGGAACTTTACCCGGTCGAGGAGTCGATCTCCAAAGAGGTGCTGAAAAACCTGGAGACCATCGTGCCGCAGGCAAAGCTTTCGTACGATGCGGTGCAAGGCCGGCTGGTAGCTTGGGCCACGGCGGCCGAGCATGAGACGATCAAAACGACGCTGGAAAAGCTGGCCGCAGCTCCCTCGCCCGAAACCACGCGGCAGTTCGAGGTGTACCGGCTGACCAAGGTGGATCCCACCGCGATCTTGCCGCTCTTGGAGACGCTTTTGCCGCGGGCCAAGCTGGCAGTGGACCCTAGCAGCCGCACCCTGGTGGCCATCGCCACGCCGGCCGATCAGAAAGCCATCAAGAACCTGCTTACCCAGTTGCAGCCCGACAAGCCCCTGCCCGATTCGCCCGAATTGAGGTTCTACCCGGTCAAGGCGGCCTCGGTAAACAACCTTGTGAAGGTGATCGAGGGGATCGTGCCCAAGGCACAGGTGACGCCCGATCCGGCGGGCAAGCGGCTGATGGTGGTCGCCTCGCCGGCCGACCATGAACTCATCAAAGGCATGGTCGAAAAGTACGAAAAAGAGACGCCCGAGCCTCAAAAGCACAAGCTGGTGGTGTATTCGGTAAGCACGGCGCAACGCAAGCGGTTCGAGGCGGTATTGAAGACCCTCATGGCCGAGTTGCCCGGCTTGCAGGTGCTGGCCGAGACCGACCCTTCCGAATTGGCCATCTGGGCCCGGCCTGAACAACATCAGGTCGTGGCCGACTTGCTCGAACAGCTCAAGGCCGAAGTTCCTTCGGGCGAGAAGTACGTGCTCTCGGCCTATCCGCTGAAGGCCTCGGAGGCGGCCAATGTGCAGACCATGCTCAAAACCCTCCACCCCAACGTGCAGACGGTGCTGGACACCAAGGGTCATCGGTTGCTCGTGTGGGCCCATCCGGTCGATCAGGCGGCCATCAAGGCCTCCCTCGACCAGATCCAGGCGCCGCCGCCCCCGGAAAAGCAGCAGCAGATCGAGACGTATTCCTTATACGGCATCGACCTTACCGGCCTGACCGCGCAACTGGAAAAACTGGCTCCCGAAGCCACGATTATGGTCAACTCCAAGACCAACCGCCTGATCGTCTGGGCCACTCCGGAAGATCAGGAGATCATCCGCAAGGCCTTGGAAAAACTGGGCCGGGGTATCGGCGTGGAAAATACCCCGCAGGTCGAGACTTATTTGCTTACCAGGGCCGACCCTACCACCACGCTGGCGCTTTTGCAGGGGCTGGTGCCCGATGCCAAGCTCTCGGTCGACCCGCAGACCAAGCGCCTGGTGGCTGTGGCCGTGCCCGCCGACCAAAAGGCTATCAAGGCGCTGATCGACCAGCTTCAAGCCGAAGCCCCGGCGGAAAAGCAGGCTACGTTCGAGACCTATCCGGTCTTGGGGCTGGATACGACCAGCCTGGTGGCCAATCTCCAGCAGGCCATTCCCAATGCGAAGTTCACGGTGGATGCCAAGTCGGGGCGGCTGGTGGTCTGGGGCACGCCCACCGAGCACGAGGCGGTCAAAAAGGCCCTGAGCAAGCTGGGCGCCGGCCCCGGGGGCGAGGCCGGAGCCGCCCTTCAGGTGTATCGGCTGACCAAGGCGGACCCTGCCACCGTCTCGGGATTGCTCCAAAGCGTGGTGCCCGCCGCCAAGATCACTGTGGATCCGCAGACGCGGCTGCTGATCGCCATCGCGACCCCGGCCGACCACAAGACCATCCAGAACCTGCTCGAACAGCTTCAGCCGGAAAAACCCCCGCCCGATGCGCCCGAACTGCGGTTTTATCCCTTGGCGCAGCCGTTGCCAAGCAGTTTGGTGTCGGCCATCCAGAACCTGGTGCCCAAGGCCCAGATCACCATGGACCCGGCGGGCAAACGTTTGAACGTGGTGGCCACGCCCGCCGATCATGAGATCATCCAGTCGGCCGTGGAGCAGGTGCAGAAGGCCGCCCAGGCCGACGAGAAACCCAAGCTGGTCGTCTATCCCGTAACGCCGTCCGAGCAGAAG
>Ga0123519_10003213_pt1 | contig 27167 bp, 16 predicted proteins | sample YelNatPaOPRAMG02_FD_87396 | JGI IMG/M metagenome (GOLD analysis project Ga0123519, IMG submission 87396) | Hot spring microbial communities from Yellowstone National Park - Yellowstone National Park OP-RAMG-02 (version 2) | ecosystem: Environmental > Aquatic > Thermal springs > Hot (42-90C) ...
GATTTCAGTACCTCTTCTTCAAATCTGTCAGCGGTTATCGGTTGAGCACCGCTCATAAATCTACCTCCTTGTTAAGTTCTGAAGAGTCTCTTTGCGCTCTGTTCCAAAATGTTGCGTTTGTCAACGTCCGAGATATCTGCATCTTCCACTAAGCCGATTATTGACGATGGATCAGTATACGGTAGGCCGCTTCCGTACACTATTCTATGTGAACCGATGTGGTCTACCGCAAACTTAATCTTGTCAGGACTGAAGCTGCCCGATATTTCCAACATCAAGTTGAGGGTGCGATCAGCAAGCATTGTCGCCATGCGCCAGTCATCCCCACCCATCGACAAGAGCACAAACTTCAACGTATTGAACGCTTTCGCCATTTCATTTGCAGCTAAGAGCGCCGCTTGGTTCGGCGTGTGCACAAATACGGGCTTGAGAAACCGGCGATGGGCGTTCAATATTTCATCGGCCTCGGCAAGTGTTACGTGTCTTCCTCTCACACCAGACGTAAGTAATATACCCGCAAAGGAATCATCTGGCAGGTAACTGCGCATGTCCTCTTGAGATTGCTCGGGGTAATTTATGTTTACGACAACACACCCCAGAAGTGCTGGATTTGCCTTCACAATCCGCGCGATCTGGGCATTGCCTCTACGAAAGTCGCACGAATTGGCTATCGTAGAGGAGACTATGCACTTGTCTACGCCGTATTTTTGCATACTTCTTGCAAGATTAGCCTCTGTGAAGGGCACTCCCCAGAGGGGAGTAGTGCCTATTTCTGCATGAACATCGAAAATTGCCACTTTTTCCTCCTGCTAGCCGCAAAACAGAGAGACTTCTCGTTTTGCTTCAGCACCACTCGTTGACAAGGTCACTATAAGCCTACTAGCTGCTTTATGTTGCCAGCAAGGATTTTGGCTTTCGACTCATCCGAAATATCGGACTCCATCACATATCCAAGCGCCGAAGCAAGCGAACTCCTAAGACATCCTGAGCCAAACACCACCCGATCCGAGCCTATTTGATCAACCAGAAAACGCAATGCACCGGGAACTCGTAGCGCACGTGTGTCAACCAGCACGTTTTCGTACTTTCGCATGACGGACACAGCTTCCGCCATGTTCTCGAACGTGATGCTCTCCAATATGAACGGCACTTTTCGACTTCCCAAACTTCTCGCTAGCGCGCTCGGACAGCCTATCTCCCGTGCTTGAATCATCGCAGGAAGATTGACGGAGTCTAACTCGTCGAGTATATCCGAGAACACGGCGTGGTCAGGTTGCCAGCCCTGAATCAAAGGGAAGAATCGAACCATTTTGAATCCCTGCTGTGCAAGCTTAGCAATTGACCCGGCCGGTCCAAAATACCCTCGCGGATCCACAGTCGCAACCGGAACCAGCGTAGGTTGCTCGCTGCAAACTCGCAGGGTTTCGGCATTCCCGTCATTATAATTGTGCAGGACGCCGATTGTGCATATCGCCAAAGCCTTAGAAACACCATGGTTTGTAAGCGCCTTGACTAGTCGCTCGACCGACATATCGGCGCGAACTATTGGCCAAGGTCCAAAAACAGTGTTGCAATCTATAACTTCGAACATATCTGGCTCCAATACTTGCCGGCTGGACCTAAAATTGAATCTGGTTCTAGCAATTTGTGAGTTGACTACGCGACCATTCTGCAGCGCGTCTAAGTCGCATCACGCAACGTTCCTTTCCGATCACTTGCATTAGCTCGAAGAGACCAGGACCAGCTGTGCGCCCAGTGACAGCCATTCTTACTGGATGGGTAACCTTACCGCCTTCCAAACCCAAACTCGCGCCCGCGCTCCGAACTGCTTGCTCTATGGTTTCGCACTCCCATTGTTGAAGCGGTTCTAGTTTATCGGCCACTGCTTCTAACAGCGCAGGAGTATTTTCCAGCGCTAAGTATTTCTTGGCGCCCTTTTCTTCGTATTCGAAGTCGTCCTGGTAGAAATAAGCCACCATATAAGGCGCGTCTTTAAGCAATGTCAGCCGCGGTTGAATCAGCGGTACGATACGTTTGAGGTACTCTAGTTCTTGATTCGTAGGAGAGCTGCTAATGTAACCCACCTTTTGCAAATAAGGTACCAATCGATTCGCCAGGTCATCAACACTTAGCAATCTTACGTGTTCACCCTGGATGTCATTCAACCTTGCTAGATCGAAAACTGCCGCACTCGCCGATATACCCTCCAAACTAAACTTCTCAATTAGCTCCTCACGCGTATAGACCTTTTTGTCTTCGCCACTCGACCAACCCATCGTGGCAAGAAAATTGAGCATGGCATCTGGCAAGTAGCCATCCTCGATGTAGCTGACAAACCGTGTCTGGGTATCGCTGCGTTTTGACAGTTTCCGCCGCTGCTCGTCCAAGATTAATGGCACAGAAACCCAAATAGGCGGTGTCCAACCGAATGCCTCGTACATTTGCACGTGCTTCGGTGTCGACGAGATGAATTCCTCGCCCCTGATGACATGTGTTATTCGCATGAGATGATCATCAACAACATTAGCAAAGTTGTAAGTGGGATAACCATCTGACTTTATAATCACGAAGTCATCCTGCACGGCATTATCAAAGCTCAGATGACCACGCACAAGATCGTCGAATTCGGTGGTGCCCTCAAGGTTCATCGCAAATCTAATCACTGGTTCCGGACACTCCCGTTCGAGTCGTGCCCTTTCTGCTGAGCTCAAATCGCGGCACCTTCGGTCGTAACCGATCGGCAACTTGTTTGACGCCTGGTACTTTCTTAACTCTTCGAGTCGTTCCTTGGTACAATAGCACTTATAGGCACGACCTTTATCCATCAGTTCCTGTGCATACTTTTTGTATATGTCTAGCCGCTGCGACTGGAAATATGGACCGTAGTCACCACCAACTTCAGGTCCTTCGTCCCAATCCATTCCCATCCATCGCAAGCTCAGCATTATTTCCTCCAGAGAACCCTCAACGTAGCGTTCTCTGTCGGTATCCTCTATTCGAAGAATGAAAGTTCCGCCCGTATGTCGACAATATAAGTAGTTGAATACCGCCGTACGAATGTTACCCACGTGCGGCGACCCAGTAGGGCTTGGCGCAAAGCGTAATCTAGGCTTGCTCAACTTGTTACCTCTAACGATAGAAGGGGGTTACTTCTTGATATACTTTCGTTTTGACTTATTAAACCCTTGCGAGCGCTTCTTTTCGTCGTACTGCCAGCGCCCGGTCTTTCCGCGCATCGTAAAGTAGTGATACGAACTCAATATGGAGGCTATCAATAACCTCGAGCACCGTCGGACTATGTTAACCTCGTTCACCAATTGAGGGAATGTCATACCGCCCGGTCTTTTTTCCAGAATCTCCACCACTATATCGTGAACTGGCATTTCCTGGCTTTCACAACGAGCCTTTATATCCAAAAGCTCCAAACTGCGGTCCGTATCGATGCCCAGTTGTTCATCAGTTTCGCCTTCGTAGCGGAATCGAAACTCACCAGGCCTGGGAGTACGCTCAATGTAGAATACTGCTCCTGAAACCGTGGTAATGTCCTTGTAGAAATCCTTCAATCCGTACATAAGCCGAGTAGAATTATTCACAAAAACTTGCTTCCGCATTCCATCGCTAATCAGCGTAATTGGTATTATCTCCGGTTCAAGTCCGAAGAACTCAGGATTTATCTGGCAAAGTGGAAAAGTACCCTCCACTTTGTGGTGGTACTTTAGAACGCACCGCTGAAAATCACCATTGGGTTGATAGTCCGTCCGTGCAGGATCCTCATCCGTTACGTCCTGAGCCAGAGGATCGTAAATCGCAACCTTAAGATCACCTTCGAACCCTTCTTCCTCCAGCATAAGGTCGTACACGTCTCCTTCAGGAGTTTCGAAAGGCTCAACTGGTCGAACTATCAATGATTCCGGAATTACCTTTATTTCCTCTGGGAAGGTTATTACTTTGCTCCATCGGTTATCGCCGAGGTACATTATTCGATCATCGTCCTTTATAGCCTCAACCAAGTTCGCCAACGTACCGGCGAATGCAGGCTCATCCGGGCTGACTTCAAGAACCGCTTCTAGAACCTCCTCAGCGGAAGCCGTTCCCCGCTCAAGAATGAACGAAATGATTTCTTCTTTGTCGGTTTCCGTAACAGCTACTGGTCCTTCTGCCTCTTCCTCTTCCGGTTCTGGAGGAAGCGAAGCTAGCTCCTCGGCCATCTGTTTCAAACATTTGGTGAATTCTTTGACTGCTGACCCGGGATAAACCAGTTGGTCCGACAGAATCAGGATATCCTTACTGTCTAGCAAAGCGCTATAAAACTCGACAGCATCGTAATCTTTGCGTAGATCGCGCCACGCAAGAAAACCGAGTATCTTTGCCGGCACGGGAGACCCGACTGCTTGCACAACGCGAGCTGCGCTCTCCGATATCGCTTCCGCGTTCCACGTCACGTCCTGGCAAAGCTCCGCATATTTAGCAACTTCTTCTTCGGACAGGAAATTATCGAAAATAACATCGGCTTCGTTTTCTGAAGTGGGTAGTACGAGCCAACGCGTAAGCCCGTACCGGCTGTCCCTAGTCCGGAAGTACTTGTCTACGCCAGTTAGAACACGTGGAAGCGTTTGCAAATAGTAATCTTTTGGCCGCCCAAAAGTCTGCGCGAGCTCGCTAGCCATCGGCTCCAGCTCGATCGGAAGACCCGCCGATGCTATTATTTCTTCGACTATTCGTTCAAAGGGTCGGCGAGTGTCTCCAAAACGTACCGCAGGAACCCAACGGCGATCCACTGTTACGAACCGTTGAGATTCACCCAACACGCGTCTTAGCAGGCGCGGCGTTACTTCCTTGATCTCAATCGATTTCAGTATCTGCCTGAGCTTGACTGGCTGGTCAACGCCCAACAGGCTCAAATAAGTCTTGTCAGCGAGATATCTCTGTGCAGCCTGCCTGATCGTCTCCTGCTCGTTAAGCTTGGCCATAGATGCTTTTGCCAATTTAATCCTCCATGGTCTGACCCAAGTCTATTTGTCAACTCGATATAACCGCAGCCGCTGCGGGAACTCCTATCAAATCATATTCACTAGCCTGAACGACTTCCACTTCTACGAAATCCCCGGGCTTTGCGCTCGCACCATCCACATATACCACACCATCGATGTCCGGAGCGTCTCGGTAGCTACGTCCGATTATACCTCTTTCAGTCACTTGCTCCACAAGCACTGTAAGAGCTTTTCCCAAGAAAAGTTGGTTCCTGTGCAGCGATATATGCTGCTGCAACTCCATGACAATTTCGCGACGCTTACGTGCTATTCTACCAGGCACCAGAGGCTTCATTTTGTAAGCCGCCGTACCTTCCTCGCGCGAATACTCGAAAACTCCAGCCCTGTCAAGCTGTATTCTTTCGATAAAGCCAACCAGATTTCTAAACGCGTCTTCAGTCTCTCCTGGAAAACCGGTTATAAACGAACTTCTAAGAGTTATCTCAGGACATTGCTCCCTCAGCTCGTCGACCAAGCGAACATATTCCGCGCTGCTGCCACGCCTATTCATTGCGGAGAGAATGCGATCATCGCCATGCTGAAATGGAATATCCAAGTATTTGACAATCTTATCGTGATGCGCAACCAGCTCGACGAGCTCTTTTGTGATCTTCGTTGGGTAGCAATACATCAATCTTATCCATTGCAGCGAATCGATCTCGCTTAATCTCTCGAGCAAGTTCACCAATGTTGCTCCGTCCTCAAGATCGCTCCCATACTGTGTGATATCCTGGCCCACTAGTATGATTTCCTTAACGCCTCGATCTGCCAGGTGCCTAGCCTCTTCGAGGATGAGTTTCAATGGTCTGCTTCTGAAATGTCCCCTAATGCCTGGTATGGCGCAATACGAACAGTGATTGTCGCAGCCGTCGCATATCTTGAGATACGCCGTCCAAGGCGGAGTAGAACATAGACGACTAGACTGTTCCTCCCAACCAGGACTGGGTTCGAACGCCCCTACAGCACGCGTGCCCGCGAGAACGGTATCAATGGCACCGGATACCTGTCCAGCATGGTGAATACCCAGGACGCCGTCGATCTCTGGCTCGGCTTTTATCAGCTCAACTCCATACCTCTGAGCCAGACACCCCATGACGATTATTTTTCGGTCCCGGGCATCGTGTTTCGTCGCAACAATTTCCTCGATCGTCTCAACAGACTCTTCCCTTGCACTTTCAATAAACGCGCAAGTATTGATCAAGACAACATCTGCACTCGCAGGATCACACACCAGTTCGTGACCTGCAGCCGCAATTTCGCCGCAGGCTCCCTCGGCATCCACAAGATTCTTCGGACAACCCAAACTTATGACGCAGACTTTTGCCAACGGGCTATTCCTCACTCTACATCCGGCAAATCAGACTGATCCCCGGACTGCACTTCGGAAACCGCACTATCGAGGTCTTCATCATCTACCGGTCGTTCTCGAAGACCAGATCTTCCTCCGAAAATGGCGTCTAGCTCTTCCTTTGTCATCAAGACCTTCCTGCCTTTGGTGCCAGCGCCATCAAGCGGACCAACTATACCTTGCTGCTCCATGAAATCTACTATCCTTGCCGCACGGGTATAGCCTATTTTGAACTTCCGCTGAAGCATCGACGTAGAGCAATAACCTGTGCTTACCACATAGCGAACAGAAGGCTCATAGTACTCGTCCGCAAGTACATCCTCGTCGCCACCCGGTCCTCCCCCTTCACCAACAACCATCGGCTGAATAAAGTACGCAGGCTTTCGTTGAGCTTTTAAGAAGTCAACCAGGGCTGCTATTTCTCCTTCCGAAACGTAGCATCCCTGAATGCGCATTGGTTTTGGGGCATCAATCGGTAAGAACAGCATATCCCCACGACCAATCAGTCTCTCCGCTCCTTTGTGATCGAGTATTGTCTTGCTGTCGTGCCACGACGATACCGCAAACGCTATTCTGGAAGAAATGTTCGCTTTAATGACACCAGTTATCACATCAACCGACGGCCTTTGCGTTGCTATTACGAGGTGAATTCCAGTTGCTCGCGCAAGCTGGGCAAGCCTTGTTATAGACCCCTCAACCTCTGCAGCTGCCTGCATCATCAAATCGCACAATTCGTCCACGACGACCACAATATAAGGCAAGCGTTCGTTCACGGGGATTTTTTCATTATAACTATCTATATTTCGGGCACTCGATCTCGCGAACAAGTCGTACCGTCTTTCCATTTCTTGCACAACAGCACGCAAAATGCCCGCTGCTTGTTTGACGTTCTTGACAACCGGACAAGCCAAGTGTGGTATGCCATCAAACTGGCTAAGCTCCACGCGTTTCGGATCAATCATTATGAACTTAAGCTCGTCCGGAGTCGCTCTGAAAAGCAAACTCGCTATCAGGCTGTTTAGACAAACGCTCTTCCCCGCATTAGTCGCTCCACCAATTAGCAAGTGCGGCATCTTAGCTAAGTCAGCAACGATCGGTCTTCCGGCAACGTCCTTACCCAAAGCAAAAGTCAGTTTCGACGTAGCTTCTCGGAACGGTTTGCTCTCGACCACTTCTTTCAAAACTACAGTCCCGCGTTTCTTATTCGGCACCTCAACTCCAATGGCGGACTTCCCTGGAATAGGTGCCTCAACACGCACGTCAATCGCGGCTAGTTGCATGGCGAGGTTGTCAGCAAGACCAACAATTTTGTTAACTCTAATCCCGGGCGCAAGGCGAATCTCGTATCTTGCAACCGTTGGTCCGTGGGCTATCTCAACGACTGTAGCCTCAACGTTAAACTCACGCAAAGTCCGCTCAATTATCTCAATGTTCTCGCGCAGTTCGCTCTCGACTCGCTGCGGTGGCGGAGGCGGATCAACGAGCAAAGAAGTCGGCGGGAGCTGAAATTCTCCTTCCTGCTCAGGTTCAACTTTCTTTTCTGGTGGTGACTCAATCTGCAATCTCAGCGGTTCCTGGACGGCTGCTGGTAGCTCCTGATCGCCGGTCGTAATTGCCACACGCTTTTCCGAACTCTCTACGTTCTCAACTGCGGGCTTACGTCGAAACAGCTCAATCAAACTGTGCTTTTCTCGCGGTTGCACAGTCTCCACCGGTTTGGCGTTCACTGATTTTTCACGCTGGCGGTGTTCTGAGCCAACTGTACGGCGTTGCCGCGCTGCCTCCTGCCATTCGTGATAAGCTATCTTCGCACGTTCAAACACGACTGCCACAGGCTTATCGACAATTATCAGCGTCGCGACTGCCGCTACCGCTACGAGAATAGCGTAAGCGGGAGTTAGACCAAACGGTCTGCTCAGCGCATATGCTAGGGCATTACCAACGTGTCCACCGCCCGCTGTAGGATCTATCGAATTCGCCGCCAAAGCATCGAGGGATGCCCACGTTATAACAACGAAAAACAGAATCGAACTACCCACCCCGATGTTCCGCGGAATAATCTCGAGGGGACCGACAATAACGATGATTCCGATCAGACCTATCAATCCCGGTACCAGGTACGCACCTATTCCGAGAAGATTCTTCAGTACGCTTGCTACGTACGGTCCCAGCACCCCACTCGACTGAATATTTAGCAGAGCATAATACGTGACAAAGCAGGCGAGGACCAAGCCAATACCGACTACGTCGGCAATTAGGATGGGATTAATTCTATCTCGCTTCCGCGCCGAACTCTTCCGCCGCGTTGCCCGTCGTGGGTTCCTACGCACGTTCTGCGCCTCGGTTTCGTTTCATCAAGAGCGTATTAATTATACTTTCCGATGCTCCGTACGGTCAAACGACACAAATCCGCGGAGCACAGTCCTGAGTTCGATTCTATGGACGGTAAGAGTGAGGTGAACTGTACGCCGAATAGCAGTTGCCTATCGAGAACATAGATTGCTTTCTTGTGTTTTGAACTCAAATCATGTTGACTGTTGAGGCGCTTTGTGATATATTTTCCCTGGGTAAAAATATCAAGGGTGTGCGCTTGTAGCTCAGGGGATAGAGCGAATGGTTGCGGACCATTAGGTCGGGGGTTCGATTCCCTCCAAGCGCACCAAAATTTGCCCTCGTAGCTCACCGGATAGAGCGCCTCCGTCCTAAGGAGGGCGTAGGGGGTTCGATTCCCTCCGAGGGCGCCAGATCAATCGGAGGTCGCAACACGACCTCCGATTGCTGTATTCTATCTACCGCAGCGGTAAGAGGGGAGAGGTGCGGGAGTGGTTTATCCGGGCGGTCTCGAAAACCGTTGTGCCTTCGGGCACCGTGGGTTCGAATCCCACCCTCTCCGCCAGCAATCTTTTGTCTACATCCGGGCTTGAAGCGTCGAGGTCCGCTGAGAGCCTGGTTACCTTAGTCTGGGTGCTTTCTTGCTATGCCTGCAACGCCCGCCGCTAATCCCAAGTTCGTCATTTTTACCTGGGGCTGCCAGATGAATGAGGATGATACAGAGCAGATGGCCAGCCTTTTGCTTCAAATGGGATACTCTCCGACAAGCACTCCTGAAGAGGCTGATATAGCGTTATTAGTTACATGCTCCGTGCGCAGAAAACCGGAGGAGAAAGCAAAAAGCAAGCTGGGTCAACTCAAAGCAATTAAGCAAAAACGCCCGCATATGATAATTGGTGTGTGCGGGTGCATGGCACAGCGACTTGGCGAGACACTGCAAAAGCAATATCCGTTTATCGACTTTGTCCTCGGAACTGCCCAGATTCACCGCATTCCCGAGGTGCTTCAAGAAGTCCAGGCAAGCCGCAAGTTCGTCTCTGCACTAGATCTCGATGGGAAAGTTCCTCCGAGAACACAGCGCATTGGGAAATCAATAAAAGCGTTCGTGCCGGTGATGTACGGCTGCAATAACTTTTGCACCTACTGCGTGGTTCCATATGTCCGTGGTCGAGAGCGGAGCCGAACCGTCGAAGATATCGTGTCAGAGGTTCGTGAGCTCGCACGGATGGGCACAAAGGAGGTCACGCTGATCGGCCAGAACGTGAACTCATACGGCGCAACACTAAATCCTCCCATAGACTTTCCAGATTTGCTCAGAGCCATAAACGACATCCAAGGAATCGAGAGAATCCGATTCACAACATCTCATCCTAAGGATATGTCCGACCGTCTCATAGAGGCAATGCGCAATCTGGAAAAGGTATGCGAGCATATACATCTGCCAGTTCAATCGGGGGATAACGACGTACTGCGGGCAATGAACCGAAACTACACTGTTGAACACTACAAAGAGCGCGTCACTGCCTTGCGCCAAGCAATCCCTGATATAGCTATTACTACAGACTTGCTAGTGGGCTTTCCTGGTGAGACTGAGGAACAATTTCTGAACACACTCCGTTTGGTCGAAGAGATCAGGTTCGACTCTGCATTCATGTTTGCCTTCAATCCAATACCCGGAACTGCGGCTGCCCAGATGCCAAACCAGGTTCCAGAGTCGATCAAAAAAGAGCGGCTCAAAAAACTGATCGAAGTACAAAACCGCATCACGTGCGAAATTAACAGCGCCCAAACAGGACGCGTTTACGAAGTGTTGGTGGAAGGAGCTAGCCCCAAGGATCCGACGCGTCTTACAGGTTTGACCAGACAAAATAAAACAGTGAATTTTGTTGGTGTACCCGAAATGATTGGATCTCTAGTTGACGTGCGGATAACAGAGGGACATTTGTATGGGTTTGTAGGTGAGGCCGTACCAACTTAACACTAAACAACATACACATGGACGCTAAGAAGATTACACCTCTTGTTGCACAATACAAAGCTATCAAGGATCAGTACCCCGGCGTGATCCTCATGTTCCGTCTCGGCGACTTCTACGAGATGTTTGGCGAAGACGCCATAACTGCATCAAGAGAACTGGAAATCGTGCTCACCTCACGTTCGCAAGGTTATGCCGCGGAAGTGCCAATGTGCGGCGTTCCACATCACGCGGTGGACAAGTACGTCGCCCGACTCATTTCTCGGGGATACAGGGTTGCCATCTGTGACCAATTGGAAGACCCCAAAAAAGCGAAGAAGATTGTAAAGCGTGGTGTTACCAGAGTTGTAACACCGGGCACCGTCCTCGAGGACGGGATGCTGGACGCAAAAACCAACAACTACCTAGTCGCAGTTGCAAGTGAACCTGGCGTGTACGGCCTGGCTACTGTAGACATTTCTACCGGCGAGTTTGCGATCACTGAAATCGACCGGAAAGATGCGTCGAGGGAATTGTTGGACGAGATATCACGGCTTGCCCCAGCCGAGGTATTACTGAAAGAATTGGAGTGGGACCTGGAAGTGCCAATCCGGGCAAATACTGGTGCAACAGTTACTAAATACGAGAGCGAGGGACCTTTTCGTAAACCAGCCAAGGAGCTGCTTCTGGACCACTTCAAGACTGAGTCGCTTAGAGGCTTTGGCGCCGAACACATGACGGCGGGATTAGAAGCCGCTTCGATGATCCTCGATTACCTTCGGCAAACGAATCAAGCCGCGCTAGCATTGATCACGTCATTATCAACTTACACAACAAGTGGATTTATGGTACTCGATGCGGCAGCAAGGCGGCATCTTGAACTAACCCACTCCCTTTCAGGCGACACAAGACAAGCAAGTTTGCTGTCTGTGATTGATCAAACAAAAACAGCAATGGGTGGACGGCTACTGAAAAAGTGGTTGGACCAGCCATTGCTGGACGTCGACGCAATAAACCGACGATTGGACGCAGTTAGCGAGTTCTATAACAACACGCTAATGAGGCATGAAGTTCGCGCTCACCTAGACGGTGTTCAAGACATAGAGCGGTTGATGTCGAGAGTCGTTGCTGAAACAGCGAATGCACGTGATCTAGTAGGACTGTGCCAGTCGATCAAGAAACTTCCGGACATCTCTAGCAGTCTGCTAGAAGCGCAATCTGAAAGATTATGCACACTGCGTCAAGCACTGGAATATTTGGAACCGGTGGTAGAGCTGATAGAGAAGGCGATAGTTAAGGACCCGCCTCTGACTGTGCGAGAAGGCGGAGTCATCGCAGAGGGATACAGTCCCGAACTGGATGAGCTTCGAGCCGCATCGCGCGACGGAAAGAGCTGGATTGCTTCACTTGAAGCACGCGAACGCGAGCGCACAGGCATAAAAAACCTCAAAGTCGGCTACAACAGTGTTTTTGGTTACTACATCGAAGTAACAAAACCAAATCTGCACTTGGTACCCGATGACTACATCAGGAAACAAACCACTAGCAACGCAGAGCGTTTCATAACGCCCGCTCTGAAGGAAATTGAAGCCAAAATACTGCACGCTGACGAGATGGCGGCTGAGCTAGAATATCAGCTTTTCTGTGAAGTGCGATCGAAAGTAGCCGAGGAAGCACGGCGCGTGGGCAAGATCGCACGTGCTGTTGCGGAGATTGATGTTCTGTCCGGTTTAGCGGAAGTTGCGGTATCGCGGGGGTATTGTAGACCAATCGTAAATGACGGCGAGGAAATAAAAATCAAGAACGGACGTCATCCGGTTGTTGAGGCATTCTTGCAAGAAAGATTCATTCCCAATGATACGTACGTAAACTGCGACACGGACCAGCTACTGATTATTACTGGACCAAATATGGCTGGTAAGTCAACCTACCTACGGCAAGTGGCGCTCATAACGTTGCTCGCACAAATGGGCAGTTTCGTTCCGGCTGACGAAGCAGTGATAGGAGTAGTGGACCGAATTTTCACTCGCGTCGGTGCGCACGATGAGCTTGCAAGCGGTCAATCGACTTTCATGGTTGAGATGAACGAAACCGCCAACATTCTCAACAATGCCACGCGCCGGAGTCTAATCGTGCTGGATGAGATAGGTCGGGGAACTTCAACCTATGATGGTCTTTCAATAGCTTGGGCTGTAGCAGAGGAAATTAACAAGATCTCTGCAAGAACTCTATTTGCAACACATTATCATTATCTGAATGAGCTCGAGAAACAACTGCCAGGCGTAAAGAACTACCGAATCACTGTAAGGGAGGAAAAAGATCGAATAGTTTGGCTGCGCAAAATCGTGCCTGGCGGGACAGACAAGAGTTACGGGATCGAAGTTGCCCGACTTGCGGGAATCCCTCAGACCACTATAGAGAGGGCAAAAGAAATCCTCAAAGAACTGGAATCTAACGGAACAGGAAGAAGAAGTAGCGAAAGGCACCCCAGGCTAAAAGTTCGTGAGGAAACGTTACAGCTCACCTTATTCTCCGCTGAAAAACATCCTGTAATAGAAGAGCTGGAAAACCTAGATATCACAACAATGTCTCCCATTGAGGCTCTTAACAAGCTTTATGAACTGCAGAAGCGGCTGCAAATGGACCAGCAGGAGAAGAACAGGCTCTAATGCACCAACCTGCAGAGAGTACCAACAGAATAATCATCCTTGACGAACACACGACTAATCGAATCGCAGCCGGCGAAGTTGTGGAACGCCCTGTCTCTGTGGTCAAGGAGCTGGTTGAAAACTCTATAGACGCCGGAGCTACTCAAATCATCATTTCCCTAGAACAAGGTGGGAAAGAGCTAATAAAGGTTACGGATAATGGCTGCGGAATGACGCGCGAGGACGCAGTGTTGTCCTTGCAGCGCCACGCAACTTCCAAGATTAAAACGGCAGAGGACCTCCAAGCAATCCGTACGCTGGGATTCCGAGGGGAAGCTCTGCCAAGCATCGCCTCGGTTTCCCTTATGGAAATGATAACCAAACACGAATCAGAACCGGCCGCTGTTCGCCTAGAGGTAGAGGCTGGGACCATTGTCAACTTGGAGTCCGCAGGAGCCCCTCAGGGCACGACTATCAGTGTTCGCCAGCTATTTTTCAACACTCCCGCCAGACTCAAGTTTCTGAAGTCCACTCAGACCGAACTTTCTCACATAGCTGAGTGCGTGGGATGGTTTGCAATGGCTTACCCAACAATTAGCTTTAGGTTACTCCATGGCGGTAGAGAAGTGTTTTGCTCTCCCGGAACCGGTATGCGTATAAACTCAGTCGCGGAAGTGCTGGGAAAGGATGTGGCAAAGCAGCTAATCCCTATACGGTACGAATCTGCGACGGTGAGAGTTGAAGGTTTCATATCTACACCGTCGCTCACACGTGTTACCCGTCGAGATCAAACCTACTTCGTCAACGGTCGACCTATACGCAGCAAGACGATAGCGCATGCGGTAGACTATGCATACCGCGGACTCATTACCGCTGGCAGGTACCCCGTTGTAGTTCTGTTCTTGGAAATCGAGCCTCAGCTGGTGGACGTGAATGTGCACCCTGCAAAGTCGGAGGTGAAATTCTCAGATGAACGCGAAGTGCACAGTGTCGTTCACCGAGCTATAAACGCAGCACTTATGTCGGGAGCGGCAGCGCCTGCAGTTTTCCACATAACTCCAGGCCCCAAACCAAAAATCCACGAACGAGCTCAAACTGACGAAGATGATACCGCCGATTCTTCCACGTTCCATAGAAATCACGTCGCTCACTCACGAGATTTACCACTGGCAAATCCCAATCAACCAATAGACCTGACCGCGTTTGAGGAAGCGCTTCGACGTAGACGAGAGGAGGCTTTAGCTGGAATATCAAACCGCGATGCCCCTGTTTGGCAAAAAGGAACAGGGGTACCGGTTGAAGAATCGCCCGTGCCAGATGCCGGCTTTGAAACCCTGCGAACGGTGGCTCTCACAGGCGTACGAATAATCGGTCAGGCGAAGAACACCTATATTATCGCCGAGTGCGATGATGGCGTGCTAGTAATCGACCAGCATGTAGCACACGAGCGAGTCCTTTTCGACCGGATCTTGCGATCAGACCTGGGGCGAGGTTCGGCAGTTCAGCGATTAATAACTCCTGTCACTCTTTCTCTTTCGGCTCGCGAGTCGGCGATCGTGCGGCAACGACTTGATCAACTTCGGCAAGCAGGCTTTGAAGTAGAAGAATTTGGACGCAATACGTTCATAGTTAGGGCAGTACCTGCCCAACTTAAAACGTCGGAAGCCGAGCAAATCCTTCGCGACATTATCACCGAACTGGTGGACTTATCCGTAGAGCGGCACCTCGTTGTTCGTCCCGAACAGGTCTTCATAACAACGGCATGCAAAATGGCAATAAAGGCAGGTCAGAAGCTGAGCGATCGAGAGATGACGAAGCTTATTGAGGACTTGTTGAAGTGTGAGAATCCGTTTGTTTGTCCCCACGGTCGGCCTATCATCGTTAGCCTTCCGAACTGGGAACTGGATCGCAAGTTCAAACGGGCGTAGTTGATGCGCAACGAAATATTGTGCATTTTGAATCCGATGGACGTTGACTGTACGTGCAGTGGATGGTATAGTAATATTGGTGTTTGAGCGGGAGTAGCTCAGTTGGTAGAGCGCTAGCCTTCCAAGCTGGATGTCGCGGGTTCGATCCCCGTCTCCCGCTCCATTTTTTGTACCAACCGATACGAACATGCCCTGCGCGGTAACTACTTTGCCACGTAAAAGTAAGGCAGAAACTCGTTAAGAAGGGGCGAGCCCCGTTAACCGGGAGCCGCCCCTGTGTTTTTTTAACTTTGAAAAACCAACTTTACCGCAGGCTTTGTTTTGTATAGACCACAATGTCCGTCAATCTTCGCGGCCAGAGCTCCCGAACGTTGTACCCGGTGGGGGAGACAATACACCGCATTACTCCAGTAACGGAGCAGTAGCCAAATGGCGGAAGCATACCTCCGAGCTCCTTTAGACTAATCCTTATTCCTTCGTCGATGCCATCGCGCAACAAGGAACCGTCCGAAACGTAAGCGCAGACTGGGTCTGAATGCGAAGGTCTCAACCATCCCCAGACTTTCACAAGCGTGCCCACAGTGTTCAAGCCATAAGAAGGCACAGGCGGGTCCACCGTAACATCATCAAAAACACCAGGTTGACAGCCAAAATCACCCCCGCCTACCACTCGGTTGTTTCCTCCATAAGCCTTTGGCGGAACTGGCCAGCTACCGACAATCTGGACGCGCTCGGGAATTATTATGACCTCTTGAGCAAAAGGTGGATTGTTCCAAGCGAGCACTCCACTCACATTTAAGATGTCACCTTCTCGGATAATCACGCCGGGTTGGTCCCAGCGAATTCCGATCCCGGATGCCCAATCTGGCAAAACGTCAGGGACGGGAGACCAATCCTGGACAAAGATTGTCGGCTGGTCTGTAGGCTGATCCGAGTGAATGAACACCGCAGTAACGAGCTTACCAGTTAGCACTACACGCTCGCCAACACTGTGGTTGAGTTTTATCTGCCCAATAGTTTCAGGCGTCTGTACCGGCCCTAGATCTGTTACCTCGGTTAACTTTCCGTCAGCATTTCGAGCAACCACCTGGAAATGGTAGACATTATTTGGCTCTAATCCAGCTAGGACCCAGCTAGTCTGAGTGATCCAACCGGATTCGCGACCGGTTATCAGTTCTTTGCATAAGTACTCCGTACCCGGTGGGTTTCCATTTGCAGACCAATTCGCTTGCACGACGCGAGAGGTGACCGGTCCGTATTGGAGTCGACCCGGCTGAGCAGCAAGTGTGCGGACAGTGGCAGTCTGGAGAGCCCAGTCCGTTTCTACACCGTCGCCATTCCGGGCTTTCACACGGAAAGTGTATTGGGTGTTAGGCGTAAGACCTGTGGCTTGATCGGTCGCAAGGTGCAGTCTCCACGAACCAATCCATTCACCACCGACGGACTCGAACTTGGTTGCTGTTTGCCCCTCGCCAAGATTCGGAAACGACCCGATCGCAGTGAGATCTACGGTAGTAGCCGTGACGGCTCCTGCACGACAAGCCGTAGGCGGCGGTATCAGAGTATAGCAGTATACTGTGTTGGAAAACTGCGTTTCGTTAGGTACCTCGGCACTGTCCCTCGCTTTGACCCGATAACCATAGCGCGTATTTGGACTCAGACCAGCATCCGTATAAGTCGTTTCACCCTGCCAATGCGAACTGGACCCACCGGGATTTCCTGTCACCTCTTGGAAGTAGTAACTAATTGGCGGACTGTCATCGGAGGCAGTAACCGCAGTCATGGTAATGGCATCTGTCGACAAAGCTCGCGGAACATTTAGCCACACCATTGGATCCGGACTAGGCGGCGTATCATCAGGAAATCGAGTCCAGATTCGAGTCTGGACGTTGTTTATGTCATTCGAGTGCGTGATTCCGATCCTGAAGTTGGAAAAGTCAACGCCTGTATAGTAGGTTACGAGCTTCGTTGTTGCACCGTCGATCACGTAAGCGAGAAACACTTTGTTAGATTTGTCGTATCTTATCCTCCAAGTGATGTAAGCACTCTGCTCATTGGAGGGCGTTTCGGAAAAGAAAGTGACTGACCCGGATGGCGGGTTACTAGGACTGCCGCCATCAACATAACTCGACCAGTAGGCGGAACCGTCGTGGCGAGCACCGCAACCTATCGCAGCACATTTGCCGCTTATCTCGTAGTACTGTCCATAACCAACTGCACTAAGGCGAATGTACTTGTCAGAGTTCTCCCACATAGTAAATGAGTAAGTGCCATTCTGGATGCCCACACATCCTTGTTCAAGCTTGACCTTGATATCACACTGGAAACCCGCGTTCAATACGAAGGTAGTGCGGCAACCATCCCATCCCCATCCGGAAACTGATGTAAGACCCTCACATCGGATCTGGCCTGTATTGTCCCAGTAGACGGTTACGTTGGGATCACTATCCCAATAATTAAGCTGCAAGGAAGTGTAACCAAGTGCGACTGAAGGCTGTTCGGTGGGCACAAAGTAGCTTACCACCAACCTGGGACGGTAGTTCGGGTCTCCATAGTTTTCCGACCAGAAATATAGCCACTCGTTATCATCATAGGCATAGTTGCCCTCCAACCATTTATCAAGACACAATCCATAGTTTTGAGAAGGATTTCGGTGCCAGAATTGTGCGGACGGAGTAACATCCCACTCGACCCATCTGCCGGAGCCGCCCACCGGAATCCTGTAACAGGTCACAACGGAATCGGGTGCACCTGCCTTTCGGTCGATACTGCTTCTGGCGCCTGGGGAGTACCAAGGATTGGAAGTGCCGGAGGTCCGATATAACCAACAAGCTCCTGCCAGCCTACCATTTGGACCCTCTTGCCAATCTCGTATGAGCCTATAGGCGGCAACCTTTAGCCAATCCTCGTCGGACATATATGCAGAATCATATTGGTAAAGCTGCAATTTGGCAGAGAGTATGCATGCGTTCGAGGGAATGGAGCTCAAATCGAATTTGAGAAAGCAGTTTCTGTCATAGGGCGCGGTTGCATCGTGCCTTATGTGCAGATCGGGCTCGCTACCATAGCTGTAGTCGTCATTGGACTCCCGCGCGTAGGTCGCTGAGATACACGGGAGAGTTACAGTATCGGCAGTAGCTGAGCACAGGCATCCCAGCAAAACCGAAATCGTGATCAACGACAACCTTAGAAGTTTACGCCACACAATACACATTTGAAAACACCCCCTGCTGTGAGATCTCCTTTTACCGCTACAGCGTAACGAATGATCGCCCCACGAGTCACGCTGCATTATGCAATTTAGCCCTAGACTAACCAATAGTCAAGACTTGAAGCATAGCTGTCATAAAAACAGTTCAATTGTACTATTCGTATAATACTTTCGGCGTATTGGTCACTCGCTCCAGAGTTTTAGGCGAGTATTCAAAATCCATCGCCACGCCGCATGCTAAACTAATAGTATGAATCCAAAGTTCAGCGACGAATTCGAAAAACAACTCTACTTCCTGAGTAGGAAGGTTGGTAGGGCAATCCGCGAGTATTCGATGGTACAGGAAGGCGACCGTATACTCATTGCAGTGTCCGGAGGTAAGGATAGCCTTTGTTTACTGCGAGTAATGAGCTGGCGATTAAAGTACTCGCCTGTGAAGTATGATCTGGTAGCCGCCCACGTGCGAGGAAATTCTCTCGGTCCCACACAAGGTCTCTCGGATAGCCTGCGTTGCTGGATAGAAGATCTGGGAATTGCGTTACACGAGCGTGATATTGTTCTGCCCATAGGCGAACCGCTTCCGATGAACTGCGAGCGATGTACTCGCAATCGGCGGCGAACCCTATTTGAAATGGCTGCAGAACTGGGTTGCAATAAGGTAGCATTTGGTCACAATTTGGAGGATTTCGCTCATACCGCGCTTATGAATCTTCTTTCCTCCGCGAGGCTGCAGACAATGGCTTTCATGCGATCGTACTTTGGAGGCAAGATCACTGTTATTAGACCCCTTGCCTATGTACGCGAACACGACTTGATTCGGCTTGCCAACGCTGGACAGATTCCAACTCAGGAAAACCCTTGTCCTCTCGTTTCAGAATCCAAAAGAGCTGCCGCACGCAGGATAATGCAGTTGCTGTCAAAAGATTTCAGCCACGCTGCCGATAACATCGTGCGTGCAGCCAAGTCTAACCCTCCTATCGGCGAATAGCAAGAAGAAAAAGCGGGACGCAACTCTCGAGCGAAAAAGTTTTTGAATCCAGTCGGCGCAACATGGAATAACTCCTATGGCCCGCGGGTGGAGTACAAGTGAAAGTCATTGTGTCGCGACGCGGCTTCGGTTTGTTGGATGCGATGGCAAGCATCATGCTGCTTGCTATCGTCGGTGCCGTCTTTGCCGCTCTATTCCCCGCTAGTTTCAACTGCTCAGCTCAGGCGCGCGAGTACAGGATCGCAACGGCAATAGCCCAGCGCAAGATGGAACAGCTCAGAGCCTCGGAATATGAATCGCTAACCCAGCCAATTATGCGCGCGAGCGGGATAATTGATGCTTCCCCAACCACTTCGCCGTATTCGTTCACTTCCGTAGATAACCTGGCGGAACAGCTGCCCAATGGCACTGGCACGCTAACAGTGACGGATGTTGCTAGCGATCGAAGGCTGGTTACCATAACAATAAGCTGGACAGGTCGAAACGGTCGTACCAGAACGGTGCGCCTGACTTCTCTATTCGCCGACAGGCGCGCTCGAACATCGGGTGATTAGATTCGGATGACTCTCAAAAGAAATAATAGGGGCATGACCGCCGTAGAGGCGCTTATTTCTTTATCCGTGGCATCGGCAGTCGGAGTAGCACTTGCTGCCATTTTGAGCCTGTCAATGTCGGGGTTCGGCTCTGGAACCAGCAAAGAAGCAAGCGTTAACTCCGCTACCATTGCATTACAAAAGCTCGCAAACGAAATACGAGATGCAAAGTCAGCGACGGTATCTGGCGGGGTTTTGACAGTCACCTTTCCATTGAAAGTGCAGGATCCTACGACTGGAGAATACGTTTATGACCTCTCAGCAAATGATCCGGTGACCCGAAGTTATTACGTGAGCAATGGAAACCTTGTGAGAAATGTCGCTGGACGCATTTCGATCGTTGCTCGTGGGATCGTTTCGGTCACGTTCGCCACGTCCGGACGGGATGTGCAAATCACACTAAGAAGCGAAGAGCAAGTCGGCAGACAATCCGCGTCCGAAGAGGTAGCTGGTCGGGTCGCACTTAGAAATGTCAAGAACTAGCTTGTTAGGATAGTGCAAGATGGACTCGGGATTGGTCAAAGGTATTGTAGGATCAAGACGTGGAAGCGCGATGGTTTTAGGGTTCTTCGCCTTGATGTTGGTGAGCGCCCTTGGCATAGCGCTGTTGTCCTTGGCAACGAATGCTCTTACAGCCGCCAAGCGCGACACACTGCGCGCTAGAGCACTGGCGTGCGCAGAAGCTGGTGTGGACATGGCTATTTCATTCCTAATGGAAGGAGGTCCTAATGGAGAAGCACCAGGGGAATTCAGAACAAACCACCCATCTTCAGATCCGGAAGATCACACAAACGACACTATGTACGTTTTCTCGACCGGTCCCGGCGAAACGACTCGGCTGTGTGTGCGCGAGGGGTCCGGTTTGACAGCAGGCAAAATAGTTATAACATCGTTTGGCACAGCTACTGAAGGCGGAAGCAGTGTAACCCGAATACTCAAAGTCGTCGTAAAACTGAATCAAGAGAATGTCAACGTATGGAACAACGCGATATTCGCCGCAGTAGGTCAAGCGGGAAGGTGCATTAATGGCAACGTGGCCATTAGGGGATCAGTGCACCTGCTAGGTGATGCCGAAGAGTTCACTGATGTCGATGGCGACCAGCGTTGGGATGATAATGAACCGTACACGGATTCCAACAGAAATGGCCAGTACGATCTAGGCGAACCATTCACCGATGTCGACGGAGACGGTCACAGAGACGCACGAGAACCGTTTGTCGATGTGAACGGTAACGGTGTGCGGGATCCTGCGCTGACGGTGACCGACCTCGCCACAGAAATCTCTGGAACCGCAGAAATCGGAAACAACTACAGTGGAATGCCCTCCGAGCTTTTGGCTAAGTTGTCGCCGCTACCAAAAGTTCTCTTCGGCGGAGAACTCGTTGATAGCCTTCAAGCGAAGCTGCGTGTGAAGCACGGGCGTGTAGACATATCTGGTTCGGCAACGGTTGGTTATCCTGATCAGCCCGGAAACTCATACAAGGAAACTCTAGACGGAACATACGTCAATGATGGCTACGGTGGCAACAAGGGCGCATCGAGTGTATATTCGGACAATGGTCCTTTACACGGTTATGATTTGGGCGATGGCGTGGTCACTTTCCCTATTATCGACTCCGAAACATACACTGCTCCTAACGGAATCACATATACAAACTATCTAAACTATCTGCAGGCAAACGCAACGGTTGTCCCAGGTAACCTTGAAATCCGTAAGGGAACAGCGCTAACAATCTCTGGTCCCAAAGGTTCCCTTGTAATCGATTCTTCCGGGAACATGACAATTTCGGGAATAGTTTACGTCACCGGCACTATTAGCTTCCAACCCAAGCAAAGTCGTATTACCTACAGCGGCAAGGGTACACTTGTCACCCCAAGTAGTATTTATGTTCACTGCGACCTAATGCCGAGAACCAACTTCCCCCGAAGTGATGCACTGGGGCTAATAGCAGGAGACAGAATCGAGCTCGCCACTGGAGGCGGAGATGCCCAGCTGACAATGGCAATTGCGATGTACGCTCAGCACCAAATTGTATCGAGCAAGCAAAATCAGGTGGCAGGCACTATGGTCTCCAGCTATTTCTCAATGACGAACGTGCCCAAGTTGTACCAGGTTCCAGAACTGGCGGACAATCTGCCCCCGGGCATGCCAGGTGGTGACCCTATCTACGTTAGAAGTATAACCATAGAAAGCTGGCAGGAGATATAAACCCAGAGACCGCTCACCGGCCACACTCAGAATTGACCATCAAAAACTTGGGTTTCAGAAAGCTTGCCCCATGCTAAAGTGAGTCCTGGCACCCTCGGAACCGTAGCCGTAATCCAACCTGATGTGACCGATCGGTGTGTTAACTCGCATACCCACACCAACGCCGTAATGACCGTTGAAACTCGTATCTTGTTGCAATTCTCCAATGAAGAAATCCGGGTTTCCTCCCCACGCATCGCCATAGTCGAAGAAGACTACCCCGGTAATCGCCTGAGCAATAGGCTTGCGCAGCTCAACAGTAAGCAGCATCATAGAGTCGCCCCAAAACCGATCTTCGCGATAACCTCTGAGGCTCTCGCTTCCGCCGACAAAGAACTGCTCAAAGAACGGCAGCTTGCCAGTAGCAATACCAGCCCGAAATCGAACGGCAAGTGTGGTTTTCTTTTCTTGTACTTCCTTTTTTGCGCCACCCTTACTGAAGTAGCGTCTGAAATCAAAAGAGATCTTACTGAAACCACCATCAAATGGGATTTCTTCAAAATTGGGGGCTGGACCAAACCTCACCGCATTGGTAGACCCAACCTCGAATGAGATACCTTCATAGCCTCCTGCTGCTGGGTCTAGCGGAAAATCACGCGTGTCATGAACCAGTCGCAAAGAACCGACAGCCACACTGCCCTTTTGCGCTATCTTGGCAATGTCTCCAGCTATGGATAGTAGATTTGGACTCGTGTCTACATGCTCAGCTCGACCACCGATGTAAATACTGGTTTTTTCTGTAAGCGGTCGGCTCAGAGTAACTTCTCCGCCCTTATGTCTTTCGCTATACGTCTCGTTGTTGACGAATGCGGCACTTCCGAATACATTCTGAGCAAATCTATAGAGCAGCTTGTTGTAAGCGCTCACCGAAAGCGAAGTGTGCTTCTTATCAAGCCAAGGCTCATAAAAGCCTACCTCATAGCTTGCTCGACCACCGACGGCATCTACGGTACCCTGCTCCCATAATAGGTTCAACCCTTGGCCGCGTCCTCGAAAGTTAGTTTCCGAAAGGCGCGCTTGTCCCACTAAGCGCTGCCGCGAACTATAACCAACACCAACAGCTACCTCCCCTGTCCTTTTCTCGACCACAGGAATAACTATTTTGATTTTTCCAATCTCGGAACCAGGAAGTATTTGATAGGGTTTGATATCCTCGAGAATATTCAAACTGAAGATCTTGAGCAGGTCTTCCTTAAGAACGTTCACGTTGAAGATTGAGCCCGGCTTCGTCTTCATCTCGCGGAGGAAAACATATTCCTTGGTTTTCTTATTGCCGTCAATTTCCACCGACTCAACCACGTTGACCAAGATAGGTACTGTGAGAACCCCAGTCTGAGGATCTACACCTACATCTGGCGTAACAAACGCAATGTACCCCTGGTCGGTGTAGTGGTTCTGGATGGCTTCAATGTCTTGACTCAGCGTAGTAGTGTTGAGAACTTGGCCCGGCTTAGTCTTCATTAATTCGAGAATCTTGGAGGCTGGCACCGGGTCGCTACCTACTATCTTGATTTCAGAGATCTTTGGGTTTTCGGTAACCTCATATGTAACCTTGACGCCGTCCGGCATGTCCTCCTTGTGGACAGTCACAGCAACGAAGTAACCTAGCGACATAATCGCAGCTTTGTCTTTCGCCGTTGCCTCTTCTGAATACTCAGCCCCGGGCTTGAGGCTTACAACGTTAAGTATTGCTTCGGCATTGATGTTCTGATTCCCCGAAACCGCAACTTGAACTACTTTTTTCGAAGTTTCCTGCGCACTAGCCTGAAGCGCAAACAGCGAAGCTAGAAATACCACAGCAAGCGTACGGCTAATCGAGAAATGATCACGAACACAAGTCATTCAAATAATCCTCCTTAGACTGCTTGAAATCTTCGTTATCAACATCTATGGACATCAAACCGCGCCAAAAGTAACAGCGGACTTAGCATCTAAAATCGCGATTCGCTTTATTCTATCAAAAACGGCTCGAGTTTGCGTCGCAACATAGCACGAGCCCGCGCAATACGCGTCCGGACAACATCCACCGATAAACCGGTTGCTTGAGCAATCTCATCATAAGCAAGCCCGTGCAGATCCCGAAGCACGGCTACTATCCTATAGTCGATAGGCAACTCAGATATTGCCCGTTCAACACGGACTCGCAGCTCTTTGCGCTCAAACTCTGCGTCCGGCTGACCAGTTTTCTCCGGATCAGAAAGTTGCGAAAGCTCAACCTCGGCTGGAAGCTCAGCCGATTCGTGTAAACGCCGTCTGTCGCGATCCTTGAAAGCGTTTTTGCATTTGTTGACTGCAATCCGATACAACCAAGTATAGATCGACGACTCACCTCGGAACTCTGAGAACGACCTATAGGCCGCGACAAACGTCTCTTGCGTGAGATCAGCTGCTTCTTCTACGTCACCTACAAGTCGATAGATGAGATTATAAATGGGCTTTTCGTATCTGTCGATTATTGTGTCAAAATCCATGTCACTACTAAGTATCCAGTTTCGAGAGCGACGCCCCAAGCCAGCGAAGGCGCAAATATAACAAAAACTCTACGCCCTTTGAACGGTTTGTCCTATCGCCCAAACGTCTTGTTGAATGTCAGCTCTCCACTTACCATTTGTTGGCTATCAAAACCCAAGCTGAGCGAATAAAACTTCCGAAACTTGACCCCAAACCTCAGTTGCCATTCAGTATCCTGCACGTTTGCCAAACTCGCGCGCAGGCGTTGGTAGTATGAAACATATATACCGTCGAACAATCTCCTAGTCACGTATAAAGAGAGCGGAGCAAAGGTTCCCGGTTCTATGCCAAACTCTTCAAACCCTAGTTGTTCCGTAAAAACTCTCTCGACTGGCGCGAAAAGCACGCTGGTGCCCATTGCCTTCAGAACGTTAACTAGTTCTTTTTGTAACTCCCCTGCTCCCGCACCTACCAGCCCCTCGACGTGTCCCAACGCAGCAATGATTTGTTCCCTGCTGAGTCCCTCCGGATTGGACCGAAACGCGATGTTGAGATTGGTCAGTGGACCGTTCGCGAGAATTGTGACGGTATATCGTTGCCGTGTGCCCAAAGGTCCCGTAGTCACAACGCTTGTGGTAGCTTCAAAGCCGGTGACGGAGATTTCTGGTTGTGCCGGAGGCTGGAGCTTGATGGACATTTGCGCGCCGGGTGTAATTCTAAGTCTGGAAGTTGCTAATCGCATCATACCTTGTTGCAAAACTACGTCAAGACTTGCCGACAGGCGACCACCCAGCTGCCCAGCTATCGTCCCTCCACCTCCAACCAACAAGTCCATCTGGGGAGGTCGAACGCGCACCCGATCTCCCAAGTTGATCCGGACACCATCGAAAATGGGGCGAATTGGCAGTGAAACAGAATACACAAACGGCTTCTCGCGGATTGCAAAAGAGATTAAAGCATTTGATAGAGTCAAGCCTCCTACAGAACCAGGAACGGCGGCATTAGCGATGCGCGGTTCCAACACCGAGCCTCTTATCGTCAACCCTCCGTCAATTTGCGCCCTAACCTGTTCACGCAAATCAAGCGCCCCGCTTTCCTCCAAGACAAAACCAATTGACTCTAGCGCAAGGTCAAGCGTCCCATAACCTTGTTCGCGACTGGTAATTGCAACAGAGCTACCTGGCTTCAGGAAAATTGCCCCGCCGCTGCTTGACCGAGCTGAAAGCTCATTAACGATAACGTTCTTCCCATCAAATCCGATATCAATGTTAACGTTGGTGAACCTGCTGACAAAGTTCCTCAGGGCAATTGTGCCGTTCTCGACCTTTGCAATGCCGCTCAACTTGTAATCGTCCCTTGTTCCCTCGACTTTAAGCTCTGCCTGCAGCAAGCCCGTAGTAGCAGGAGAAGGATCTACTATCGGAGCAAATGTGTGCAGTATTGAAAGATCTTCATTCCTAAGTCGAAAAGCTATTTCGAACGGCTTATTGTTTGGCACGGTGAGAGCAGCCCAATCCCAAGGTAAATAACCTCCAGCAACAGCTTGATGTCCGTCCTTCGAAATCAAAACCTCCCCAATATCAAGGCGGTCTGAATCTAAGCGCATTTGAGCGATGCGAAGACTGCTAAACCTGATAGCTCCATATCCAGGATCTACAATCTCAACTGACCCGCGAATGTCGGGGCTTTTAGGATCGCCTTCAAAAGTGAAGTCGAGAGCAGCGGTTCCCATAAGGGGACGATTCCCAATCCATGAGCCAAGGTGCGAAAGGTCTATATTACTCACTACGGCTTCCAGCGCCAGTGACCCATTCCTATAAGCCGGCATTCCCGGCTCAATTGGTTGCAGAGACGCATAAGTATTACCAGCAACCACAACAGCCTTGTTAACATACACTGCACCCGCATCCAACGACAAGTCGACAGACAAGGATTCCATGCGCCGAGAGTCAAACGCAATATCGGTCGCCTCAAACCGCGCGCTTCCACGCAGCTGATCCATTACGTTTGTCTTGGTGTCTCCCTGGACGTTCGGAGGGCGCACAAGTCCGCTGAGCTCGAACTGACCACTAACCTGACCGTCAGTGACTAACGGTAACCGCTCTATAATCCGGCGCAGCTTGCCGCCTTTTTCAGAGGAAAAATAAGGACTTGCAACAAGCATTGTCCGCAAGTCTGGGACCCAAACACTCGAAAAATCACCTTCGATAGAGCCAGCTGACCCGGCGGTGAGATCTATGTTATCTGCTTTGATATCGTATGACTGTTGGCCTCGAATCAGCGTAACCTCGCCTGACAGACGCCCAACGGCATTATAAGAAGCATTTAGCGAAGCATGGTCAAATCTGACGTCGTTAATCGTCAAGTCCTTAACGCTGGACTCAGCCACAACCTCCAGCGAGTCCAGCTTGCCGGTTACTTTGCCTTTCAGATCTGC
>Ga0123519_10003214_pt1 | contig 27162 bp, 28 predicted proteins | sample YelNatPaOPRAMG02_FD_87396 | JGI IMG/M metagenome (GOLD analysis project Ga0123519, IMG submission 87396) | Hot spring microbial communities from Yellowstone National Park - Yellowstone National Park OP-RAMG-02 (version 2) | ecosystem: Environmental > Aquatic > Thermal springs > Hot (42-90C) ...
TTAACCTTTGTAGATAATACGTAGGCATGGGTAACCTCCTTTCAAATTAAGATTTTTTTATGCTTTTTATTATAACAAATAAAAAGCAAAAGTGTTACCCATGTCTATGAACTCTTCATTATTTTTTAAAATTTATTTTGACCTAATCTTTTCACAGATATAAAATAAAGGGAACCGTAAAACTACGAGGAGGTATTATATGGTCAATTTGGATGATTTTAAGAAGTTGGAGCTTAAGGTGGCAGAGATTAAACAGGTAGAGGACCACCCCCATGCAGATAGGCTCTATGTTTTGAAGGTAGATGTGGGCGGGAAAATCAAGCAGTTGGTGGCAGGGATAAAACCATCCTATAACAAAGAAGAACTTTTGGGCAAACAGGTGGTAATAATTGATAATCTTGAGCCAGCGGTTTTGCGGGGCGTAGAAAGTCAAGGTATGCTATTGGCTACCCAAGATGAAGAGGGCATTGCGATTATAGTGCCTTTGCGCAGAGTAAAGGTTGGTAGCATTGTAAAATGATAAGACAGATTATTCCGCAAGCAGTCTGTTTGGATTGTCGGATGTGCTGTCGGTTTAACCAGATTGATTCGGTATGGGCACCACATCTTCTGGCTGCGGAAATAGAAATTTTAAAAAATAAAGAGGATTTGCCTGAATTTTTAATTTCTTCAAAAAAAACAATTATCCCTGTTCCTGCACCATCGCAAGAATGTTATTTATGTCCATTTTTGGAGGAAAAGTCAAATAGATGCAAGATCTATGCATTGCGCCCTTTTGAATGCCAACTCTACCCCTTTTTAATTAATTTAAGAGAAAAAAAAATTACGCTCAGCTTAGATTTAAGATGCCCTTATATTAAAGAAAATTTATCAAGCCCAGCGGTTAAGGAATATATCGATTATCTCTGCGCATTTTTTAGTGCCCATAAAATTTTTTTAGATAATCCCCAGCTTATTCAAGAGTACGCAGAGGTTAAAGAGATCTGTTTATTAGATTCTGTTGATGGTTCTTAAGCCCTTAAGAATTAAAGACAAATTACTTTTTGTAAAATACCTTAATCTGGAAAAACATTTTTTATCCGCATACGCATTTTCTAATATTTATATTCAGAAAAGTCTGTATAATATATACTGGGTATTAATTAAAGAAAATTTATGCATATTCTTTAAGGACAAAACAGGCGCATTTCTTTATCTACCGCCACTGGGTAAAGATAAAGACGGTCAGCTGATAAAGGAAGTGTTCTGTATGCTTAAAAAACTTAATAAGAATAAATTAGTAGCGCGCATAGAAAACATAGAAGAGCAGGATATGCCTTTTTATCAAAATTTGGGTTATCGGGTTACGGCAAAATATCCTGATTATCTTTACCTTAGAGAGGATTTGGTAAATTTAAAAGGGAATAAATTTAAGAGTAAACGCGCCTGCATAAATCATTTTATAAAAAATTATAAATATGAAGTTTATCCTTTTACTTTAAAATACAGAATGGCATGTCTTAAACTTTACCTTGAATGGATGAAAAAACGTATGGCAGATTATGATGATAATGTATATCGCGGGCTCCTTAAGGATAACTTTAAGACCCTTAAATTCCTATTTAAATTATATAATAATTTGGATCTAATAGGTTATGTAGTAAAGGTAGGCAATACAATAAAGGCGTTTAGTTTGGGTTATCCTTTGAACGAAGAGGTATTTTGTATATTATATGAGATAACAGACCTTAAGATAAAAGGGCTGGCGCAGTTTATTTTTCATTATTTTTGCCAAAAACTTTCCTATAGATATATCAACGCCTTGGATGATGCCGGTTTAAATAATTTGCGTCAGACCAAACTTTCTTATCATCCTTCTCAGATGGTCCATGCATATTTAGCCAGAGAAAATGGATAAGCATTTAAATGAAGTAGAATTCAGTATTTTTGACACAGAGACCACGGGGTTATATCCTGAGGCAGGTGATCGGATTATCGAGATAGCAGCGATTAGATTTAAGGCGGACAGCAGTTTAGATGTTTTTGAAAGTTTAGTTAATCCGCAGCGGCCCCTTTGCGATTCTAGCCAGAAGATAAATAATATTACTTCCAAAATGTTAGAAAACGCTCCTCCTATAGAGAAGGTTTTGCCAGACTTTTTTAATTTTGTAAAAGGAAGCTATCTTTGCGCCTATAATGCTTCTTTTGATTTTAGTTTTTTGAAGAACGAATCCAAATTAATAAATTATATTTTCCCCGAAGATTTAATTGCGGTAGATATTTTAAAGATGGCTAAAATTTTACTGCCCAATTTAGCGGGTTACAGCTTACAAAATGTAGCAAATAATTTAGGCATACCGACTTTCTCCCTCCATCGCGCATTGGCAGATGTTAAGGTAAGCCTTGAAGTATTCAAAAAATTAAAAGAACTGCTTTTAAATAAAGAGATTACCGGAATAGATAGTTTTTTAGGACTTTTTGCCATCGATAATTTTTTAGAAAATCTAAAGCAACAAAAAGTATCCCAGCTCAAAAAAGCAATCGATATGGGTGCGCGGCTTAAAATAAAATATCTCTCCCGCACAGATGCCCAACTTACCGAAAGAGAGATTATCCCCAAAGAGGTTACCTACAGCAAAAAGAATTGTTTTTTGGTTGCGTGGTGCCTTTTGCGCAATGAGGAGCGTATATTTTACATAGATGGCATATTACATTTGGAAGTCATATAAATTTAATCATCATCCCCTTTTTATTTTGGAGAGAATACAGGATAAAAATTATCCGTTTTTTTTGGATTCCAGCCTCTATGATAAAAATTTGGGACGTTATTCTTTTTTAGGTTACAACCCATTTTTCATTTTAAAGACAAAGCGCAAAGACCCTTTCTTTAGGATGCGCCAACTTTTCGAAAAATATAAAATGAAAGAATCTTTTTTACCTTTTCTAGGCGGAGCAGTGGGTTTCTTAAGTTATGATTTGGGTTTTGTGGTAGAACAAAAGATTTCCCGTATTATCCAGGCGGATTTAGAGATACCTGATTGTTTTTTTGGATTTTATTCAGCAGGCATAGTGATTGATAATTTTCTTTCACGCCTCTATATTTTTTCTTTAGGTTTTCCGGAAAAAAAATATTTTTTGGCTAAGGCATGGGCAAAAGATAATTTCGAAGAATTAAAGAGGGTACTTGATAGGATAGATTTTTCTTCCCATAAAAAATTTTTTTATGCGAAAGACAAAAAAGAAAAAGGAGAAAAACCGCAATTTTTTTCTAATTTTACCAGGCACCAGTATATCCAGGCAATAAAAAAAGCCAAAGATTATATCCGTCAGGGTCAGATCTATCAGATAAATCTTTCCCAACGTTTACAGGTGGAAAGCAATAAAAGCGCCTTTGAGGTATATGCTAAATTGCGCAATTTAAGCCCAGCTTTTTATAGCGCCTATTTGGATGGAGGGGATTTTCAGATTATCAGTTCTTCTCCGGAAGAATTTTTAAGGGTAAAAGGCAATTGCGTGATTACGCGTCCTATGAAAGGAACGCGGCGCAGAGGCAGGGATAAAGAGCAGGATCAGCGCCTTAAGAAAGAACTTTTAAAAAGTCCAAAAGATAAAGCAGAACTTTTGATGATTGTAGATTTAGAAAGAAACGATTTGGGTAAAGTCTGTAAGTACCATTCGATTAAAGTAGAGCAGTTAAGAAAGTTGGAAAGATATGCCACCGTATTCCAGACCACCTCGACAATCAAAGGTATACTTCATCTAGAAAAAGACCGTTTTGATTTATTGCGCGCATGTTTCCCCGGTGGTTCAATTACGGGTTGTCCCAAAATAAGGGCGATGCAGATTATTGAGGAATTAGAAAGATCTCGTCGTACATTTTATACGGGAAGTTTAGGTTATTTAAGCTTTTGCGGGAATATGCATTTTAATATCCTTATCCGTAGTATCTTAAAAAAAGACAATAACTTTTATTTGGGCGTAGGTGGGGGGATTGTGGCGGATTCCTCTCCGGAAAAAGAATATACCGAGACTATTATCAAAGCGGATGCTATGCTTAGGGCATTAAATTAAAAAATGGCAAAGGTAGTTTTTTTAAACGGAGGCTTTATCAGTTTTAAGAAAGTAAAATTATTTCTGCTTAATCCAGGTTTTTTATACGGCTGGTCAGTATTTGAAACGATGCGCGCTTATAAAAATAAGATAATCTATCTGGAAAAACACTTAGCGAGATTAAAGCAAAGCGCAGGGTATCTGGATTTAGCACTTCCTTACTCTTTAGATAAAATTAAAAAAATTATCTTTAAGACGTTGGAGTTAAACCAGATAAAAGATGCCTATGTAAGGTTGACCCTTTTTAAAAATATAAAAAGGAAAAACGCTTTTTTTGTTTATGTAAAAAAATACCGTGCTTATCCCCAGATAAAATACCAACAAGGTTTTAAAGTTGGCTTGGCACAGTTACGGATAAATACCGATTATTTTTTCACTGGGCTTAAAACTGGAAATTATCTTTTGTACGAATTCGCCTATCAACAGGCAAGAAAAAAGGGTTACGAAGAGGCAGTTCTTTTGAATAATCAGGGTTATGTGGTAGAGGGTGTACATAGCAATATCTTTTGGGTAAAGGAGAGAAAACTTTTTACCCCCGCTTTAAAATGCGGATGTTTAGCAGGAATTACTCGTCAGTGGGTATTAGATTTTGCCAAAGAAAATGGGATAAAAACCATACAGGGATTTTTTACTTTGAAGGATGCTAAAAACGCGGAGGAGATTTTTATCACCAACTCCTTAATAGGCATAATGCCGGTGGGTTGGTTTATAAATAGGAAATTAAAAAGGGATAAGTTTAAGACTACTGATTTTTTAAGGCAAAATTACAATTATTTTTTAAAACATGGAACCTAATAAGATAAAAATCCCTTTTTTGGTAAAGAAACCTATTTTGGCTTTGGGTGGGCATACGAAAAATACCCTCTGTTTTGCCCAAGGGGATACCGCTTATATAAGCCCGCTACATCAGGATTTGGGAAATTGGCATGATTATTTAAGTTTTCGCAAGGATTTAGAATTATTTTTGAAAAAAAAGCCCAAGATAACCGCCTGTGATCTGCATATGGGGTATCAGTCAAGTGTAGTGGCAGAAAAACTATCTTCTCATTATAATTTAAAAAAAATACAGCATCACCACAGTCATATTGCCAGCGGGATGGTGGAGAACGGTTTAAAAAACGAGATGATTATCGGCGTGGCTTTTGACGGAACAGGGCTCGGTGCGGACAATAATTTATGGGGAGCAGAATTTTTTATAGGCAATTACCAAGGTTTTTTAAGAAAAGCACAGTTAGAATACATTCCCTTGCCGGGCGCGGAAATGGCGATAAGACAACCTTGGCGGGTTGCCTTAAGTTGGTTATACCGTGTTTATAAAGAAAAATTGTTTCAGGTGAATATACCGTTTATTCGCAGGATAAATAGTAAAAAATGGCGCCTTTTAAAAACGATGTTGGATAACCGAATAAACAGTCCCCTTTCCAGTAGTATGGGAAGACTCTTTGACGCAGTGGGGACAATTTTATGTGATAATTTTTCTTCTGTTTCCGAAGCGCAGATCCCCAAAGAGTTAGAGAACTTGGCAAAAAAATTTAAAGGAACCTTTTTTTTAAGGGGTTATCCCTGTAAAATAAAAAAGGATAAAGGGATGTATATAATAACTCCAGTTGAACTTTTTAAAGAACTTATTCAGGATATAAAAGAGAAAAAGAAGAAAGAGGAGATCGCTTTTAAGTTCCATTTAAGTATTTCCTTGGTAACAAAAGAGATGTGTTTAAGGTTAAGGCAAGAGAGCGGTTTAAATAAAATAGTGTTAAGCGGAGGGGTATTCTTAAATAATATTTTACGAGAGATGATTTTTGATTTATTATATAAGAGTAAATTTGAAGTATTTTTTCAAAGAGGATTATTCAGTAGCGATGCGGGGATCTCCTTGGGGCAGATGGCATTGGCAAACTTTTCAAAATAAAATGTGTTTAGCTATACCTTTAAAAATAAAAAAGATTGATGGCGATTTTGCGCAGGTAGAGTCAGCAGGGCTTCTGCGCAATGTAAATATCCAGATGCTTAAAGATTTAAAGGTGGGCGACTACGTGATGGTGCATGCGGGATTTGCTATTGAGAAGATTGACGAAAAGCAAGCAAAAAAGACTTTAAAGATAATCGATGAGATACATTGAGGAATTCCGCAACAGACAGATAATCTCAAGATTGGTAAAAAAATTAAAAGGCCTAAAAATTAGTTTGCCTTTAAACTTTATGGAGGTTTGCGGAACGCATACGGTAAGTTTTTTTAAGTTTGGTATAGATAAAATTATTCCTTCCCAGATAAAAATAATTTCCGGTCCGGGTTGTCCGGTGTGCGTAAGCGAAGAGGACTTTATAGATAAGGCGATTTATTATGCGCAAAATAAAGAGATGGTAGTGGTAAGTTTTGCCGATATGTTGAGGGTGCCGGGGACAAACTCTACTTTAGAGAAAGAACGGGCAAAAGGGGCGGATATCCGTTTAGTTTATTCTGTTTGGCAGGCATTAGAGATGGCTGAAGAAAATTCTGCCAAGAAATTTTTGTTTTTAGCGGTTGGTTTTGAGACTACCGCTCCCACGGTTGCCTTGACGGTATTAACTGCAAAAAAAAGAAAAATTAAAAACCTTTTTTTTCTTCTATCTTTAAAGAGAATTCCGCCGGTAATGGAGTACCTCCTACGGGATAAAGATTTGAATCTTCAGGGGTTTATCTGTCCGGGGCATGTTTCTGCAATTATCGGTGTCAAGCCCTATGGTTTAATGGCGCGCAAATATAAAGCAGGTTTTTGCATCGCAGGATTTGAGCCCGTAGATATATTAACCGCTATTTATGTTTTAGCAAAACAGGCAGTTAATAAGGAATTTATGGTTTTTAATCAATACCGGCGTTTAGTAAAAGAGGAAGGGAATTTACAGGCGCAGAAAATTTTAAAAGAGGTGTTTTTAATAGATGATGTTCGTTGGCGGGGAGTAGGCTTAATCCCACAAAGCGGATTTAAATTTAAAAAGTTCTTAGAATTTTTTGATATAGAGAAGATTTTACCCATACCGCAAAAAATAAGAAGAAAAAACAACGTCTGTCTTTGCGGAGAGGTTATAAAAGGGAAGGTTTCGCCTTTAGAGTGCCCTCTATTTTCAGAAAAATGTAATCCCCGTTTTCCTATGGGACCTTGTATGGTTTCTATGGAAGGAGCCTGTCATGCTTATTACCGTTATCAAAGAAAAAATTAAATTTTTCTGTTTTTTATTTATAACTTTGTCTGTGATAAGCTGTGGTGCGGATTCTATTAGGAAGGCGGATAGATACAGAAAGTTAGCAAAGGCATACTATCAAAAAGCGATTGAAGAATACGAGGGGTTAATTAAAAGGAAAAAAGCGAATGATGAGGTCTATTTTAAATTGGGGAAAATTTATTTCGAACAGGGAGATTTTAATTACGCGATAGAATGGTTTAAAAAAAGCAATATCCTGCAGGCAAAAAAATATCTGGGTATAAGTTATTATAAAAACGGAGATTTTACAGAAGCCCTAAAAATTTTTGACAGTTTAGGGGCTTTGGAAGATGATTTTTACCTTTATAATTATGCTTTAGTTTGTGAAAAGTTGAATCTCTTTGAACAGGCGAAAACACTTTATGTGCAGATAAAAAATTCCCCTTACTATAAATTAGCCCAGAAAAGAATAGAAGAGATTAGCCGCATCTATGAAGAAGGGAATTTAGATAGCTCCATAAAACGATTTTTTGACAAACGTTTTTCCAAAGAATTTTACCCGCAAGCAAGCGTTTTGTTTTTGAAGGTAAAGGAAGAATTTGAAATTTTGGGAGAGAATAATGCTGTTTATAGCGGATACTTTATTATTAAGATTTTAGATGACCGGGGAAAGGAAAATTTTTCAGAGGTAGAAATTAATTACGATGCCACTTACGAGAAGCCTTATTTAGAGTTCGCCCGCACCATTAGAGAGGATGGGACGGTAGCTGCGGTAGGTAAAAAACACATCCGCGATGTATCACGCTATTTAAATTTTCCCCTTTATAGCAATGCGCGGGCGATGATTATCTCTATGCCACAGGTAAGCAATGGTTGCATAATTGAATATAAATTCAAAATTTTTAAGAACCAACTTATCAACAAAAAGGATTTTTCTTTAAGTTATTTTCTTAGGGAATCCGAACCCATAATTGAAGCAGACTTTTCATTTGTAATGCCCCGTCAAGAAAAATTGAATATAAAATTTTTAAACGAGAAATACAATCATAAGGATTTATCTCTTGCCCCCCAAATTTTAGAGTTAGAAGATAACAAGATCAGGTATCAGTGGCATTTTGAAGATATGCCGGCAATTGTCCCAGAACCCCATGCACCGCCTCTGGTTGAGATTAATCCGACAATAATCCTTTCTACATTTTCAAAATGGCAGGATGTTTATCAATGGTGGTGGAAGTTGGTGCAAGATAAAATAAAAGTTACTCCCCTTATTAAAGAAACAGTAAAAAATTTAATTAGTACCTGCAAGACGGAAAAAGAAAAGGTCATCGCGCTTTATAATTTCTGCGCCCGCAATATCCGTTATGTAGCGGTAGCGTATGGTCAGGCAGGGTACGAACCGCATTACGCAGAAGAGATACTTTTAAATAAATATGGTGACTGCAAGGACCAGAGCATACTTTTAGTTACGATGTTAAGGGAAGCAGGATTTAAAGCTTATCCGGTGTTGATCGGCACGCACGATTATTTTGACCTTTCTTGTGATTTTCCGGCGGTTTTGTTTAACCATTGCATCGCGATGGTGGAATTGGAAAATCAAGAGGTATTTTTAGACCCTACCTGTACCACCTGTTCATTTGGGGACCTGCCTTTAGATGACCAAAAAAGGAATGTTTTAGTGTTTAAAGATGACCATTTTGAAATCAAGCAGACCCCTCTTTTATCCAACTCTTTTAATCAGCTTATCCATTCATTAAAAATCGAATTCGGCAAAGATGGACAGATAAAGGCAGAAAAAGAGGTGAGTTGTTTTGGCTTTTACAATCAGGTGCAACGGGCTTGGTTGTTATATAACCATCCAAAGATTATTGAGCAGAATTTGCAATCCGCTATCCAAGAGAATTCTATAGGGGCAAAATTGATAGGGTATAAAATAGAAAATTTAGAAGCATGGGATAAACCGGTGATCTTAAAGTATAGTTTTCAGGCAAATAATTACGGAATTTTCGCTGGTCCTTTAAGGATACTTGCGCCTTTAAGCGATTTGCCTGCGGATTTAGTGGCAAAAGAGAAGCGCGAATATCCCCTTGATTTGGGGATTTTGGATACACAGATAAAAAATATCCAGATTCATCTGCCTCGGAATTTTAATGTAAAGTATATTCCCGCTAATCTTTATTTAGATTCGCCTTGGCTTACTTTCCAGTTAAGCTATCACCGCGTTAAAAACATTGTCTATTTTCAGCAGAAGAAGGTAGTAAAGAAAAGAATTATTTTACCCCAAGAGTACGCGGAGTTTAAGAATTTCTATGAGAAAATTTTAGAAGGGGCAAACCAAAGGATAATTTTAGAAAAGAGAAATTAGCCGTATGTTTAAAGAAGTTTCTAAAAGAAAAGAACGAAGAGAATACCTGCGATTAAATACCGTATTTCCCGTAGCATTTTGTCTTGCGGATAAAGACAATAAAATAATTTTTGATTGGCGTCAAGGGTTCACCAGCAATATCAGTAAAGGGGGAATATGTCTGGCGGTAAATGATTTCCCTTATGAAATGGCGCAGGTAATTTTTCATGAAGGGATAAAGTTTTTGTTAAGGATAGAGATTCCCTTCTTGCGGCATCCGCTGGAAGCAGAAGCAAAGGCAGCATGGATAGAGCAGATAGATAAATTACAGAAACGTTGTCATATTGGGTTAAGTTATCTTCGGGTCCCGGCGGATTTAAATAGAAGATTTTTTCATTATTGTATTTTTCGTAAGCTCATCGTGCCTTTTAGTTTGGCGATGATTTTTTTTCTTATCATAGGTTTTGTGTTAAGTGCATATGTAAATTTGAAATTGTTGAAGACTAATAGAGGTTTGGTAAAACAATTAGTGGAGATACTACAGAGAAGTTCTTCTATCCGCAGTCAGATACAACAACTTACGCAGGAAAAAGAAAACTTAAAGAAGCAATTGGAAGAAAATGAATTGCATCTTAAAAATCTTAATGAGGAAAGAAGGTCTCTTTTAGAAGCGCAAAAGAAAATGTTGCTTGCGGAAGAACAGGTACGCAAAAAAAATAATGAGTTTTTAAAATTAATTAATGATTTAGAAAAAGAAAAGGAGGCGTTAAAAGAACAGATTTCCGTCTTGCAGACAAAAGAGAATCAGATTACCGAAGACCTTTTTATTTTAGATAAGAAAAAGGAAACGTTAGAGAAAACAAATGTTCAGAAGATGTTTGATTGGTTAAAACTTCATCAGAATCCGCGTAGTGGCTTGGTGGTAAGTTATGAAGGGGACAAGGAATTACAAAACATTTCATTTTTATACGATCAGGCGTTAGTGGCTATCGCTTATATAAAATTTTCGGATTTTAGCCGGGCAAACAAAATTTTTGATTTTTTCCGTTATAAAGCCAAAAAGGTAAATGGGGGATTTTTAAATGCATATTATACCAATGATGGCCAACCAGCAGAGTATACTGTCCATTCCGGGCCAAATATCTGGTTAGGGATTGCTATTGCGCATTATATAAATAAAACCAAAGACAAAACTTATTTGGGATTTTTAAGAGAAATTACTGATTGGGTAATTTCTTTGCAGAATCAGGATAAAGAAGGAGGGATAAAGGGTGGACCACAGACAGAATGGTATTCTACAGAACATAACCTTGATGCTTACGCTTTATTTAAAATGGCTTATGCCCTTACCGGCCAAAACAAATATAAAGAGGCAGCAGAAAAAATAATAAATTGGCTTATCCTGCATGCCTATGACCGTCCTGAGGTACCGGTAAAAAGAGGCAAAGGCGATTCTACTATCGCTACTGATACCTATGCCTGGTCGATCGCCTCTTTAGGCCCGGCCAAACTTGAAGAATTAGGAATGAATCCGGATAATATTGTAGAATTTGCTGAACAGAACTGTGCAGTAGAGATAGAGTATTTGAACCCAGCGTCAGAAAAAATAAAAATAAAAGGGTTTGATTTTGCGGTGTATCAACATTTAGCCCGTAAAGGAGTTATTTCTTGTGAATGGACTGCCCAGATGATTCTGGCTTATAAGATTATGGCTAAATTCTACTTACAAAAAAATCTCCCCAAAAAATCCACTTATTATGAAGAGAAAGCCAGAGATTATTTAAACGATTTATTTAAAATGCTTATCTCCAGCCCTTCGCCCATTGGTTGGGGTGAAAGTTGTCTTCCTTATGCCAGCGAAGAGCTTGTGGATACCGGTCATGGTTGGGTAACTCCCAAAGGTAAAACCACAGGTTCGGTAGCAAGCACTGCATACGGTTTATTCGCTTATTATGGATTCAATCCTTTAGAATTTTAAAAGTTTTCGGTTAAAGATTATTTATAAAATTTAAAAGATACGGTATTAAGAAAAATAATGCGATTATTATTTAAATATTATATAATATAGTATAAAATGGATAGAAAAAATAAGGGGTTTACTTAATTAGGTATGCTTTCCATAATGAAATAATCTTTTAAAAATCCCTAAAAATTAAATTTTGTTATAAAAGGGGGAGTAAATATGCAAAGAAAGATATTTTTTACTTTATTTTGTTTAATCTTTCTTTTTAATCAAAATCTATTCTCTGCTCCTTGCTATGGTCCACGTCTTCCTGAGGAGAAAAAATTTATAGTGGGCTTACAGAGCCATATTGTTTTTAAGCGGTATCTGGAAGATAGCTTCGGGAAGATAAGGAGCCTGCAGAATTTTATCTTGCTTTCTTGGGGGCTAAAGGATTGGTTTTCTTTAGATTTAAAAGGCGGTTCGGGATATATTAAACAGCATCCTTTAGATAAGGCGGAGGTAGATTATGCTGCCAGTTTTGCCGGAGGTTATGGTTTTCGTTTAAGATTGTATAATCAGGATAATAAAAAAATAATTTTGGGTTTTCAGCATATCAGCGTTCATCCCAAAAGCACAAATTATGATGGTAAAAAGAATCAGGCAATTTTAGATGATTGGCAGGGTTCTTTGCTTTTTGCCTCTGATTTTAAAAAAATTACTCCTTATTTAGGTTTGAAATATTCGCGTATGGATTATATTCATAAAAAAGATGGAAATCGTAAAAGGAAGATGTCTGACTTAACCAAAACCTTAGGGTTGGTTTTAGGGATAGATTTAGGGATAGAAAAAAACACTTGGATTAATTTAGAGACCCAATTTTTAGATACAAAGGCATTAGCCATAAGCATAAACTACAATTTTTAAGATGCCTATTTATGAGTATATCTGCAATCAATGTGGAAAGAGTTTTGAATATCTTCTAAGAACCAAGAATGAAGAGATACTTTGCCCGTACTGCCAATCTAAAGATATAAAAAGGAGAATCTCTTTGTTTTCTTTTGGTTCGCGTAACTCTGCTGGTGAATTTAAGAGTTTTTCCAGCAGATGTAAAGGTTGCAGCGCTTCTAGCTGCGCAGGTTGCAGTTAATAAAATGATTAACAAAAAACGTCTGATTAAACTTACACAGGCACTTATCCGTATTCCGTCGGAAAATCCGCCAGGCGATGAATATAAGGTTGCCAGATTTATCAAAGATTATCTAAGTGTTTATAAGATAAAAACCAAATTATATGAATTTCAGAAAAAAAGAACCAACCTGTTAGCGTATATGGGGCAAAAGAAAAAACCGGTATTAGTAATAACCCCGCATTTGGATACTGTGCCAGCAGGGAAGAACTGGCGTTATCCTGCTTTTTCGGGGAAAGTGCTTCAGGGTAAAATATATGGAAGGGGCGCTACGGATGATAAGGGGAACTTGGCAATCGCTTTGGAAGCGATGACAAGCATTGCCGAGGAAAAAGTAAAACTTAATTATCAGTTGGTTTTAGTGGCGAGCGCTGACGAAGAGAACGGTTCAAAATTAGGGGTAATTCCTCTTTTAGAGAGAAGGATAATCAAGCCCAATTTTACTCTGATTTTGGATAACGCAGGCTTTGACATTTTGCTTTGTCAAAAGGGATTGCTTCATCTGAAAATAAGCATTTTTGGTAAAAAAGCGCATGGCGCTTATCCGTGGTTAGGGGAGAATGCTATTGAAAAGGCAGTCTATATCCTCAAGGAAATAAAAGAGCATAAATTTAAATATACGCCGCATCCTTTATTAAAACCCCCTACAATTAATTTCGGCACTATTCAGGGAGGGGAACGCGTAAATATGGTGAGCGATTGGTGTCAGTTTAGTTTAGATATACGATTTCTTCCGGGAATTTCTGTTGATTTGATTTTAAGGGATATAAAAAATATAGTGAAAAAACACGCCCGCAAATTTAAAATAGAGATTATTGCCAAACAATCCCCTTTTCAGACAGAGCAAGATAATCCGTTATTGATTTATCTTAAAAGAGCATTAAAGAAGAATAAATGTCCCATTTTGCTTAAAGGTTCAGAGGGGGCAACTACCATTACTTTTTTTAGCGAGAAGAAAATACCTGCAGTGGGCTTTGGGGTAGGAGAGAAAAAACTTAGCCACGCGAGTGATGAATGTATAAAGATAGCGGACCTTTATCGAGGAGCAAAGGTCCTGGAAGATTTTTTAAAAAGTTTTTATTCTGTCTAAATTAGGAGGATGCGATGAAAGAGGTAAAATTTATTAAACGCCCGCAGCTTTATCAACCCTACCTTATTGTGGGTTGGCCGGGAATGGGGGAGGTAGCATTTAAGGCGGTAAGTTTTTTGATTGAACAGCTCTCTGCCCAAGAGTTTGCTTATTTAGAAAGCAAAGAGTATTTCTATTATACAGGTAGTGATATTCAAAACGGTATCCTTAAACTTCCGGATTTACCTTTTAACAAATTTTTTTATTGGAAGAATGCCCATTCCAAATCAAATATTGACCAAAGCAGACATGACCTTATTATGTTTTTAAGCAATGCCCAGCCGGATCTATCTCGGTATGAAGAATATACCAAAGCGATTTTTTCTATCTTAAAGATCTTTTCTATAAAAATGGTAATTTCTTTTGCGGCGATGCCAATGACCATAGACCATCATCAGATGCCGCGGGTTTGGTTTTCAGCCACTGACCAGAAGTTAAAAGAATTTCTTTTAAAATACAACTTGAATATGATGTCCGAAGGCCAGATTAGCGGGATGAACGGTCTTTTTTTAGGGCTTGCAAAAGAAAAGAAACTGCGCGGTTTTTCTCTTTTAGGGGAGATTCCTTTTTATACTGTCCAGATAGAGAACCCCGCAGCTTCGCAGGCAATTCTAGAGGTTTTATGCAAAATTATTAATTTACCGTTAGATTTAAAACCGCTACAACAGCAGTCAGAATTGATGAGACAACAGATTGAACAGTTGATCGATTATTTTAAATCAAGCATCTCATCCCCTTCTCCGATTGGCGAGGAGGATATAGAAAGGATAAAGAAATCTTTAAGTCAGTATACAAAACTTCCTGATTCGGTAAGGCAGAATATCGAAAGGTTGTTTGAGCAGGCAAAAAAAGACATCTCGCAGGCAAGCATTTTAAAGAGAGAGCTCGACAAATGGAATGTTTTTAAAGAATACGAAGATAGATTTTTAGACCTTTTTAAGAAACCACCCGAAAAAGGAAATTAAGTTGGATAGCCACAAAAAAGTCAAAGCAGTTGTTTTTGATTTAGGCAATGTGTTGGTAGATTTTAATCATCTATTTGCTGCCCGACGTTTGCAGGATTTATGTGATTTTACTGTCCAGGAAATTTATAATCTTTTTTTTGATTCCGAACTTACCTGTCTTTTTGAGGAGGGGAAAATTAGCCCCAAGAGTTTTTTTGAAAGGGTAAAGCAGATCCTAAATTTAAAAATTACTTACAAGGAATTTTTATCTATCTGGAATGAGATATTCTTTCTAACGCCTAAGAATAAAGAGGTGTACCAGATTGCCAAAAAATTAAAAGAAAATTATTGTGTATGCCTTGCTTCCAATATAAATATTTTGCACTTTGAATATTTAAAAAATAATTTTAATGTCTTTAACATATTTGACCATATTTTTTTATCCTATAAACTAAAAACAAGAAAACCCGCTGATTCGTTTTATCGGCATATATTAGAAAAATTATCATTAAAGGGAGAAGAAGTCTTTTATACGGATGACCGTTTGGAATTGGTAGAATCAGCGAAAAAATTAAAAATAAGGGGTTTAGTTTTTTTGTCAGTAGATAAATTAAAAGACGACCTAATTAGTAGCGGGATAATTATATAAGATGGATTATAAAATAGAACAGATTCAATTGGGGCATGGCAGTGGTGGTTTGCTTATGCACGAACTTATCCAGAATTTTATACTAAAAAAATTTTTTAATCCTTCCCTGGCGCAATTGGCGGATAGTGCCAGATTATATTTAAAGACAAAACAACTTGCTTTCACCACTGATTCTTTTGTGGTAAGCCCGATTTTTTTTAAAGGTGGAGATATTGGAAAATTGTCAGTTTGCGGGACGATTAATGATTTAGTGGTAGCAGGCGCAGTTCCCCGTTTTCTTTCTTTAGCCCTAATTTTAGAGGAGGGGTTAGATTTTTCTATTTTTAAAAGGATAATTGATTCTATTGCAAAAACTGCCAAAGAAGAAGAAGTTCTCATTGTCACCGGAGATATAAAGGTAGTGGAGAAGGGTGCCTGTGATAAGATATTTATAAATACCTGTGGTATAGGCGAGTGTATAAATAGAAATTTATCCATAAAGGCGGTTAAACCCAAAGACAGAATCATTATTACCGGCACAATCGGTGAGCATGGTTTAAGCATCTTTTCCGGGCGTAAAACCAAGGGCTTTGATTTGGGGATAAAAAGCGATTGCGCCTCTTTAAAGGACTTGGTAATCCCATTAATGAAGAGAACTTGCGGGATAAAGTTTATGCGTGATCCTACGCGGGGAGGGTTGGCAACCACTTTAAATGAGATTGCGCAAGCAGCGCAGGTTTGCATTGAAATAGAAGAAGAAAAAATCCCCATTCAAAAAAAAGTTAAGCTCGCCACAGAATTATTAGGGCTTGACCATTTTTATTTGGCAAACGAAGGCAAGGCGGTTTTAGTGGTGGAAGAAAAAGAAGCAGAAAAAATTTTATATTATCTAAAGAAACATCCTTTGGGTAGAGCCGCAGAAATTATCGGAGAGATAAAACCCTTCCCTAAAGGAGAGGTTTTGCTTAAAACTGTTAGTACAGGGCTGCGAAGACTTGAACCGCTTATCCAAGACCCTTTACCACGCATATGTTAAATACCGCAACCCATTATAAAGAACGTTTTTATCGCCAATGGGTTAATTTTTCTGACCTTTATCGTTATCGTATAAGCGCACAGGAAAGCGATATAGAAATTTTTACAGATTGTATTTTAGAGGAAGAATTTTTAAGAAAGCGGGTTTTGTTTTATCGTCAACAGATAAAGGACTATATTGTCAGAGACCGTAGGTTTTTAGTCTGGCTTAAGCCTTTAGCAGTAGAAAAAAACACCTTTCCTATTGTAAGAGATATGGCGCAGGCAGCAGAGATAGCCAATGTAGGGCCAATGGCATCAGTGGCAGGAGCGATTGCTCAATATCTGGGAAAAGCGGTTTTAGCAAAGGGGGCAAAGGAGGTAATTGTAGAAAATGGAGGGGATATATTTTTAAAGATAAGAAAAACCCGTTTTATTGGGATATACGCAGGAGAATCAAAATTTTCCGGAAAACTTTTTTTAAAAATAACCCCCCAGCAATCTATACATGGAATTTGTACTTCTTCGGCTACGGTGAGCCATTCCTTAAGTTTTGGCAATGCTGATGCGGTAACTATTTTAGCAAAAGATGCCATTATTGCCGATGCCTTAGCCACAGCAGCTTGCAACCTTGTAAAAACCGAAAACGATTTTAACCGCGCAATAGATTTTGTAAAAAAGATAAAAATGGTTTACGGGATTATAATAATCTTAAAAGACAAGTTAGCCAGTTGGGGCAAGGTAGAGTTTGTTTAATTTTTAAAAAGGAGGTCGCTTATGCGTATGGATGAGTTAAAGGGGAGGTTAGTTTTATTCAAATTTTCCGAAGAAATAAAGGATAGCCTTCCTCTTTTTCAGATTTACAAAGATGAGGTATGGGCAGTGGTTACAGGTATTGAAGATTTTGGCATATGGATTGAAAACCCCAGTTATGAATTAGGTATTTGGTGGGATGAATCAGGGAAACTCATTCCTCCTAATCAACAGAAGCAAGAAAAGTTAAAAAGCCATATTTTCATTCCTTGGCGTTATATAAAGGCATTAATGAGCGTGGAGGATGAACGGTTTCACCGCGTAAAGAGTGAGAGATTGCCCGGCTTTCAGATTTATCGTTAAAATATAAAATGTTGGATAAAAAGAAACTGGCGCTTATACATATTGTGAAAAAGGAGCTGAATTTGTCAGATTCAGAGTATCGCCAGATTTTAAAATCAACTACCGGCAAGGAATCAGCCAAAGATTTGGATGAAGCACAATTTAGGAAGATGATGCATTATTTTGTGCGCAGTAATTATTATCGTATTAACCCTTTGGGGTTTACCTTAAAACAGAAATTGTACATTGATTATTTGGCAAAAGAGCTGGGTTGGGATAATTTTCATCTTTCCAATTTTATCAACAAATATTATCATCGATCTGGGTTAAAATATTTATCGCGCCAGGAAGCGGCAAAGCTCATAGAATCTTTAAAAAATATTATAAAACATAAAAAGGAGGTGGGTAATGCCTGAAAAATTAAGTCATGAAGAGTTTATTAGAAAAGCGGTGCTCTCTTTAAGGAAATCACCTTACAAGGGGATCCATTCGGTATATTCCGGATTTAATTCCGCTTTTCGCAAATATTTTACTGGAGAAGATCCGGTAAAAGTACTGAATGATTTAGCCAAAGAAGGCAAGGTTGTTTTACGACCGGTTAAAGGTGGGGTGATGATTTATCTTAAAGAAGATATCGGTCATGTTACGGATATTGGAGATTCTGCTTTAAAAAGGATGGGTCTGGAATAAAATCTATAAGAGTGATTATTTTACTTTTTATCACACTACCGCTTAAGCAAAGAGATTAATGACTAATCTTAAGTAATGTTATAATGCTTTGACAGATAAGGTCTTAAAAAACTTGACACATTTACTTTTTATTTTAGAATAAATAACGAAACTATATTTAATTATTAATAAATTGGTAAGAAAACCTTATCTTAAATAAATATCTATGGATGATGCTATTATTTTTTTAAAATCTTATTTAGACGAAGCCAATTATCAAAAACTTGCGCAGATTAATAACCCCCAAGCAATAAATTTTATTGCCCAAGCCATAGAATTATGCCGGCCCAAAGAAGTATTTATCTGTTCTGATACTCCCCAAGAGATAGATTATATACGTAACATGGCGCTTAAAAGCGGTGAGGAGAAGCCCCTCGTTATAAAAGGGCATACCTATCATTTTGATGGAATTTATGACCAAGGAAGGGATAGAGAAGTAACTAAGTTTTTAGTCCCGGAAAATGAATCCTTAAGTTCTAACCTTAATCAAATTAAACGCCAAGAAGGGTTAAAAGAGATAAAAGGTTTACTTAAAGATGCAATGAAGGACCGTGTGATGATTGTACGTTTCCTTGTGTTAGGTCCGGCTAATTCTGTATTTGCTATTCTATGTATGGAATGCACGGATTCTTGGTATGTGGCGCATTCCGTGAGTTTGCTTTACCGATCAGGATACAGTTCTTTTGTTAAAGCCGATAAAAACCAGGATATTTTTTGCACATTGCATTCAGCAGGGCGCTTAGACGAGAATATGGTAAGCGTTGATTATGATAAAAAGCGAATTTACATTGATTATACAGAGAATTGCGTTTATAGTGTCAATACTCAATATGCGGGAAATTCCGTGGGTTTTAAAAAACTGGCTTTGCGTCTGGCGATTCGCAAAGCCCACCGGGAAAACTGGTTGGCAGAGCATTTTATGATTGTGGGAGTAAGAGGTCCTAAGAAAAGAAAAACTTACATCGCCGGAGCATTTCCTTCTGGTTGCGGCAAAACCTCTACTGCCATGCTTAAAGGCGAAACCATTCTGGCAGATGATATTGCTTATATCCATAATGTAAAAGGGAGATGCCGAGCAGTAAATGTGGAGGCAGGGATTTTTGGTATTATTCAGGATGTCAATCCTAAGGATGACCCCTTAATCTACAAAATCCTTACCACCCCTGGTGAGGTGATTTTTTCAAATATTTTAGTTAAAGATGGCAAGCCATATTGGTTGGGGATGGGTAAACCTCTTCCCAAAGAAGGGATAAATTTTTCAGGGTTTTGGTATGAAGGAAAGAAAGATGAGAATGGTCAGTTTATACCCCCTGCCCATAAAAACGCCCGTTATGCCGTTGCTTTAAAAAAATTAAAAAATTGCGATCCGCATCTAGATAGTCCTAAGGGAATAGAATTAGGTGGAATAATGTTTGGTGGCAGAGATTACCGTGCTTATGTTCCTGTGCAGGAGGCTTTTAATTGGAAGCATGGGATTATTGTCTATGGCGCAGCTTTAGAGACCGAAACCACTTTTGCTATTGTAGGCCAGGAAGGAAAATACGAGATAAATGTAATGAGCATACAAGATTTTATCTCCATCTCTTTAGGGGTTTATATAAAAAATTATTTAGATTTTGGGGAAAGGCTTAAAAGAAAACCCCATATTTTTGGAGTAAACTATTTTTTAAAAAGTTTAGAAACCGACGAGTATTTAAATAGCCGCCATGATAAACACGTCTGGGTAAAATGGATGGAGTTGCGTATTCATAATGAGGTTAAAGCGATAAAATCACCCACCGGGCTTATCCCCTGTTTTAGTGACCTGGCGTTGCTTTTTAAAAAAGTGCTTAGGCAAGATTATAAAAAGCAGGATTATATAAAACAGTTCAGTATCCGTGTTCCTCAAAATTTGGCTAAAATGGAACGTGTAGAAAAATTCTTTAAGGAGAATATTAAAGATGTGCCGCAAGAACTGTTCAAGGTGCTGGAGCAACAACGTCAACGTCTTTTAGAAGCAAAGGATAAATTTGGAGATTATATAAATCCCTTTGATTTGGAAAATGAACGATAATATTTTATATTCTACGGATTTTAAAGAACTTAAATTGTTTAAAAGAGGAAAGGTAAGAGATGTTTATGATTTAGGAGATAAACTTCTGATTGTTTCTACTGATAGGATATCATGTTTTGATGCGGTTTTGCCCAACCCTATTCCCTATAAAGGAAAAGTTTTAACCCAACTTTCTTTATTCTGGTTTGAATTTACTAAAGGAATTATTCCCAATCATTTTATAACTGCAGAGTTCAACGATTACCCGGAAGTACTTAAAAAATACAAAAAGATATTAGAAGGTCGTTCGATGTTAGTGAAGAGAACAGAACCTTTGCCTGTTGAATGCGTGGTGCGTGGTTATCTTTCGGGTTCGGCGTGGAAGGAGTATCAGAAGAGCCAATCCGTCTGTGGTATAAAATTGCCTGCCGGGCTTAAAGAGGCAGACATTTTGCCAGAACCAATCTTTACTCCTGCCACCAAAGAAGAGGTAGGACACGATATTAATGTTAGCCAGGAATTTATAGAAAAAAAATTGGGCAAAGAAGTGGTAAAAAAAATAAGAGAGGCAAGTATCGCTGTTTATAAAAAAGCCAGCCAATATGCCCAACAAAGAGATATTATTATTGCGGATACAAAATTTGAGTTCGGCATTTTAAATAACGAGCTCATTTTAATAGATGAAGTCCTTACTCCAGATTCCTCGCGTTTTTGGCCAAAAGAATTTTATGAGCCAGGTAAGCCGCAGATGAGTTTTGATAAACAATTTGTAAGGGATTATTTAGAGAGGATTAATTGGGATAAAAATTCTCCCGCACCAGAATTACCTTCCCAGATAATAGATATAACTATTCAGAAATATTTAGAGGCATTAAAAAGGATTACCGGTAGAGATTTATAATCTGTTTTTAAGAATCTAAATAAACTATACCAGAATTAATTTTTTTGCGGTATAATATAATTTTACAATAATGGAGATGACAACGAAAATATCTGTTTTTATTTATGATTTACCTAATGAACTCATTGCCCAGGCTCCTTTGGAAAAAAGGGATGAGTCAAGATTGCTTATTTTGGACCGTCAGAAAAAAACCATAAAAGAAAGTATTTTTAAGCAAATCGGAGATTTTTTAGAAAAGGACGATGTTTTAGTTTTGAATAATACGCGGGTAATTAACGCGCGAATTTTTGGCCGAAAAGAAACTGGAGCAAAGGTAGAGGTTTTGCTTTTGCGGGAAAAAGAAGATGGCCTTTGGGAAGCTTTGCTTAAACCAAATAGAAGAGTAAAGGTAAACCAGTATTTATTTTTCAATCAGAATAATTTTTATGCTCAGGTATTGGAGAAAAAAGAAAGGGGAATAAATCTATTAAAGTTCGAGCCTGCGGATATCAAGTTTTTATTGGAAAAATATGGGCAATTACCTGTTCCCCATTATATTAAAAAAGATCCCGATGAACCTGATAGGTACCAGACGGTTTATGCTAAAAAAGAAGGAGCCATTGCTTCTCCTACGGCAGGACTGCATTTTACCGAAGAACTTATAGAAAATTTACAGAAAAAAAGGATAAGGATAGTTTATATTACCCTTCATTGCGGTTTAGCCACTTTTAAGCCGGTAAAAGAAGAAGATATTTATAAACATCATATGGAAGAGGAATACTATGAGATAGATAAAGATACTGCTAAGATAATCAATCAGGCAAAGAGGGATAAAAAACGGATTATTGCCTGCGGGACTACCAGTGTAAGGGCTTTAGAATCAGCCAGTTTTTTAGATAAAGACGGATTTATGCAAGTAAAACATGGCTCTCAATATACCAAACTTTTTATTTATCCCGGCTATCAATTTAAAATAATCGATGGCTTAATCACCAATTTTCACCTTGCGCGTTCTACCAATCTGATTTTGGTTTCTAGTTTTGCCGGGATAGATTTTATTCGTAAAGCTTATCAGTATGCTATAGAAAAAAAATTTAGATTTTATAGTTTTGGAGATGCCATGCTGATAATATGAAATAAATAACAGGAGGCAGATATGAAAAAGAGATTAGTCGGAGTGGTAATGGGTTCGGATTCGGATTGGAAAATAATGCAGGAAGCAGTAAAGGTTTTAGAAGATTTCCAGATAACCTATGAAGTAAATATTATTTCTGCTCACCGCACTCCTCAGAAGGTACAGGAATATGCTTTAAGTGCGGAGAAAAGAGGTCTGGAGGTAATTATCGCTGCTGCAGGTGGTGCAGCACATTTAGCAGGAGTGATAGCCAGTTATACCAGTTTGCCTATAATCGGTGTGCCTATGCCTACGGCGTTGGCAGGAGGATTAGATTCTTTATTGTCTATGGTTCAGATGCCATCCGGAGTACCAGTAGGTTGTGTGGCAGTAGGAGAAACAGGAGCAAAAAATTCCGCTATTTTATCTGCGCAGATTTTAGGGATAAAGTACCCAGAGATTAGAAGAAAAGTAAAGATTTTTAAAGAGAGGATTGCCCAAGAAAATATGTTAAAAAATAAGAAACTAAAAGAGGAGATAAAATGTTAATTTCTAAGCGTATAGGCCAAATTAACCCTTCTCCCACGTTAAGCATAACTGCTAAAGCAAAGAAAATGCAAGCTGAAGGGATTAACGTTATCGGTTTTGGTGCAGGTGAGCCAGATTTTGATACGCCTTCTTCGATTAAAGAAGCAGCCAAGGTTGCTTTAGATAAAGGGTTTACTAAATATACTCCTACTTCTGGTATAAAGGAGCTGAAAGAGGCGATTGTTAAGAAGTTTAAAATTGATAATCAGTTGGAATACTCTCCTGATGAGATTATTGTTTCTTGTGGTGCAAAACACTCTATCTTTAATGCGATTTTAACGCTTTGCGAAGAAGGCGATGAGATAATTGTGCCTTCGCCTTATTGGGTAAGTTATCCTGAAATGATTAAGATTGCCGGCGCAAAGGCAGTAATTCTTAAAACCACCGCCGAAAATAATTTTAAAATTACAGTCCAACAGTTAGAAGAGGCAATTGGTCCGAAGACAAAACTTATTATTATCAATTCTCCTTCTAATCCTACAGGTATGGTTTACACTGAAAGCGAGCTTAAAGAAATGAGTAAAATTATTGTCAAGGCAGGCATTTATTGCATATCTGATGAGATTTATGAAAAGATTATTTACGAGCAAAGACATATAAGCATCGCTTCCTTAGGAGAGGAGATTAAAAAAAGAACTATTGTCGTAAATGGTGTCTCAAAAGCATATTCTATGACCGGCTGGCGAATCGGCTATTGTGCCGGACCTAAAGAGATAATTCAGGCAATGTCAAACTTGCAGGACCATTCTACTTCAAATCCTAATTCTATTTCCCAATATGCCAGTGTTTCTGCTTTAGAAGGAAGTCAAAGAGATTTGGAAGATATGGTTTCTGAATTTAGAAAGAGGCGCGATTTTATGGTGAGCAAAATAAATTCTATAAAGGGACTATCTTGCCTTGAGCCAGAAGGCGCTTTTTATTGTTGGGTAAACATAGAGGATATTTTAAATAAAAGGTACAATAATATTTTAATCAAAGATTCTTTTACTTTAACTGAACTTTTGCTTACTGAGGCAAAAGTAGCAGTGGTACCAGGTTGCGTCTTTGGCGACGATAATTTTATAAGGTTGTCTTACGCCGCATCATTAAAAAATATCCAAGAAGGATTAAATCGGATTGAAGAATTTATAAACAAGATTATTTAAATTTTATTTAAAAGGAGGGACTCTCTATGCCCAAAATTTATATTATTGATGTAACCAATCGCGACGGTGTTCAGACATCACGTATCTGTTTGTCAAAATTACAAAAGACCACTATTAATCTTTATCTATCACAGTTTGGGGTATTTCAGTCCGAATTCGGTTTTCCCTGTACTCGCCATGAGACAAACTACCTCAACGCTAACTTAGAACTTGCCCAAAGAAGGGTATTTGGCAGAATGCATCTAAGTGGTTGGATTAGGGCAATCAAAGAGGATGTAGAACTGGCTTTTAAATTGGTGCCTGCAATTGAACATCTAAATTTATCTATTTCTACTTCCGACCAAATGATTATGCACAAATTCAAAGGGAAATTAGACCATAAGGCAGTAATAAATGAGATGGTTGAAGCAGTAAAATTAGCCAAAGAAAAAGGGGCAAAATCAATTGGCGTAAATGCCGAAGATGCCTCCCGCACACGTATGGAATACTTAATAGAATTTGCACAAGCCGCCAAAGAAGCAGGAGCACAGCGTATCCGTTACTGTGATACCTTAGGATACGATTCACCATTTTCTATATATGAAAGGATAAAAGAATTAACCACCGCCGTAAAACTGCCTATTGAGATTCACTGCCATAATGATTTAGGAATGGTGGTAGCCACTTCAGTAGCAGGAGCGATGGCAGCAAATGACTGTGGTTTTGATGCCTATATCAATACCTGTATAAATGGAATGGGAGAGCGTGCAGGAAATGCGGATTTAGTAGCGGTAGTTTTAGCCATAAAATATGCCAGTGGTATTCAGGATAAATACCAATTAGATGAAAATATAAATTTAAAGATAGCTTGGAAAATCTGTAAGTATGCTTCTTATGCTTTTGGAGTGCCTATTCCCATAAATCAACCCGGAGTAGGAGCAAATGCCTTTGCTCATGAATCCGGAATCCATGCGGACGGTGCTTTAAAGGATAGACGTAACTACGAACTTTATGATTTTGAGGAATTAGGAAGAGGAGAACCAGAGATAATTGAGACTGGAAGACAAATTACTGTAGGGGAATATTCCGGAATAAAAGGCTTTAGAAATGTCTATGAGAAATTAGAAGTTGTTTTTCGCAATGATGAGGAAGCAACTAAAATTTTAGAATTAACTCGCTTCGCCAATGTCCATAATCAAAAACCTTTAGTAGAAGAAGAATTAAGATTTATTGCCCAATATCCAGAAATTGCCAGAAAAATTATGACGATGTTTCCCCTAAGCTAAGGAGGTAAAATTATGAAAAGACTAATTATTTTTTCTTTAATTTTACTTTTTACTGCTGAGGTATCTTTTGGTTGGGTTATTGGTGAAGATAAGAAGGTAAGAAAAGAAAAGCAACTTCAAGAGTTACAGGAACGTTTTAAATGGTGGCCTACAGATGCAAAACCAGGACCAGTTAAAGATGAACAGCGTGGTGGATACTGGTGGTGGCCAACTCAACCGGGAAAAACCAAGCCTTGGGGAAATAGAGGTTATGTCTATGTCTATAAAATAATTTTTGACTATAAAGAAGAAGAACTTCCACCAGCAAAACCACAAGAATTAAGGCCATCTTTACTTATCAAAAAAATAATCAAAAATGTAAAGATTTATTTTGATTTTGATAAAGCAGATTTAAGGAATGACCATATCCCTATTTTAAATGAAGCAGTAAAAGTTTTAAATAGGAATCTCCCGGCAAGTATATTAATTACCGGAAACTGTGACCGCAGAGGTCCTGAACAGTATAATTTTAAATTAGGTAGACGCAGGGCAGAGGCAGTTAAAAAATTTATGTTAAATAAAGGCATCTCTGAAGATAGGATTAAAATTATCAGCCGAGGAAAACTTGATGCAGTTGCACCCTTACATGATTTAGTAGGGATGCAGAAGGACCGAAACGCTCATTTTGTAATTGCGGAAGTTGAAGAGGCAATGCTTCCTTCTCCTGGTCCAGAAATTTCAGAAGCAAAACCCATAGAAGAGGGAAAATACATAATTGAAAAAGAAGAAAAAGTTGAATCCCAACCTAATGTCTCAACCAAAGAGTATATCGTTAAAAAAGGAGATACCTTATCTAAAATTGCCCAGAAAGAATACGGTGGTGCCCATCGCTGGAAATACCTCTATGAGTTAAATAAGGACCACATAAAAAATCCCAATAAATTAAAGGTGGGCCAAAAGATTATTATTCCCCAAGAGTAATGTTTAAGATATTCGGGATAATTTTTATTATTCTTCTCTTTTTAAGTTTTTTGAGGCCCGAGACAAGAGAGTATCTTAACGAACATATCCAAGCCATCTTTTTAAAAGAGGCAAAAGAAAGAGTAAAAGAAAAAAAAATTATCGGCTCCACCGATGTTTATAGCCCCCGTGTAGAAGAAATCCAAAGCACCTTAAAGGAGATAGGGTTTTTCGAGGGTCCAATTGATGGCTTAATGGGAGGAGCAACCCGACGGGCAATAAAAAAATTTCAAAAAAACAAAAATCTTCAACCTACAGGGATTATAAATAAAGATACTTATTCGCTTTTGCTTAGAGAAAAAGAAAATCAAATCGCCCTTAAATCCTTAAAGCAGACGCAAGCCGTAATTTTAGAAAAAGAAATACCTTTTGTTTTAGAAAAACCAAAGAAAGAAATACACAAGAGCGTTGATTTGCAAAAAGAGGATAGTTTAATTCCTGGCGAAGAAAAGATAAAGCAGATTCAAAGCGCTTTAAAAAAAGCCGGGTTTGACCCCGGACCAATTGATGGCAAAATAGGCAAAAAAACAAAAAAAGCCATCAGGCAATTTCAGAAAGCAAATGGTTTAAAAGCAGATGGTATTGTGGGAAAGCTGACCTGGGTGAAATTAAAAAAGTATTTAAAATAATTTATAAATATGGAAAAAATTTTAATAGTTGAAGACGATAAAAATATTTCTAAATTAGTTAAATATAATTTAGAGAAGGCAGGCTATGAATGTACTGCGGTGGTTTGCGGAGAAGAGGCATTTAAATTTTTAGATAAACAAAATATAGACCTTATTATTTTAGATATTATGCTTCCTAAGATGGATGGTTTTGAAGTCTGCCGTAAAATTAAACAAGAAAAAAACCTAAA
>Ga0123519_10003217_pt1 | contig 27151 bp, 30 predicted proteins | sample YelNatPaOPRAMG02_FD_87396 | JGI IMG/M metagenome (GOLD analysis project Ga0123519, IMG submission 87396) | Hot spring microbial communities from Yellowstone National Park - Yellowstone National Park OP-RAMG-02 (version 2) | ecosystem: Environmental > Aquatic > Thermal springs > Hot (42-90C) ...
AATTTTGATTGGGGCAGAACGGAGGTACTTAAGGAATCGGTGGAAGCCTTGTGGGCCGAGCTTCTTGTTAGAAAATTTAGTGTCGAGGCAATAGCAAGGCTATGGACTGGGTATTATTATAATAATAATGGTACAGAAACTTTTGTACCTGGTAAAATACTGATACCGGCCAATACTTCTCTGAAGATAATTGGGTATGCTCTGCCACAGTGGGGAGAGCTATCTGGGAGTACTGAATATTACCAATATCCCGTTATAGGAATATTGTTTGACAAAAGCAAAGGTGCTTATATAACCATTAGATTTAGGCATAATGCAACTTCTCCTATTTTAGAGGAATACAGAGCAGATGCTTCTAATACTGGTATTAAAAATGGGCATGAAATTATATTTAAGATGGTTCTTGGTCCCAATTCCCAAACCAATTCAGTGGAAGTAACAAATGTTTCTATCAATGATAAATATGCTGTATTTACTTTATCATTAAAAGATGGTGCTAATATAAAACCATCTGATATAGCATCAGCATTAAACAATTCCACATCTGCGTCTCCATATATAGCGGGCATATTTAGTAGTGACGGTAGTCTCACTAATGGTGTTATAGCATCATCTCTGGTTGGTACTATTAAAAGCGGAGAAACTATAGCAAGTTACGATAGTATTCCAGATACTGACTCGTCTGTCCATTTCTACAATAGAGCTCCTGTTTCTAGATATGAAATAGATATACCGGCGAGTGTGTTGTCCAACTTTTTCTCGGATAAAACGATGTCGCCAGGCGATGTTTTATTCGTATCTATTCCACAAAATAATAATATTCCGAGGGATGGTTCTATACTAAGAGAAGTGCAGAATAGACAGCACATAGGGCAATATACTACTGTTACGGTTAATGATTTATTAATTTATTCTAGAAGTCTTAATAATTACAATGTTACGAAGCTTTCCCCCACCAACCATCTTTTAATTCCTATTGTTAGGATAAATGCTCCATATGCCGATAACTATAACCAAATAGAAACTATTAGTAATGGTGGTAGTAATGAGGAAATTTTAAGGAATAAGTTATTTTATGCCGAATTTATAGATGGAGTTAAGGTATATCCAGGAAAGTGGCATTATGATATTAATGAGGAAGATGAGGGGGCGCTTTCATTTATGAATTTTCAATGTTCTCTTACTTCATCTCATAAGGAAGATTTACAGCCTATCAATCTTGGTAGCGGCGAATCTTTTGGAGATGGTAGTTCCTATGGGAATTCATATATTCGTTTAGCAAGTAACAATAATTATTATTATGAAAATAAAGATTATCTATTAGTCAGAGGAGTTAGCAACAATATAGCTACCATAATTAAGATAAATGGGGAATTAGCAAATAGCGATACTACCGCATATTTTACTTTTGCAAAAGTTTTACAAATAGAAAGTGGTAAAATAAAGGCTATAGGGACTCAAGAAGTGACCAATCCATCGACTGTAACCGTTAGTAGTAGTAAAATTCCACATTGGAATAATGGCGAGACACTACTTAAAGCATTAGAGAGAATAGAAGAGCATAGACTTATCGGAACACAATATGGACATGCGAATAATACAGTTCCAGGCGCTGCGATCAAAGATCACGAAATAACCGCGAATAAAATAAGTAGTAGCAACGATACGTGGATATTCAATGGAGAGCTGAAAGCCGAATGTAGCGTATCCAAGACCTATCCGCCTATTAAACTAGGGAATACCTATTGGAATAGTAGCGATATACCGGGCTCGTTGGGAAATTTCGCTATTAGTCTTATAGGCCCAGCATTATTGGGCATAGAAAGTTTTGCTGACGGAGTTAATAAAGTTGGCGGCTTAGCTATAAGAATGCCGTTTTCTTGTAGTAGTAATTATATTGGGTATATAGTTCGATTTGATAGTATTACAACTTCAATGTTACCTTGTGAATCAACAAATGGCGATAAAGCAGTAGGGATTGCGTTAAACGGCGGTGTTTCTAGTATACCTCTTTTAGTATATGGGGTTTGTTATGTTAAGGTCGATTCGAGTGCGACATTTACTACTGCTGGTACATTATTAACTATTGGTAGTACTAGCGGATGCGTCAAAGAAGTTGGTACCTCTACCTTTACAGTCGGCATAGCATTGAGTGCACCAAGTAACGGTTTCGTATATATGTTATATTGGGGATATAGGAAGACATAATGAAACGTATAGCTTTTGACTTTGACGATACAATAGTCCACGATGGTACGGATAAACCGATATCTAATGAAATGATAGAGTTTATCAAGCAGCTCAAATCTCATAAGGATTTTCAACTCATTATCGAAACAGCCAACCCAGATCTCGAACATGTCTACACTACACTCAAGAAACTGGGAATAGAACCAGACATAGTCACCAACACTAAGCAAAGTGTAGATATTCGTATAGATGATCGGTGTATTAGGTTTAATGGAGATGTAGAACAGCTCAAAAGGGATATAATAAACTTTAAGCACTGGAAGTTGTAATGCAGCTTAAACTTTATACATATAAAAGGTTTATCGGAGATAATAATCTGTTGGCAGTTAGGTTATCTGGACCATCAGGCATTTGTAATATCTTTAAGACCAGGATAACCCGGCAAATATTGTTTTATACTACTCCCGGCTATAACATAAATATATATTTGCCACAGGAAGAGGATATATACAAAACAAACTATAGTGGGACACTAGATGAAGATACAGCTATAAGATTCAAGATGACATCTACCAACAGGACAACATTCGTCCAGTCAATGGAAGTGTATGAATCTTGTTATATACCTGACTCAATATATGCTGTATCTTCGACGACGCTTAAACCCATTAAGTCTAATGTGCTTTATAGTGTTAATGAGGTATTTCAGTCTTCTGATATAAACAAGATGGTTAAGATAAGTGACCTTAAAAACAATACTTTCTATTCTAATCTTGCTATCCCATATGGGGATACAGAGGATAGCTATGCCTCTATAATGAATGACTTTTCTTTTAAGATTATAAGGTTTATTGATAGTAGAAGGGTTATAATTGACCCAGAACTACCCTGTAATTCGGCAGAACCATTAACTATAACCATTAATAGAGGCACAAACGATAATCCTACACTAGTTAGTTATGAAGTCTCAATACAGAGTTCTATATATGACAATAATACTTATACTCCAATTACAGTTAAAGATGTATATTATGGGTTAAAAGATAGATTTATTGCTCTTAATCTTACTTATTATCAAATGTTGGGATTAAAATACGAAATAGAGGATGCTTTATCTAAATATGTAGAAAACTTAAGGAAGATATCTGGCAGTAGCTACGAGGTAAGTATCTATGATGTCTAAAACTTTGTTTAAGGTTGGCTTTCTTATTAAGATGGCCTATGTGGAGCGGGAAGGTGGAAAATGGTATGTATTTTCCCATAAAGGTAAAAAGTTATCGAGAGGATATGATACAAGGGAAGAGGCCATTAAACGATTGCGGCAGATAGAATATTTTAAGCACCATAAGGGAGAATAGTATGGCAGTTGGGTTGAAGGTGACATTTGTGATAGAAATTAACCAAAATGGCGATTACCAATTAACGGCAACAGCTTCCGATCCTGTGGAGGGTATGCCTACATCTATTTTTTTGTATAAAGTAGACTATACCCCAGTTGGGGTTTGTAATATTGGCGATATGTATAGATATCCCACCAGTAGAGATGAAACTAAGCCGTTTTATAGATTGACTTCTATAACATTTACTAATTCTGATCCATTGGTCATATCTAATATAAAAACGAATATGATAGCTGATATACAGCAATTGGTTAATGACTACTCTGCAGCTAAAGATATAGTTGGGACAGAAGTGAGAACGTTTAGTGCATAAAAGGATTAAAAATGCTTGATCTTACTATTATAAATCCAGATCTTGTCTTGGATACCAGCACGATAGTGGATGGTTCTATCCGTAAATTTAAGGTACATAGGGAGGGCTATAATACAACTGAGGCTGGGGAGGTTTTATTCGTTTTATCTGTTGAGGTAACAGATAAAGGAAGTCTATCCTCTGACAAGATATTTATAGTAGATGAAGATGGGAACTTCGTAAAAGTAGCCACTCTGGCTGAATTATCCAACGGTGTTCAGGGTTCATATAAGTTACAAAATTATATTATTATAAAGGCTAAGTCATTAGACGAAGTTAATTCGATTTGGAACTCCATAGATAAACAATTGTCGGACTTAGCCAGTGAACTCACAAGCTTTTATGAAAAGTTTGTGGAAAATGACTATCAGGAATACCCAAGGCCCTCAGGTACTGATGAACCCACGGAGTATTATAATAATTATCTTGCTGCCAAGCAGGCCTGGCAAGATTTAGTAAGTAAGAGGGATAAGGCGCTATCTGAATATAATATACTGCAGACCAAGATAGCACCGTTGGATAGTACTATTACTCCATTGTTGCAAAATCTTAATACTACTATAGATACTAAAAAAAGTGCTATAGCCAATTCTGCGGTAGGGACGCAGCTAACGGCTTTTGGGAAACTCCTAAGTGAATTACAATCTAATGATAATGCCATATCTGCTAAGATACTTATGTCTATCAATCCCAAAATCCAATATATTATAAGTGACCTTCAGAATTCCGGTTTTAGCGGAGCTCTTAATGCGGCAAAAGAGATACAGGATCTCGTTAATATTGTATACAACTATGTTAGCAGTAATTTAAGTATTTATAATAATTACTTCGTATCTAATGGTGAGATTTTATCTTATGGGGGCATAACTGAGGCACTAAATGAAATCCAAAATATCTCAGCTGCTATATCTGATATAGATGCTAGGGTTAAGAATTTGATGGCAGTGGTTATGGCTGTTCTTGATGGGTATAAAAGAGATGCCCAGAAAAAGCTCGCTGAGATTCAGGATTATAATGTGAAAATAGACCAGGCGCTTAAAGTTAAGAATGAGGCTATGGCAAGGTTACTGGAAAAATTTCCAGATTTTGATAGAAGCTTATTATAATTTTAATGGAGAAGGACCATGAGAGGCAATTATAGAGATATAAACAACGATCCAGAACGCAAGATTCTGAAAGAGATTCTGAACACTTATGAAGGAATTGATGAGTCTCTTATCAAGATCTCGTCTGATAAAGAGACTTTGTATGCTGATCCCGAAATGAAAATGTTCCCATTATCTTCTAAAGAATCTGTTTATACAACTTATTTATATGCCAAGTATCAGGGCCTATCTAACATAGAAAAAATGGCCGCCTCTATTTTGGAAGATATATATGGGATTGATGTATCTGGCATTAAAGTCAAAAAAGAAAAGTCTCTCGAGAAGAAGGCTGATATTCATCCACTGAAAGATCCCTTCTTTAAGTACAGGAAGTATAAAACAAAGGTAGCCTCAGTATTGGCACACACTGATATTCCTGAGTATGTCAAAATCATACCAGAGAAGCTTAAATATAATCTCGAGCTTAGAAAGGTTGCCTGTGACAGATATGGTTCCAGACCGCAGGAGGGTGACAAGTATCTTAAGATAGCCAGCAGAGTTAACGAGTTTAAGGACAAATGCCTGACATCGGAGCAAATGGCCAAGATATGTGATTATATAGAAATTGTGGATAAGAAGGCTGGTCTCACAAAAGAATATGAAAAAAGAATACCCAATCCTCTTTTTATGGTATTAGATTGTATTGAGCCAACTACCCCGTCTATTAAGATAGCAGGTTTTCACATAGATATTAAAAAAATGACATCCATCCCGCTAGATATATATGAATCAATTCTGGGAGAAGAGTTCGTCAAAAGGATAGTAGGCAAAGATGGGGAGATAGATCCTGATAAATTAGTAGAGAATCTAAATATGTTAACCCCGGCTCAGGAAGGCGATCTTCTAAAGGGGCTTAAGAAGCTTAACTACTTATAATGGAAACCATTAAGTTGTCTGACGATATAACTGCATTCAAGCTACTAACTATACTCAAAGAAGAGTTAGGAGAAGACAAACTAGTAGATATAGATTGTGTCCATTATAACCTTGAAGCTAAAGGTATAGATTTAGAACCAAAGGATATGGTTAGTGCTGTTGTTGCCTTTTATAACAATCCAATGCCATTCTATACCAATTGGGAGGCGTTTGATAAGTTTGTAGCTGCGTTTTGTCACTATGATGTCAATCCTGACACTATCCATAAGAATAATATGTTCGAGGTTGTTAGAGCAATACTTGATGCTAAAAAAATAGTAGACACTTATATTAAGACTGACATAAAGTTTAATAGTGAGGTATTAACCTATATAGCTGCTATTGCTCATGATGAAGGGCTAGTAGTATGTCCACCGGAGATAGCTTATACCGGTTTACAGGAATATATGGATCGGGTTAATTATAATATTACCTCAGACATAAAGGATAAAATAACGAAGATATATAATGATTTATTGGAGGCTTATAACGCCCCAAATCTTGCAAAAGTACTCGATAAAGATACGGATGATTTTATCATAGAAAACGCCCTTAAACTTCTCTCCATTACTTTATACACTAAAAAATATAATTAGCGGTGAACCGGTCTCACCATCCCCCGTGGCGAAACCGGTTTCGCTAATTTGTCTATCGAAGATTTGTCCCTCACAAACCCCCGATAGGCGGACCTTAAAGTATAGGAGGACGCATCGCCCTCCCTAGTTGTTATTAATAATCATAAAAATAGCTTATGTATTGTTGGTTGGCCTTGTAAGGGCTATCCACCTTATAGGTATTATATTTGTACGTATTGTTTGAATAATAGACTCCATTTTCTATTGTCCAGGAGTCTATCTTATAGATTTCTACTACCTTGTCCGATTTTAGCACCGCAACTTTTTCGTCAAGGTATTGCAGTACTTCTGTGTTTCCCACATGGGCAGCAAACATTGCTATTACTCTTGTATCAGATACGGGTCCACGAGGGACTATTTTATGTATAGTGATAAGATCCATTAGCATTTTACTCCAGGCAGAGTAACCACCATTATGTATAAGTACTGCATCCGCTTCGCCTTCTAATTCTGGATCAGCAGTAGGAGTTATAGGGAATGGATGACACAAGAAAGGGTTAACTCCTCCAACTGAGGCTAATCTAAAATGGATAAGTTGCGGCAATTCTTTTTCTTGTGAAATTTTGTATATTTCGTCTGCTCCTATATTCTTTTTCCAGCGTACCTTACCATTCTCGACCCACGCTATGCCACCCCCGTCACGATTAGATGCTTCGCTATTTTTTAGTTGTTCTAGTGTTGGCTTGTTGCTGTCACAAACTATTGCTATACACATGCCTTTCCTCCCGTTACTGGAATCGATTTAGTTATAATTGCTTTTTCTTTCTTCTCTTGATTTTTATATAACTTATCTAAATAATCGCAATATGTCTTGATTAATTCCTCAACTGCAGCGAGAGCCGTCTCCACTCTCGTGAACATTGGGAACAATCTACATTCTATTGTATTATGAACTTTATATGAAAAGTTTAGTTGTGTATATCTATGATAGTTACCTTTCATTTCTTTACATTGATAATCTGGGATAAACACTTTTGCAGCGAATCTATTTCTCCCACTTAGTCTGTACATTAATCTTTCTTTGTCGTTTGAATGTTTATCAAACTCATATGTATTAGCGAAATTTTTCATTCTTTCTAGAAAAAACTTATAAAACTCTTCTTCCATTAAATTATTATAATGCCGAATTGATTTAAATGATACATGGATATGGAACCCACAGGTCTCATTAATTGCCACAGGGTAATATTTTATTATCCATTTTTTTAAGTCATCTAATTGTGAATATGGAAGTCGTGGAACTAACTCGCGACCCAATAGTCCTCCAGCTCTTTCTACTGGCGTATTTTCATCAAGGACGCCGAAAGCTATATTAGTTTCTTCTTTTCGTATTGTTTTATTATTATAGGTTGTGATTTCAATCCCTTTGTTTATATGTATTGAGCCATCTTCTTTTACTTTTACATCATCCGGTTCTTCAGTCAGGAGATCCTCTATAGATCTCTTTAGATAGATTCCTTCTAATTCTACTGCAATTTTGTCAATATATTGGAATGACATCGTGCTCTCCTTATGTTGTTTCTATCATCATTCTTATCGTTTTTCTATATTCTTCTCCATAGGTGTTATATAAGAACTTTGCGACTCTTTCTAGCTCGGAAGTCCAGGCATTTATCTCTTTCTTTGTAATTAACGTCTCTGATAGAGAGACATACCATCTGACCCCATTTCCGAGTTGAGTATCCAAGAGAGGTATTAGATTAGGTGTGTTATCCGCCAATACAATATTGTTTTTAGCTTCTATAGTGAATGAGCTTCCCCATCCATATATTTTCCTTAAGATTTTGTGTACTAGACGTTCATCCCAGTATACATTATGTTCACCAACACTAGTTGTATTATTTTTGAATATATTTTTGGTTATTCTCGCTATTTCTTCTGATTTTAAGTATATAATGTATTTTTCGTCATTCTTTACGATTTCAACATACAGTAATTCTTTGGGGGATCTTACTTCCTCTGTTGTTACTGTTGGCATATCTTACCTCCTTAAAAAATACCTACTCCAATTGAACAATATTTGTTGCTATATCACTTACTTCTCTCAGCCTATCTTTTATGATCTCAATTATACTTATATTTTCGGCATCCATGTTCTTTTTTATGTCATATATGATTTTTTTTACTCTGTTTTCCATCTCATCAAGATCAATATCACTTGGTAATTCTAATACCACTTCCATCTCATCATTTATTACATAATGATAACCATACGTAATTACGCCCTCACTACAAGAGGATATTTCTTCTCTAGTGATTATTCTGGCTGGATCTATATCTAATACATAACTAAGAAGTGCCCATCCCTCCGTAAACGTCCTAATAATACCATCGGGTAATACAAAAAATGGTATTCTGCTGTCCCCTCGATTGCTAATGCCCAAGATAAAATTCTTCATTTCCACCTCCTTGTGTTAAAAGATTACTATAGACGCCGGAGATGGAAAACTAGATAGAAAACTAATTTGAATTCTTTTTAGAATCGTTTTTGCGGTCTTCTTGAGACGAAAATATCGGTCCTAGTATATTCATCTTAGACAAGTATTGAGTGGCTTTCAATCCGACATATGCCGTAGTAGCGGCCCCTAGAATTGCTCCAGCAATGAACAACCCTGTTGAAGAATTTGACGGCGGAACAAACTTCTTACCCATCCTTCTTCCTTTCTCCGCACATAGGTGCGGTGTCTTGCCGCACCCCAGGATGAGTACTATTAATTTATAACATATTTTTTCTTGACATTATATCAATTTATTATTATTATTATTAAGAGAAGGAGGTTTACAATGCCTAAGAATCGAATGTTTAGACCAAGGTATACAAAAGAATCAATGCAAAAGCTTGGACGAATTGTAGAAGTTATGGTCAATTACCGTAATAAAATTACTGACATCAAACTGAGTTCTCAGCCTGAAGCCCCCGAATTGTTGTTTAATAAATATGCTGACTTAGCAGCAATGAAGTCTTGTATCGCTGAAATAGAGGATATATTACAGGGAGAATGACATATGATTAAAGTCAATAAATCAGTCAATAGACAAGAAGAGAGGAAGTTACTTCTAGAATACAAACTACACAATAATATAGAAGCCAGGAACAAACTTATCGAGGCCCATCAGAAGTTTATATACAATGAGGCTTTTAGATACTACAAGATGTATGTCGCCTACACTAATAACAGCTCTATCTATGAATTAGATGACTTTATAATGGAAGCCAATAGGGCCTTGATAAGAGCTATAGATGCCTTTGATATTAAGAGATCAACCAGACTGCTAACATACGCTGGACACTGGATTAAAGCTTATCTTTTTAAGATGGTTTATGGTGACGAGCACCAAGAAAACGATATTGATGTAGACACTGTAGAGGTAGAAGGTGAACCAGCGCTAGACCTTATTACTATTAAGATTAAGCTAAAAGAAGTCAGGAAAATACTTTCCCCGGTTGAATTCTTTGTTATTAGCAGTTTTATGGGGCTCACTGATATTAAGCCTTCTTGCCTACACCGTTACCTCTGCAGGAAGCAACAATGTGTATATTATATTAAGAGGAAGGCTAAACAGAAGATGCTCACAGTATTTACGCCTGCAGAATTATCTGCCCTTCTGTCGCTGTACTAATCTCACCTAACAACGATAGCCCGTTTGGGAGCGAGTGATCACCCGTTACCATCTTAATCCCTATCCACGCAAAGGCGACTGCGTGTAACAAGTCATCCATTTTTCCTTTCACTCTTTTCCATACTTTTCTCCCGCTCTCCTGGGTTTCAACATGCTCGTTTAATATCTCTTCTATGAGTTGGTTAGATTCTACCGGGAGGAATATTTTTTTCTGAAGGAGTTGGATCATTATGGCATCAAATATGGCTGTTTTGTTGGCTACATATTTATCACCAGAACGGGCCAGTATTTTATTTGGTGTGCCCCACTGAACCGGGGAAAAGACTATATTATTGGCTGCACATATTTTAAATAACTGTGTGTTCTGTACTAATCCTCCACCAGCATCGGCAAATACTACAGAGGGCTTAACTGTATTAATAACTCTTACAATTTCATCTACATCCTCTATCGGGTTGGAGGTTAGTTTTTTATAGTAAGCAATACCATATCCACTATTGTATGGTATCATTATTGCAATGGCTGTTTGTGATTGTATATCTTTATCAAGCTTGTGTGTATAATCGCTACCTCCCCAATCTATCCCCAGGGCTATGAAATTAGACTTAATAGATTCGAGCCCAGTATGGGGGATGATCTGCAATGGGATAAGGTCTTTTCTTTCTATGATTCTGGTGCCTTTACCGTGAGATACTCCTAGGACTTCGTTATAGAATTTACTCTCGGTCCAGTCTTGCCTTTCCATCAGGTTGAGGATTTGTGTTTTCCACTTCTGCCTGTTGAGTTCTTCATTTTTGCTTATTACGATTGCCGTTCTGGCTATATGGAATCCCTTAATTACCCCTGATGGATTTAGAGGTATAAATTTACCTTCCAATGGGTTTAGTGGCCCGCCGCACTTAGTACAAATGGGACCATTTAGTCCTATAGTCTTAGTAGATATAAACATGTTGTAGGTATTGCACTTATTGCACTTAACCATCCATTCGTGTTGTGTACTTTCACTCCATAATGATTCTATATCATTGTCAAGTGATTTTGGGGTGCCACAATAAACCATTTCATTCCGCAGAGCCTGGAAGGTACAAGCCTCTATAACTGGACCAACAGTTTTGACGTCTATATCCTGGATCTCATCCATAACTATCCTATCAAATGTATATGACCTAACCCTGTCTGGATCATCCTGAGCATAACTAAATAGTACATATGCCTCATTGTCGAATAACTTGAAAAACACGTTATCAGTTCCAGCCTTATTACTGGGGGTATAGAAGTTAGGCCATAATAACTTAGACGACTTAAGCATGGACTTAAATTTGATGATAGAAAACGCCTTTGCCTGTGATTGTAAGGGTGTTAGATATAATTGATTATACTTTTCAAATTTGGCATCCAGAATCATAGCCATATTGATTGTCATGCTTTTACCGGTTTGCCTTCCCCATTTTATTAATATTGAAGGTGACCAATCCAGGTCTAGGAGATATTTACTATGTGGATAGAGATCAAATGATATTGAAGATTGTCTGTACTTCAGGAAGAGCTCAGCCTGTTCGCTGCGAGTTAGGTAAGCAACTTCTTTATTTCCGTCCATAACTCCGAGTCTACTAAATTGCCCCTAAAAATGGGCTTTATTAGTTCTTTATATAGGTCAATCTCCCTAGGCGAAACCGGTTTCGCTTCCATATACTTCCTTAATATCTCTAAAGCTCTTGAATCATACCTATAAGGTAATCTATAAAATCTCATATACTACCCCCCCCCTATGTAATTATGCTCTTATTGAGGTATAATTTATTAAATCTCCAATTCTTATGTTACTGAGATCAAGTATCTTTTCGGCTTCGGATATTACATCTGACAAAATATAATTTATTAGTAGCAGCCCTTTTCTAACAACTTTTATAGATGGGGCACTATTTGTTTCGAATACATATACATCGTCATCATCTGCAATACACAGGTCAACAGCACCAAAATCCAGTCCTACAGCATTTATTGCTTTCAAGGCTTCGATCTTTACCTCTTCGGGGACATCTCTGATTGGAATGAAGAGCCAGCCATTTGCATAATTTCTCGCATCCTTCGATGCGTCCCCTCCATATCTACTCGCAACAGCTGCAATTTCTTCTTCGGATGGCCGTTCGCCTTTAATTTTGATATCCACTTCCATTATTTTATTTTTATAAATAAAAACTCTGAATTCGTCTTTTATATTTATTTTTTCTATAAGCATTTCATCAGGGGCCAACGATATAGACCTACCAGCCGGAATAAATTCCATATCATTGCCCCTCCTATGATTGAACTTTCTCTTATACATACCATTCCTTGCTTCAATAGTAACATTCATATCTCTATCAGTATCATTTATGATAGTGCTAGGTATACTAACACTATTTTCTATAAATAATTTTCTCATTTTAACTTTATCTGCAGAGTTACTTATAGCGGTTGGGGAGTTTATATGATACACCCTACTAATTCTACCATTTCGCTCTCTAAACATTTGTTCAGAATCGGCTATGGGTATAGACGACCCATATCTCAATAGCACTTCTATGTTATTGCGAGTCTCTTCATTTATATCGTCTTCATCAAATAATGGCACGACTAGCGGAGATATTTTGCTTAGAAACATAACTGTCTCTTTGCTAATCTTGTTTCCTAAAACGTAAATTTTCATGTTGCCTCCTGTGCTGCTTTGTTTTTAATCATATTTTCATATGATAACAACCCAGCGATGTCTAAAGGAAGATTCTCATCATATCTATGATTAAACTTGATTGCTCTTATCAACCTTCTGGTTTCTTTAGGTAAATTTATCTTTTTATTGATAACCAGACCACATACTATTTGTCTCTTATGGTCTGGCATCATTCTTATTTTCCTTTTATTGGGTTTCATTCTCATATGGTACAATATTTTCATCATATAAGATATTACCTTTTGTAATTTCTCTCTATTATCACCAGACAGTATAATATCATCGGCATATCTCGTATAGTTCACATCCTTCTTTTGTGCAAATGTGGCCACTTTCCAGTCAAAATTACCCATAAATATATTGGATAATATTGGAGAGGTGGCAAAGCCTGGTGGCAGAAATACCTTGCCGTTCTTTTCTCTAACAAAACAGGGTTCTATTTTTTCTATATAAGACATTATCTCCTCAAACGATATAAAATTATACTTTTTTGCAGTTATTTCGTATACGAATTTGTCGTATGTTATGTTCTCAAAAAAATTTTTGAGATCAACCTTGAAAACATATTTATGCCCTACATGGGGCTTAACCGCATCAACAATACTCTTGCCTTTAATGTATGCACAGGCCCAGGGCGATATAAGCTTACTAATTTTACTTTTATACAAAAAATCAAGCAAGGATTTAATCTTTGCCTTTAGTGATTCAGATGGGATATAAATAGTTCTATATTTCCCACCCATTTTAATTTTGGTCTTTTTTACCTCCTCGTCTACATTGGTAAAATTAAATTTCCTGTCAGCCATGTTTTTACTCGTTCCACTCCATTAAATTTATAAATGGTGACTCCCCCATTTCCTTTACCTCCTCCCTTAATTTATCAGTACCCCAGAGTTCATCAGCTTTCTGAAAGTATATAAAATCCTTCATAGACAATATCTTATAGATTTCTTCCCTCAAAGATGGAATATTATAACCTATCATATATAGTTGGGGTGGGTGAAACTTTGTAATATTTTCCCTTATTATCTTTTCTTTGTCTTCTATCCCATCCCACGTAAGCAACGAAAGACAATAATATTCACTCGCTCTGGGAGAATTGTCCCATAATTTATCGTATATGCTAATATACTCAGAGCCATTCCAACCTTGTTCCAACACTATGTACCAAATATATTTGAAAATTTTATATTCAACATACAGGTCATAATAATATTGGGCTCCTTTGTCTCCTTTTGGGGGTAAATCTATATCTCTAATGATGGTAGCTTTGGATAGTTTGGCAAACCAGGGATAGTTTTGATATAGTTCCCCATCTAATACTTGCAAAGCCACATTAAAAGGAGCCCTAATCTCATGCTCACTAGGATTGTAGGCTATTACATCATATCTTATATCTAATTCCTTTTTTATGGATACCAATATATCCCCGGTAGTACCAAGAGAATCACCAAACCTATTTTTCCTGCTGTACCGTACTGGCCTGATGAATAGCATTTGTCAAGGACAATGAAGTTAATTTACAACCATAATCTATTATAGTTGCCTTGTTATCCTTTATAATCAAGAATGGTTCAAATCTGGGAGTAATATTGCCGCTAGTGGCATCATAATATCTCTTTGCAACACTTTTATATTCTTTGCAATATACTGGCTTATATTCTGGCGGTGGAACAGCAGTATATGTCTTTGCCGTATTCTCTGCTCTCCTGGCCATTCTTTCGTCTAACCCAAGATAGTCTTTCATTATATCTCTAATATCTTCGAACAGAGCATTTATATCTATTCCGTTTTCGTCCAATAAATGCTCTTCTGCTGTAAGGGCTGCAAATCTTAGTGTGTCAATAAATTCCATCTCATAAATATCTATTGCAATTGCTATTTCGTCTAGTAAAGTATCGACATCATTCTGTATGTTCCTTAGAATAGGTACAAGTGCATCTATTGATTCTTTATATGTTAAGTCTGTCATGAAACTTACATTTATTATGCCTCTTAAACGCATATGGGAAATAACAGACAGCCCATCCGTAATGACATCCCCAACAACAGCTCTCTCCATAAAATCGCCGTTGGCTACTGTGAGATATTGCTTATATAATTCTTTTAGTTTATTTTCCTTCTCTATTAAATCATCTAAGAATGATAAGACTACATATTTATTAAGGGTCTGATGTTCAATAACATATTGAGACGCCGAAATAAGCGTTCTACATATACTTTTATAAGCTTTTTTAATTTTCTTTTCCAATCGGATCACATCAATTGTTTTAACTCTGGCGAATTCATTGCTATTATTGTCCTTCTTATCGTCTTTTTTCTCATCCTTTTTCTCCAGCGGTTCTGATCCACAAGTAGGGCAGATTCCATTTACCAAGTCCTTGCCACATTTTGGACACTTGTCTGCATTGGGTATATCTACCCCGTATTTGATCATTCCATTATCTCCCATATTAGCCTCCTTTACTTAAATGTTTTTAGAAGTATATGTTTTTAGGATCTTCTGCTTTGCCAAACTCGCATATATCGTAAAAGTCACACCATTTTTCGGAACACATCCACCCATTGTCCGAATTTCTGTCCACAGGGGGAAATATATCGTTGATGATGCTATTATATATACCTCTTATTATTTCCATAACTCTCTTGGCTTTCATCCTTATATCTTTAAATTCTCTGTAGGTAAAAATCGGATTGCCACCTTTAACGAATAGATTATATTGTCCTATATCTTTATCAAACGCTACAGCCTCCAGTATCAATTGAATTGGGTATGGCTTTTCATATCTATGCATGCTATTTTTCGAGATTATTTTTGTATCTATAACCCTATCTGCCGTTACAATATCGGCTATTAGATACATAGGGATGCTGCCTATAGTAAAAGAAATAGCCCTTTCTACTCCCTCCACATTCTGTGGTATCCATTCACCAGATTGAATAGCTGGCATTACCGAATTAATTTCATCTAATACTTCTTGCTTCTCCTCGTCTGAGAAGTAAGTAAGGTCTGCCTTAATTTCCTGCTCTCCCATGATATCTATTATATTTATTGATTCGTTCCTCAGCTTTCTTTCTATTAATCTATGCAGAATTTTTCCAGTTGTAATATATGGCCTGGGCTTTGTAACAATCTTATCTTTATATATGAGTTTATACTTATATGGACACCCCATATAAGTATTAATTTGACTCGGTGACAAATATTCTATTTTCATTCATCGCTCCTTTTAGTCCCTGTCTCATCCAGAGTTAATATCTCGGGAACCTGATCGGGTGGAAGAGATGAGAAGAATTTCTTCCTTATACTTTCATCTACTTTCGTCCTTTTTTTATTACTTTTGTTTTCTTTTTCAACAGCCTCTTCTTCAGGTTGTGATATAGAATTGTTGGTAACGGCTGAGGTTTCTGTTATTGTTCCTATTGCTATCGGGGTAGATGTCTTTACGAGAAGACCAGGCTCAGTATCGTTGAGTTCTATTATTTCTACTTTATCGGCTTTAATTCCTATTTTATTAAAAATTTCCTTTACCTCTTCTAGTGAGTAAATTATAGTGGGCATATTATCCTCTCTTTCTTAACGTTTGATGAACTAATCTGTCGGCTTCTTTATTCTTTTTTCTTGGAACATGTCTCACTTTAACATTTTTTAGTTGAGACATTAAAGCCTTAGCTTTTTCATATAATGCTCTTATATTATCCGCTTTTACTTGATATAGACCATTAATTTGATGTGCTACCAATTGTGAGTCGGTATTTATTAAAATATTTTCTATTTTATGCGCAATACAATATTCAAGCAGTTTTATTAATGCCAGATATTCTGCTTCATTGTTTGTTACCTCTGTCGAGTGTTTTATACTTTCTTGTATTATTTTTCCGCCCCCGGTGTCTAAAATAAAGGCTGATACGCCAACACCCGGATTGTTCTTTACTCCTCCGTCAATCCATGCTGTTACATATTTTTCCATTAAGCCTCCTTTCTATATTGTTATAACATATTTTTTCTAAATACCCTGCTGGGCCCTACCTTCCTGAGCAGCTGTTCTCCTGATATCCTCCATCATATCAACTACTACGGCATATAATACATAATTATCCTTTTTGAGCGTAGCAAGGTATGATCTTCTCAAGTTTTCAGGCAGCTGTACAAGTTGTTCAGCATAAGATCTGGCCTGTTCCTTAATAGCGTCAAGAGAACCACTGTATATATTTTGCTGGGGTCGCATCTGCTGCTGACCCATGATTGCCATCTGCTTTTCCTGGATCCTCTTCTGCATCTGCATTGCATCAATCTGTTCAGCCTCTATGTTTCTCATTTCTTTTTCGTAATCAATACCATACATTGCAAGGCCAGTCTTTTTGGACAACATCTCGCTACCTACCATCTGGGCCAATATAACTTTTTCGTCCATATTATCTAATAACCTGAATGGAGTCATTCGGACTATTGCCGGCTGTTTTCCAAAGTAATCAGATAATTTGTTATCAACCCATTGTAGTAAATCGTTTAGTTGATCAATACCACTCTGAAGGAATTTTTCCAGCATACGGAGAGACAAAGGAAGTCCCTTGTACTGCATCCCGCCATAATGGATTTCTCGAGGTAACCCTATACCAGCAAGTATATCGTCCGTAGCCATTTGAATCTCATTATAGGTCAGTAGAGCCTTACCCTGACCTCCAACAGTTGCTGTTCCAAGAGGTATCGGTGAAATTTCTATATGTAAAGGATCTCTCCTCCATTTTTTTAGATTCCTGCTTACTTCTGATTTCCATTTGCTCAGATTGACGTACTGGAATGGATCGGGACCACCCTGAGATGATGGGAAGAGGATTCTAAATGGTACTAGATAATCATATGAGATAGCCTCGTTTGCCTTTTTGAGGATTTCTCTGTTTATGTAGTCTTTGAGCGTCCAGGCTACCATTGGGTATCCCCAATCCTGGCTCATACCACTTAATCCTTCGTTCTTAATGTGATAAAACTCACCTTCGGTTAGCTTAATAGTGCCTTCTTTTGATAAAGCACCCTTAATTATTTCTATTGGAGTAGATGCTAAAAAGAATTTGTCCTTGTTTTTTATTCTTGCCTTGGTCTCGGCATCTATGTGAACCCAGATCTCCTCTTTACCGCTATACTTGTTGTAATTTATGTCTACAAATTTCGGATCCCACTTTATAAAATGTATTCTTTGAGGATTTAAATCTTTAACATCCTTCACTTCCGCTGGAACGTTGGTATTACATTTTGTGCAGAAAAATCTGAATTCGGCCTTTGATGGTACGAAAGAAAAATCAGTTTTTTCTATAGGAACTACGTTCCCGCACTTTACACACCTTAACTGACGCTTGAATGGATAGGCTATACTACAGATAAAATTACCATAGAAATAAAGCCCTTCCTTAGCAGCTCTAGTAAGCAGATTATATATCTTAGCCTTCCTGAATAATATGTCTCTATGCCAATCTTCGAGCTGCTTATTTCCACCAGCATCTATCTCTATATCTGTGACTATATAGGAAGCCAGCTTGCTAACAGACGAAGAAATTTGAGAACTGCTTCCATATAAGAATTCCGCCCATCTGAATAGGTCCTTTAATTTCCTGGGCAGAAATACTGTAGTATACTGAAATACGGGATTGGGATGTGATGCCGATAACAAAGAATCGTCGCTAAAAGTAACTACAGATGGATCACTCATCGTTCACCTCTTAATTGGGTAATACCTTTTTAGGATTATCAAAACCTGTCATAAACATAGCGTTGTTTTCTTCAAGATCTTCTATTGATACCGATTCCATTACGGCAGTAGAAACTAACTCGTTAACCCCAACCTTGACACTATCTTTACCGGCTGCTTTGGCTGATAAAATCTTTTTTTCTATCAATAACATAAATTTGGGGTCAATAGAATATTGTTCTATAATGCCGTATTTTCCCATCATCTTTGAAATCCATAAGATACAGTCTTTTCCCCTGTCTTTAACCCCTTCAAACGCGGAAGCATACGATATTCCCCAATACAAGGTTGTTCTGAAGTCAATAGTTATTTCGTTGGTCTTTTTCATATGGCCTCCTTTATATAAGTTCAAAAGAAACTTCTGGTGAATTGTCCTGGGTTTGCTTTTTCTTGCGCCTCCCGCGCTTTGAGGGTACTGCCGGCGAAACCGGTTTCGCAACCGGCTCTTCTACTTCTACTGATTTGACCGGTTGAATAGACTCCTGGGGAGCCTTTTTAATCCCCAGAAAATACAAAACCATATTGTTATTTTCGTCCAATTTTTTCTCCAAAAGCTGAACCATAATAGTGTCTTTATTGAGGAAGTTATCAAGCTCCTCGTTAACTTCTCCCGGCTTAACCACAAATCCCCTAACAACACTCTCTCCTATATTATTTAACGGAACTATTTGGCCTTCTGGGTCTTTAAATTCTTCTACTTTAGCCATATAAACTTCCTCCTCCATCCATAATTATAGCCTAAATAATAGTGTCAATTATAATTATAGTGAGGTTAGGAAATGATTAGACCAATTATTAATTCACCAACAGTTTTACGGAAAGATATTATAGAGAAGGCTGTCCAATCAATTAAAGAAAATTTCCCCATAAAGACTAATCTTGGGAGTCTAGAGGTTGAAGATGTAAGGGTTGTAGATAAAGAGTACTCACTAAAAGACGAAAAAGCCGCAAAAATAGCCAGGGAACACCTAACCATACCAATTAAGGGTAGGGTTATATTAAAAGATAAAGATGGCAATGTTCTTGATGAGTCTACAAGGACCATAGTAAAGGTGCCATATCTTACCGGTAGACATTCCTTCATATTTGGTGGAAATGAATATACTTACGGTAATATGCTCCGTATGAAACCCGGCGTTTTATTATATAAACACGGGGCAGATGATATACGGGCGATGTTTAACCTGGAAAAAGGTAGGAACTTCAATTTGGAATTCTCACCAGATACTGGTAAATTTACCATTAGATATGGCACAAAAGGAGTCCCACTGTTTGCTGCACTGCATGCACTTGACTATGACCCATCTCAACTTAAGTCCATCATAGGGAACGACCTCTATGAAAGAAATAAGATCAAAGACATTGACAAACATATAGAAACACTTTACGAACAGCTCTACCCTGACTTTATGCGTCAGCATGATACAATCGAAGCTAAAAAACAAGCCATTAAAGAACATCTTCTTGGGTCAGTAATGGACCCTATCGTCAATAAATACACAATAGGAGTAGAGCATTCCAATCTGACTCCAGAAGTATTTATTAATGCCGTTAAAAAGCTCATAGACCTGAATAAGTCTGGTGTAGACATTTATGACGATAGAGATAATATAGGTTACAAAAAGCTCTTTGGAGTAGATGACTTTATTGCGGAACGTATTAAACATATTACTAAAGATATAGCGAGTAGGCTTAATAAGCATATTACTACAAATCCATCTATCTCAACTATTATGCCGAGCTGGTATATGACCGACAGTCTAATAAACTTTCTACAGATGTCGGAATTATCTAAGATATCTGAGCAATACAATCCACTCAGCATAATAGATGAAAGAGGTAGAATATCCCTTATGGGAGAAGGTGGGATAGGGGATGAAAGGGCTATTCCTATAGGTGCAAGGCAGGTACACGGCTCTCATCTTGGAGTGGTAGACCCTATAAAGACCTCCGAGTCACACCATGCGGGTGTAGAACTACGTTCTACTATAACAGCCGCAAAAGATGAAAAGGGCAATCTTTATGCACTATTGTTAGATAAGAAGGGCAATAAAACCTATGTGCCAAATATAGAATTTGTCAATAAGGTTATAGCCTTTTATCCTCCTCGCAAGGGAGAAAAGGAAGTAGATGCCCTAGTTAAGGGTCTCCCCTCAAGAGTAAGTGTAGACAAGATTGATTATATATTGCCATCCCAGGCTTTTTTATACGGGGAGGTCACAAATTTAATACCTTTCAAAAATTCGGTAGATCCTAACCGAGCACTGATGGGAGCTAAGCATATAACCCAGGCTCTTCAATTAAAGGATCCTGAGCCATTATTAGTAAGACCAGCCATGAAAGGCAAGGACTTACATAAAATGATAGCTGAGATCCTGAACCCCCGATCTCCAGTAGATGGGGTAGTAACTGGTATAGATTCAGATTATATCTATATTAAACCCCTAAAAAAACAAGCTGCCTCTTCTGATAATATAGTTAAAATCCCCCATGTAAAGAATTTCCCACTAAATGAAGGGGCCTTTTTCTCGATCTACCCCGCCGTAAAACCAAAAGACAAAGTTAAGGCTGGTCAAGTAGTAGCAGAATACCATTCAGCCAGGGATGGTGAAATTAAAGTAGGTAAAAATTTAAGAAGTGCTTATATAAACTATTATGGATTAAATAGTAATGATGCAGTAGTCGTATCTGAGTCAGCAGCTAAAAAGTTAACTTCAATCCACGTACATAATGTGATAGTCCCTAAGAACCCCAATTCCGTATTTGATAAAAATAAATATATAGGCAAGTTTATGAATAAGCATCCCCTTGAAACTCTCAAAAAGCTGGATGAAAATGGGGTGATTAAAAGAGGTGCTATTGTCAATCCGGGGGAGCCAATTGCTGTTAGTATGGAACCATCTACTTTAACGGCAGAAGCCCAATTTATGGGTAAGCTAACCAGGAAGTTGTTTAATAGTCATGTTGATACAAGTGTACTGTGGGATAAGAACTTCCCTGCAGAAGTATTAGATGTTAAAGAAACCCCCACTCATTATTCTATTACACTAAGGATGGAGGCCCCAGCTCAGATAGGAGATAAAGTATCAGGTTTATACGGGAATAAGGGAACTATTGCTAAAATTATTCCAGATGAGCAGATGCTTCGTACTGAGGATGGACAGCCTCTTGAAATACTTATGACCCCAGCGGGAGTTGTCAGTAGAATTAACCCGGCTCAGCTATACGAGGCTGCCCTCGGAAAGATAGCTAGTAAAACTGGAAAGAAATACCTTATTGATATAGATGAACATATAGATAATTATAAGTTCGTAATGGATGAGCTTAAAAAGCATGGGATAAAATCTAAAGAGACATTGATAGATCCAGTCACGGGTAAAAAGATTCATAATATTTTTACAGGTGTTTCTCATATTCTTAAGTTGTTCAAGACTACAGATACTAACTTTTCGAGTGTAGGGATAGGGCATTATGATCAGAATGATCAGCCAGTTCAGGGTGGTGAGGCTGGGGCTAAGGCTATAGGGAAAATGGAGTTTGATGCTCTTCTTTCCCATAATGTAAAAAATTTACTGAACGACATAATCATCAAGGGTAACAGAAATGACGAATTCTGGAGAGCTGTCCAGTTGGGATTGCCCTATCCGGCTCATAAGACACCTACAAGCTTTAATAGGTTTACGCATTTCCTTAATGGACTGGGAGTAAAAGTAGATAAGAAAAGCAATATATATTACTTCCTCCCTATGACTACTAAAGAAATAGAGAAGATATCAGCTGGTGAGATAAAAAATCCACTAATGCTCAATCAGAAGAATCTATCTCCTGAAGAAGGTGGATTGTTTGACTATAATCTCACCGGGGGACCATCAGGGGGGAAGTTTGCTCATATAACCCTACATACACCAGTATTAAACCCAATATTTGAAGATGGGGTTAAAGATTTATTAAATCTTACTCAGAAAGAATTTAATGACATAACTACGGAAAAGGGATTTGCGGGTCTGAGGAAGCTACTAAAGGACTTTGATTACAATAAGAGAGAAAAAGAAATTCTGGAAAAGGTCGAGAATAAAGAAGAACTTACTTCCAAAGATATTTCTGCCTTGAAGATAATAAAGGCAATGAGAGAACATGACATTCATCCAGCTACTCACTGGTTCATAGAAAAACTACCAGTTATTCCTCCTATTAGTAGACCCATCATTCAGGCTAAAGATGGTAAAGTATTCGTTTCTCCATTCAATTATCTATACAGAGACATTATAATAGCAAACGAAAACCTCAAGAATAGTGAAGATCTGCCAAATAAAGATAAACTCATAGCCCAACAGACATTATATTCTGCTGTAAAGGCACTAATTGGTCTGGATGAACCTGTAAGTCTGCAAGCTAAGACAAAGGGGGCTAAGGGGATTATAACTTTCCTTGGTGGCACTAACCCTAAGGCTGGGTATTTCCAATCAGTTGTTTTATATAAGCCCCAGGTATTATCAGCAAGAGGTACAGCCGTACCAGATACTTCGTTACATATGGATAATGTACGAGTACCTGAGGATATTCTATGGAACATATACCAGCCATTTCTTGTTAAAAGGATGCTAAATAAGGGCTATGACGCTGTTACGGCCAAAAAGATGATAGAGGAGAAACACCCTGTAGCAAGGGAGGCATTATTGTTAGAATGTAAAGAAAGACCGATTATATATAATAGGGCTCCTTCAATACATAGGTTCAACTTAGTGGCCGGCTATCCTATTCCAAGTCAAGGTAAGACCATCCAGGTCTCTCCATTTATAGAAGGCGGGATGAACTTAGATTACGATGGAGATGCCCTGCAAATCCATGTACCGGTAACCGAGCGCGGGGTGGAGGATGCTAAAAAGATACTCCCCTCTAAGTTAATATTTGGTGATAGGAAAAAAGGTGATTTAATGATGATACCTGGTCATGAGGCTCTATGGGGTGCCTATGTGGCCTCTAAAGAAAAGAACCATGGTGGTAAAAAAATAGTTAAATTTAAAACACTAGACGAAGCCGTCGAGGCTTGGAAACGTGGCGAAATAGAACTGGGTACGGAGGTTGTCATTGGATAATAAAAAGTATTATGCTCCTGGTATTCCACTGGAGAATTTTAACAATAAGCGCATAAGTGTGATGCCGGAGCATCTTACTGGGGCTAAAATGTTGTTAAGTATACAGAAACACGATGCTCTCAGGGCCGGTACTCATTATGACCTCAGGTTAGGAGATAGCGAAACCGGTTTCGCTTACTCTTGGGCTATACCCGCTGCTAAACTCCCCAATCCAGGAGAACGGCCAGTCCTGGCTATACCGACATTTATACATGATATTCACTATATGCCTTTTGAGGGATATATTAAAGAGAAGTATGGCAGGGGTAAGGTTTCCCTGGCATATTATGGCAAGGCCAATATAATAGAAGCCAAACCACACAAAATTAGATTTGATATAATAGCCCAGAACAAAAAGACAGGTAAAGTAGAAACCAGAAGATTTTTAATGGTTTCTCATGATAAAGAAGGTAAAGGACCCTTCTTTTTATTTGCAGTTAAACCGAAGGAGAATAAGCAATGATAGAGATAATGTTCAAGATTGGTCAGATGGCCAATGACCCGCAGTCATTAGCACTTATGCAGACTATGACAGGTTTAGGAGCTCCTGTGATGAGCCCGGCGGCAATGGCTTCGTATAGCCCGTTATTAATGCAGGCTCAAACCCAGAACATGGTAAATCCTGCTCTGGTAGCAGCAGTTAATCCGGAGATGGTGGGGACTCCTGGGATAGTACCACCGGTGAATTTTGCTGAGGAATTAGCCTCGATATTTGATCAGCAACCATCTGCTGAAGAGACACCGGAAGGGGAGACGCCATCAATAGTTAACAAATCAGCTCCTACGCTCTGGCAAGGACCTGGTCCAGTTGATTACCAGAATATAATGCTTGGACAAGTGAATAATCCAGCTCAGTATGTTGACTATGGTCTAGGCGGGACAGCTTTCTAAGGGGGTCCTATGACACTAGGACAATTACTGCTCAAAAGGGCGTTGCCCAATTATAATGGCGAAGAATTAACAAAGAAAGTATTACAAAATAAACTATTCGAGATAGCTCAGAAAGACCCTGATCAATATGTCAAGTCGATTCACGAGATTAAAAAAATAGGAGATCTTGTTTCGACACTTCATCATAATATGACTGTTGGACCAGAAGATGTAGCTCCATTAAGCATAGAACCAAAAGGAGCTACCACTTTAGATAAGATTAAATATGTTAAAGAGAAGGCAATGGAGCACCCTGGTACTATGGCAGATATGGTTAGGAGTGGAGCCAGGGGTAAAGATTATCAGTTAGCCTCCTCAGTATTAACACCAGTGGCGGCATATGATGTGTATGGCAACGAGCTTCCGATAACTATTAAACGAGGCGTATCCAGTGGTCTTTCTCCATCTGAGTACTGGGCTAAAGCCATAGAAAAGCGTTATCAAGTTGCTGAAAGTAGAACTGCGGTAGTAGAGCCTGGTGATGTATCTAAGATGCTGATTAATACTATGCATGGCCAGGTAATAACAATGGATGATTGCGGTACTTTAACGGGAATTCCTATGGATCCTAATAGCCCGGACATTATAGATAGATATCTGGCTCTACCATTTGCGGGGTTTGATAGGAATACCCTAATTACCAGGGAAGTGGCCAATAGAATGGCAAAGCATGGCGGGCAGCCGATCGTCCGTTCACCGCTTACTTGCAGGGCCAAAACGGGCGTATGTCAGAAATGTATGGGATTATCTCCAGCAGGTAAGCCATATGATATAGGGTTCAACATAGGAGTAAGGGCTGCACAGACGTTGAGCGAACCTCTTACTAACCTTGTATTACAATCGAAGCACGGCACAAGGTCAGCAGCAGCTGGTGGGGCTGGTGGACTAAAAGGAATAAAACAGCTATTAGAGATACCCAAATCGTTCCTCCATAAGGCTGAGCTGGCCAGGGATCACGAAAGAGTTAAAGAGATTGAGAAATTAGAGTATGGAGGTCACAGAATATATACAGACAAGAACGAATATTTCGTACCCCCTGGACTTAAACTATTAGTCAAAGAGGGCCAAGCCCTTAAACCCGGTGATCAAATTAATGAAGGTATTCCATATCCACCTGATGTTCTTAAATATAAAGGATTGATAGAGGGAAGGAAATTCCTTGCAGATAAGCTACATGAAGTATATGCTAATTCAGGTATAGGGCTAGATAAGAGATATACTGAGTTGTTAGCCCGTTCCCAACTTAATTTCATTAAAGTTAACGATAAAACACTATATCCCCATATAGTCCCAGGAGATATTGTTACATATAGTGGCTTTGAAGAGGCACTATACAAGAAAAGTAGACCTGTACCAGTATCTAAGTCGTTGAATAAGCATCTGGCAGTAGGGATATTAGATTTACCCGCTGGGCATAAGATAGATGAGAATACCATCAAAAAATTACAAAAACATAATATCAGAAACATAGATGTAGTAGACTCTGTTGATATAGAACCAGTAATGAAACCAATAGAAACTACGCCGTTGCTTAATCCTGATTTTCTTGCTAAACTGGCTTACAGATATCTCAAGCGCACATTAGTAGATGATATTACATATACAGGTAAGAGCAACATCAAGGATAATCATGTCGTACAATATGCATTAGGGAAGTTAGATGTTTAGTAAGAAACCAAATGAAGTGAATAAAAAGCTAAAAGAACCAGTTATAAGTAACGGGGTTATAACCCTTACACGGGAAGATATTATCAAGCACTATATGAAACCTGAAGTAGTAGATAGTATTACCAAGTTTATTGGTGATGCTAATGTAATGGTGAATCGGTTTTTCAATGGCCAAATGGTTGTTCAGAAAAATGTAGATAATAAGCCAATCAAAATTAAAGAGATGGGTCACGATTTGGACAATCCACATAACTATTATTATTATGTCCCCAGGCATATAGTTGAGTTCCATTATATATATCCAGAGAAATCCCACCATGTTACTATAGATATAGACCCCAACAAAGTCCCCTTTAGTGTAGCCAAGAAGGTTACCAAACATTTATATGATTATCTATCTGACAAAGTAGATGGCAAAATGGAAGTCAGGTATAGCGGGGGGAGAGGGTTTTATATTACGATATACCACGATAAACCAGTTGATGTTAATGAATACAGAAAGAGGTTGACGAAAATATTTGAGCCGATAGTAGAGAAGGTTGATTTTTTAACTTTGAAGCCACCTCAGGAGGGGCAGATAAGGATTGACTTATCTACTATGCACGAGGGTGGGAGTATAAGAGCTCCATATTCGTTACATGCCGAAACGGGGCTAGTATCAGTGCCTGTAGATATGAAAAAAATAGATATATTTAACCCATTAAGG
>Ga0123519_10003220_pt1 | contig 27136 bp, 22 predicted proteins | sample YelNatPaOPRAMG02_FD_87396 | JGI IMG/M metagenome (GOLD analysis project Ga0123519, IMG submission 87396) | Hot spring microbial communities from Yellowstone National Park - Yellowstone National Park OP-RAMG-02 (version 2) | ecosystem: Environmental > Aquatic > Thermal springs > Hot (42-90C) ...
CAGGGCTTTTTCAAAGTCGGCGTTATGTGTAGTCCGGACCCTTCGCAGGCCAGCATTCGCAGCGTTGTGAAGCCCGCAGAACCTGCTCAGGGTGACAATAACGGGACTTTGAAAAGGCCCTGCTGGTTGGAGGCATGCAAGGCGGGTCAGCGCCTGGGTGGCGGCCAGGCTTCTCGCTGGGCCGGCGCCCGGCTCCTGCCCAGGGCGAAATGGTTTCGCACCGGGTGCGGCGCGGACCATGTAGCCCGGTCCCTGGCGACCGCTGAAGTGTCCGAGCCGCAGGTTCTGCGGGCTTCACAATGCGGCGAATGCTGGCCTGCGAAGGGTCCGGACTACACATAACGCCGACTTTGAAAAAGCCTTGCCCTGGACGCCGAGAACGTTGACTTTTCCGACCCCCTCTGGTATATACACATGCCAAGCGGCGTTCACCGGTGGGGTTCTGCGGTTTCGCGTCTGACCTGGCGGCTCTGCAGGTGCCGCCCCTTGCGCACGGCTGGCCGACAGCAGGGGGAGGATGGTAAGCCATGCGTATGGAGCCTACGGCCGAGGACCAGACCCGGCGCCGGTACCGCTATGTGCTGCGGTACGTGCTGGCGGTGGGCGGCATGGAGTTCTTTGCCTTCAAGGTACTGGACCCGTACTACCTCCAGTTCATGACTACCGACCGGGGCCTGAACCTCTCTCCTACCCAGTTCGGCGCTTTTGTGTCGCTGGCGTCGGGCGTGACGCTGGCCACCGACTATCTCACCGGCGCCTTTGCCGACAAGCTGGGCCGCAGGACTTCCTGGGCCATTGCCATGTTCCTCTACGGCGGCGGCATGCTCTGGCTCAGCAGCGTGAACGGGTTCGTCGCCGCGCTCGCCACCGCGGTCTGCATGGGCGCCTGCTCCGCCTTTGCCAGCGGTGCGCGCGAGGCCTGGCTGTACGATACTGTCGGCGAGGAGGGCATGCGCCAAGGGTTCGGCAAGCTCTACCTCTATGGGGTGCCAATGGCGGTCGCGGGCGCCCTGGTGGCGACTGCCCTGGGCGCCTTGGGGAGCGTCCGCATCCCCATTGCCGCGACCGGGCTGCTCGTGCTGGCCGACGGCCTGTTCATCCTGACCTTTCCGGAGAACTATGGCGGTGCGAGCTCGCGCAGTTGGCTCGAGGTCATGAAGGCCGGGGCGCGCCAGTTCCTGCGAAGCCGCATCCTCTGGCTCACCGCGCTGCAGAGCTTTTTCATGACCTTGCCCGTGTGGATCACGTCGGCCTGGTGGGTCACCTATCTCAGTACAGAATTCCACGTCGACGTGGCAGGTGTCGCGCTCGCCTTCGGCATCACCGCCACTGCCGCAGCCGTCGCTGGGGCCTGCCTGGCTCGGATGAGGGCGACCGAGTATACGCGCCTGATCCTCTACCCCACGCTGCTGATGGCTGTGGCTTTCCTGCTCATGCCGCTCGCGCCGAGCCCGGCGCTCTTTGTGCCGCTCGTGATGGCCGCCATTGCCTGCGGCTACTTTCGGACGAGCGGCATCACGTTGCTCGAGAACGAGCAAATCGCCGAGGAACGCGCGACCGCCCTCTCCTTCTTGAGCAGCCTGCGCAGCGGCTTCTGGATGGCCGGCCCCATGCTCTGGGCGGCCTTGATCGGCCGGGTGGGGCTCAAGGTCACCTTCGCCTGCGCGGCGGTTGCCTGCGCGCTCTCGCTGGGCATTCTCGCCGGCACGCTGCGGCTGAGGAAGGTTGCGCGTGGCGCGCCCTGAGGCATAGCCTGACCGGGCGCAGCCGGCGGCCCGTCGCGCGCTTGACCCGCCCCATTCTCCTCCTATAATGGCCCTGGATGAACCCTGAGGAGGTGGTGGGCATGGGGCTGGCGGTGCGGACCCTGGTGGTGGGCAGGCTGGAGACGAACTGTTACCTGGCGAGCTGCCAGGAGACGAAGGAGGCCCTGGTGATCGACCCGGGCGACGACGCCGACGTGATCCTGGGCGCCATCGAGCAAGATAGGCTCACGGTGCGCCTGATCGTCGACACCCACGCCCACTTTGACCACGTGACGGCCAATGCCGCCATCCAGAAAGCCACGGGCGCGCCCATCGCCATCGGCCGGCTCGACGCGGGGGCGCTCTCGCGGCCGGTGCAGATCGCCGGCCTCCTGATGATGGGTGCGGCCAGCCCGCCTGCCAACCGGCTGCTGGATGACAACGAAGAGATTGTGGTAGGAAAGCAGACGCTGCGTGTGCTCTTTACGCCGGGCCATACGCCGGGCGGCATCTCGCTCTACTATGCGCCCGCGCCGCTCGTCTTTAGCGGCGACTCCCTCTTCCGCATGGGCATCGGCCGCACCGACTTGTGGGGCGGCGACTATGCCACCCTCATCCACTCCATCCGCACGCGCCTCTTCACCCTGCCCGACAACACCATCGTCTACCCCGGCCACGGCCCGGCGACGACCATCGGCGAGGAAAAGAGGACCAACCCGTTTGTCACGGGGCAAGGGGACTAGCGGACCAGAGGAAACTGGGGGAACTGGAGGAACTGGAGGAACTCGGGGGATGGGAGCGTGCCCCTCGCTGGCCCCTCAGTTCCCTTCCACCATCGCGTAGCCCTCTCCGAGGATCGCCCTCCCCTCCGGCCCGTACACAAAGTCGATCAGGTCCTTGGCCTTGCCCGAGATGGCCGTGGGGGTGACGATGACCAGCGGGTAGGTGAGCGGGTACGCTCCGGAGGCTACAGCGGCAGGCTCGCAGGGGGCGGCATCGATGGTGAGGGCTTTGACCCCATCGCCGACCCACGAGGCCCCCACGTAGCCGATGGCCTCGGGGTGAGTGGCCACGTACCCGGCCACGGCTTCGTCGCTGGGCATGACGATGGCGGTGCCGGCGATGGTGCCGCCACGCAAGGCCTGCTGCTCGATGCATTCGCGCAGGGGCGCACCGGCCTCGCGGCTCACCAGGCGCAGCGTCAGGTCCTCGCCGCCCAGATTGGCCCACTGGGTCTCGACGCCGGCGAAGGCGCGGCGCACCTGGTCGAGGCTGAGGTTGGCCACCGGGTTGGCCGCGTTGACGATGATGGCAATGGCGCCGGTGCCCACCGGCCAGGCGCGCAGGCGCGGGCGGGTGGTCTCCGGGTCCAGAGCCTCTGCGGGGTCGAGGGTGCGCTCGATGAAGGCCAGGTCGGCCTCGCCGGTGGCCACGGCCTCGAGCGCCCCCGCCGCGTTGCGTTCGCTGGTCTCGACGGTCATGTAGCTGCGGTGCGCATGATAGCGCTCGCTCAGCGCGGCCAAGAGCGGGGCCGCCGATGGGGGCACGATCACGCGCAGTCGCTCCGGCGCGGGCGGTTTGGGCGGCGGCGTGCAGGCGAGGAGGGCAGGCGAGAGGGCCAGGCCGAGGAGCGCGCCCATCAGGAAACGGGCAAGGCGAGATGCTCTCCCAGGGTCCAAGGGTTCACCACCACGGGCAGTGCGGCCAACGGGCCCACGGGCCCGTTGGCCGCACCCCTATGCTGCTAGGGCGAACACGATGCCCAGCACGCCCACGGCAGCGCAATAGATAGCGAAGGGCAGCAGGCTGTGTCGCTGCAGGTAGCGGAGCAGCGCGCGGATGACCAGGTAGCCGCTGATCGATGCGGCCAGGAAGCCGACCACGAGAGGGCCCAGGACCTGGCCGAGGCCACCGGCCGTGGCCAGCTTGACGAGTTGCAGCCCGCCCGCGCCGGCAATGACCGGCGTGCCCAGCAGGAAGGAGAAGCGGGCGGCGTCGGCCCGGGAAAAGCCCGAGAAGCGGCCGGCGGCCATGGTGGCACCCGAGCGCGAGATGCCCGGCGCAATGGCCAACCCCTGCGCTACGCCGATGAACAGGGCCTGCGCAGGGCCAATGCTCTCCAGGCGGCGCGGTGCGCTCGCCCAGCGTTCAGAGGCCCAGAGGAGGACCGCCGTGACGATGAGCAGCGCCGAGACGCGGCCCGGCGAGCCAAAGAGCGCGGTAAAGAAATCCTCCGCGGCCAGGCCCAGCACCACAGCCGGGATGGTGCCGATGATCAGCGCCCATGCCACCGCGCTCTGCCCCACAGCCGCGTGAGGCGCATCCCCCGGCGCGGCGACGCTGCTTACAACATCGCCCGCCGGGGCGGCCACGCGCCGGCGCAGGCTGGCCAGCCAATCGACGGCCAGGGTGACCCAATCGCGCCAGAAGACGCCCAAGACGGCTGCCAGGGTGCCCAGGTGCAACACGGTGTCGAAGGCGACGCCGGGCTGGGGCCAGCCCAAGAGCCAGGGCACGAGCACCAGGTGGGCTGAGCTGGAGACGGGGATGAATTCGGTCAGCCCCTGCACCAGCCCAAGGATGACGGCCTGAATCAGGCTCACATGTACCCCCTTCTCTGCGCGGTTCCGGGGCGGTTCCCGAACCGCCCCTACATTGACCTGCGGCGCCGGGGCGGTTCCCGAACCGCCCCTACGTTGACCTGCGGTTCGGGGGCGGCTCCCGAACCGCCCCTACGTTGATCTGCGGCGCCGGGGGCGGTTCCCGAACCGCCCCTACGTTGATCTGCGGCGCCGGGGCGGTTCCCGAACCGCCCCTACATTGACCTGCGGCGCCGGTAGAGTTCGGCGCTGCGCAGGCGGACCTCCTCTTCTACCGGCGTGTACTCGGCCAGGAAGGACTCTTTGAGGCTGGCGAAGCGGTCCTCGGCGATGGCGGCGCGAATCTCGGCCATGAGGCCCACCAGGAAGGTCACGTTGTGGATGGTGTTGAGCACCAGGCCCAGCACTTCGCCTGCCTGAAGGAGGTGCCGGAGGTAGGCTCGCGAAAAGTGTTGGCAGGTGTAGCAGCCGCAGTGCTCGTCGATGGGGGCCGGGTCGGTGGCGAACTGGGCGTTGCGCAGGTTCAGCCGGCCGTGGCGGGTGAAGACGGCGCCATTCCGTGCCAGGCGCGTGGGCAGGACGCTATCGAAGAGGTCGATGCCCCGGCTCACGCCCTCGAAGAGGTCCTCGGGGGCACCCACGCCCATCAGGTAGCGCGGCCGGGTGGCGGGCAGGCAGGGCACCGTCACCTCCAGCATCTGCCACATCAGCTCCTTGGGCTCGCCCACGCTCAGGCCGCCGATGCCGTAGCCGGCGAAGGGCATTTCGCTCAGCGTGTACGCCGATTCCACCCGCAGGTCGGCGTAGGCGCCGCCCTGCACGATGCCAAAGAGCGCCTGGTCCGGGCGTTTGTGGGCCACCAGGCAGCGCTCGGCCCACTGGTGGGTGCGGCGCATGGCCTCCTCGGCCTGGGCACGGTCGAGGGGCAGCGAGCACTGGTCGAAGGCCATGATGATATCGGCGCCCAGCAACTCTTCGACCTCGATGGCCTTCTCGGGCGTCATCAAGTGCTCCGAACCGTCGATGGGCGAGCGAAAGAGCACCCCTTCGTCGTTGACCCGGCGCAGGTTCTCGAGGCTGAAGACCTGGAAGCCGCCCGAGTCGGTGAGGACGGGGTGGGGCCAGGCCATGAAGCGGTGCAGGCCGCCCAGGCGCGCCACCGTCTCGGCGCCGGGGCGCAGGTAGAGATGGAAGGCGTTGGCCAGCACCATCGATGCGCCAGTCTCTTCGACCTGGCGCGGCGTCAGGGTTTTCACCGTGGCCTGCGTGCCCACCGGGGCAAAGACGGGCGTCTCGACCGCGCCATGGGGCGTGTCCATGCGCCCCAGGCGGGCACGGGTGCTGCGGTCCTGCTTGTGGATGGTGAACCGGAAGGGCGTCTGCACTGGCCTTCACACCTCCGCCTCTCTCGTCGCCTGCCGTGCAAGCAGGGGCTATTATATCTCGCCTGGCGCGGGCGGGCAAAGCGGATGATCCGGGCAAGCCGCAGCGCAGCCTGCGGAACGCTGTCGCCGCGCCCGCGTTTTTAAGGCTAGCCAGCCCGATTCGCCGCCCTACCTGGTGCGAATGGTGCTATAATAGGAGCGAGCTGCTATCCTCAGGTCTCACCCCTTGCTGGATCGGAGTCGCGTAGGCCGGGTTTCTGGCCCGGCAGTGCCATACCCATCACCATCGGAGCAGGCGATGTCCTCCTTCGTTCACCTCCACGTACACAGCGAGTACTCGCTGCTCGACGGCCTGGCCCGTGTGGAGCCGTTGGCCGCTCGCGCCAGGGAATTGGGCATGGATGCCCTGGCCATCACCGACCACGGCGTGATGTTCGGGGCGGTCGAGTTCACCAAGGCCGCCAAGGCCAACGGCATCCGCCCCATCATCGGCTGTGAGATGTATGTGGCGCCGCGCAGCCGCCTGCAGAAGGACCCCCGGCTCGACACCAACCCCTACCATCTGGTGCTGCTGGCGCGCAACGAAGAGGGCTACCACAACCTGATCCAACTCTGCACCGCCGCCCAATTGGAAGGCTTTTACTACCGCCCGCGCATCGACGCCGAGCTCCTGGCCGAGCACGCTGGCGGGCTGGTGGCCCTGTCGGCGTGCGAGTCGGGCGAGGTGCCGCGCCTGATCCTGCAGAAGAAGCTTGCCGAGGCGGAGGCGCGCGCCCGCTGGCATCAGGAGCTCTTTGGCCCCGACCACTATTACCTGGAGTTGCAGCGCCACGAGGGCCTGCCCGAGCTGGTCGAGTTGAACGCCACCCTGGCTGAGATTGGGCGCCGGCTCCACATCCCCCTGGTGGCCACCAACGACTCGCACTATGTGTTGCCCCAGGACGCGGCTGCCCACGAGGTGTTGCTCTGCATCCAGACCAACACCACCCTGGGCGATCCCAAGCGCCTGCGCATGGCCGGCAACGACTATTACCTGCGCGGGCCCGACGAGATGGCGGCGCTGTTCAAAGAGTACCCGGAAGCCATCGAGAACACCCTGCGCGTAGCCGAGGCGTGCCAGTTCAAGATCGAGAGCCACGGCTACCACCTGCCGGCCTTCGAGGTGCCCGAGGGTGAGACGCCCGAGAGCTATCTGCGCCGGCTGTGCGTGGAGGGCCTGCACCGCCGCTACGCCCAGGTCACGCCCGAGCTGGAGGCGCGCCTGGAGCATGAGCTGGCGGTCATCCACCAGATGGGCTTCGACACCTACTTCCTCATCGTGTGGGACCTGGTGCGCTTTGCCAAGGAGAGGGGCATCCTGGTGGGGCCGGGGCGCGGCTCGGCGGCGGGCAGCCTGGTGTCGTACTGCCTGCGCATCACCGAGCTGGAGCCGACCTCGAACGGGCTGATCTTCGAGCGTTTCCTCAACCCCGGCCGCGTGACCATGCCCGATATCGACCTCGACTTTCCCGACGATCGCCGCGAGGAGCTGATCGCCTACGCCATCCAAAAGTACGGGCAGGATAGGGTCGCTCAGATTGCGACCTTTGGCACCATGGCTGCGCGCGCGGCCATCCGCGATGCCGGCAGGGCCATGGGCATGCCGCTCAACGAGGTGGACCGCATCGCCAAGATGGTGCCAGGGGGCCCGAAGGTGACCATCGCCAGCGCGCTGGAAGAGTCGGCCGAGCTCCGGCAGGAGTACGAGTCGACCGACTATGTGCGCGAATTGGTCGACAAGGCCAGGGCGCTGGAGGGAGTCTCGCGCCACGCGTCGACCCACGCTGCCGGCGTGGTGATCGCCGACCGGCCGCTGACCGAGTACGTGCCCCTGGCGCTGGCGCCCCGCGGTGAGGGCCAGGTCACCCAGTACGGCATGGAGGCACTGGAGCAGATCGGCCTGCTCAAGATCGACTTTCTCGGGCTTTCGACCCTCACCATCATCGACCGTTGCCTCAAGAATATCCGGGCCACGCAGGGCATCGAGATCAAGCCGGCCGAGATCCCCCTCGACGACCCGGCCATCTACCAGCTCCTGAGCTCGGGCGAGGTGACCGGCATCTTCCAGGTGGAAAGCTCGGGCATGCGCAAGGCCCTGCGCGATATGCAGCCGACGGTCTTTGAGGATATCGTCGTCCTGCTCTCGCTCTACCGGCCGGGCCCCATGCAGTACATCGAGAACTATATCGCGCGCAAGCAGGGGCGCGAGGAGGTCACCTACCGCCACCCGGCCCTGGAGCCCATCCTGAAAGACACCTACGGCATCATCGTCTATCAGGAGCAGATCATCCGCATGGCCACCGACCTGGCCGGCTACTCGAGCGCCGAGGCCGACCTGATGCGCCGCGCGGTGGGCAAGAAGAAAGCCAAGGACCTGCAGGAGCAGCGGGCCAAGTTCGTGGCGGGCGCGGTAGCGCGGGGCATCCCTGAAGAGGCCGCCAACCTCATCATGGATGACATCGAGTTCTTTGCCAACTATGGCTTCAACAAGGCCCACAGCGCCGCCTACGCCGTGATCACCTGCCAGACGGCCTACCTCAAGGCCCACTTCCCCGTGGAGTACATGGCGGCGATGCTCTCGGTGGAGCGGGGGAACATCGAAAAGGTGGCCGCGCTGGTGGCCGAGTGCCGGCGGCTGGGCATCGACGTGCTGCCGCCCGATGTCAACCGCAGCGGGCTGGATTTCACCATCGAGCCTGTGGCGCGGCCCAGGCCCGCGCAACGGCTGGACCAGGAGGGACCGGCGCCCGCTCCGCAGGCCAAGGCCATCCGTTTCGGCCTGGCCGCCATCAAGAACGTGGGCGAGGGGCCGGTGGAGCTCATCCTGAAGGCGCGGGGCGAACGCCCCTTCACTTCCATCGATGATTTCTGCCAGCGGGTGGACCTGCGCCAGGTGAACAAACGCGTGCTCGAATGCCTGATCAAGGTGGGCATTTTCGACAGCCTGGCCGGCCGCGGCCAACTGCTCGCCGCGCTCGACCACATGGTGGCTGCCAGCCAGGAGGCGCACGCGGCGCGCGAGGCGGGCCAGCTGAGCCTGTTCGGGGTCGCCAGCGCCGCTGCCGTCAGCTTCCTTGCGCTGCCCCAGGTGCGGCCGGTGCCCCGCAAGGAGCAGTTGGCGTGGGAGAAGGAGCTCTTGGGGCTGTATGTGTCGGAGAGCCCGCTGAGCCTGTTGCCCCTCAACCAGGAGCACATCACCCGCACCGACCAGGTGGATGAGGCGCTGAAAGGCCGGCGCATCCAGCTCATGGGCCTGGTGGCTGCGGTGCGCACCATCCTCACCAAGAAGGGCGACCCCATGGCCTTTGTGCAGTTGGAGGACCCGGCGGGGTCGATCGAGGTGGTCGTCTTCCCGCGGCTGTACGAGGAGACGCGCGAGCTGTGGGCCGAGGACCGGCTGGTGGTGGTGAAAGGCAAGGCCGATATGCGCGAGGGCCGGCCCAGCCTGATCTGCGATGCAGCCCGCGAGTACGATCCGCGCATCGATGGCACGAGCGCGCAGCCGCCGGCGGCCCCGGGGGTGCCTGAGCCGCCCGAAGCCCGTCCGGCCGCTGCCGAGCCTGCCGGCCCCATCGCCCTGCCGCCCGAGGCGGGCTACGAAGAGCCCCCCGTGCCGCCCCCCGGCCTCGACGCCCCGCCCGTGCCGCGGGCGAAGCCACGCCACCTGCACATCACCTTCCGGCGCAGCGGCGATGACGAGCGCGATGCCCGCAAGCTGGGCGAGGTGTACCGCATGCTCATCGCCCGGCCCGGGGATGTGCCCTTCTACTTCTACATCCCCAGCGCCAAGGGCAAGGTGCAGCTCGAGTTCCCCAACGTGACCACCGCCTATTCGGAAACGCTGCGCGACGAGCTGTTGGCGCGCTTCACCAGTGACCTTCTCGCCGTCGAATGGGCCTCGTAAGGGGCCTTAGGAGCATCCTTGTCTCCACCCGAATCCGTGGTAGAATAGGCAAGCGATGGCATTTTCCGGTGAGTCGAGCCCAAGGTCCGTGAGGTTGCCCGGATGCGCCCCTTCTACTGGCTTGCCCGTGGTTTGCTAGCGGTGTTCTACCGTGTGTGCTCGCGCTATGAGGTGGTGGGGGCCGAGAACCTGCCCCCAGGTGGGCCACTGATCCTGGCCATGAACCACATTCACATGTTGGATGCCCCTGCGGTGATGGTGGCCATGCCCTGGCAGGTGTCGCTCTTTGCTGCCCGCAAGTGGGCGAGCCGGCCGCTGGGCGTGTTGCTGCGCGCGGCGGGGGCCTGGTTCATCAACCGTGGCGAGGTCGACCGGCGGGCGCTGCGCAAGGCGCTGGGCGTGCTGAGGCGCGGGGGCGTGTTCGGCATTGCGCCGGAGGGCACGCGCAGCCCCACGCGCCAGCTGCAGGCGGCGCGTGGGGGCGTGGCCTACCTGGCCTACCTGTCGGGAGCGCCGATCCTGCCGGTGGCAGTGACGGGCGTGGAGCACGTTTTCCCCTCACTCCTCCGTTTGCGGCGCGCCCGGGTGCGCGTTGCCGTGGGCCGGCCTTTCAAGCTGCCGCCGCTCGACCACAAGCCGCGCTCTGAAGAGTTGCTGGAGCTGGCCGACGACGTGATGCTGCGGCTGGCCGAGTTGCTGCCGCCCGAGTACCGCGGGGTGTATGGCGGCGGCACACGGCTGCTCGAGCGCACGCCGGCGCCCCAGGGCTGACAACGAAGGAGCTGGCGGAACCAGCGGAACTGGAGGGACTGATGGGCACCTCTGTGGTCCCCTCAGTTCCGTCAGTTCCTCCAGTTCCTTGAACACTCGAACGTGAGGTGTGTGATGCCGGTGCTGGTGGATGTTCAGGTTGCTCCCCAGTACGAGACGTTGGTCGATCAGGCCCTGCTGCGCCAGGCTGTGGCAGCCACCGTGCAGCACCAGGGCCTGCAGGAAGATACCGAGGTCACGCTGGTCATCACCGACGACGAGGGAATCCGCACCCTGAATTTCGAGTTTCGCGACCTGGATATGCCGACCGACGTCTTGGCGTTCCCCGGGACGCTCGACGAGAACTTTGTCACGCCAGAGGGCTACTCGGGCTACCTGGGCGACGTGGTCATCTCGTACCCCAGGGCCGAGGAGCAGGCGCACCTGGCGGGGCACCCGGTGGAGCGCGAGCTGCAGCTCTTGACGATCCATGGCGTTTTGCACCTGATGGGCTTCGACGATGCCGACGAAGCCGGTTGGCGCCGGATGATGGAGGTCCAGGACGAGATCCTGGCCTCGCTCGCTCCGGTGCCTTCTTCCAAGGGGGGAACACAAGGTGAGCAGGAGGGTTCTGCTATCGGGCAATGAGGCCGTCGCGCGCGGAGCCTGGGAGAGTGGCGTGCGGGTGGCAGCAGCCTACCCCGGCACGCCGAGCACCGAAATCCTGGAGAGCCTGGTTGGCTATCCGGAGGTAACGGCCGAGTGGGCGCCCAACGAGAAGGTGGCCCTGGATGTGGCCATCGGCGCCGCCTACGCGGGGGTGCGGGCCATGGCCGTCATGAAGCACGTGGGTGTGAACGTGGCGGCCGACTCCCTCTTCTACGCCTCCATGACCGGGATGGAGGCTGGGCTGGTGGTCGTCTCGGCCGACGACCCCGAGATGCACAGCTCGCAGAACGAGCAGGATAACCGACGCTACTGCAAGTTTGCGCGCATCCCTTGCCTCGAGCCCAGCGACAGCCAGGAGGCCAAGGACCTGGTGGGGCTGGCGCTGGAGCTGAGCGAAGAGTTCGACACGCCGGTGATGTTGCGGCCCACCACCCGCATCGCGCATTCGAGCACCGTGGTCGAGCTGGGCGAACGTGGGCCGGAGAAGGATGCGCCCGGCCCCTACCACATCGACCCCGCCAAGTACGTCATGGTGCCCGGCAACGCCCGGCGCCGCCACCCGATCATCGAGGAACGGATGGGCCGCATCGCCCGGCGCGCGGAGGAGCTGCCCTGCAACCGGGTGGAGTGGCGCGACCGTGCCCTGGGCATTGTGACCTGCGGCGTGGCCTACCAGTATGCCCGCGAAGTCTTCCCCCAAGCCTCCATCCTGCGCCTCGGCATGACCTACCCCATCCCCGCCGGGCTGGTGCGCCGCTTTGCCGAGGGGGTCAGGCGGCTGGTGGTGTTGGAAGAGCTGGACCCCTTCCTGGAGGAAGAGATCCGGCTCCTGGGCCTCGAGGTGGAGGGCAAAGCGATCTTCCCGCGCTGCGGCGAGCTGAACCCGGCCATCGTGCGCGAGCGGGCCATCGAGGCGGGCCTGCTGCCCGAGGGCGCGCGGCTGCCACAGGCCAGCCTCTCGCTGCCGCCCCTGCCACCCCGGCCGCCGATCCTCTGCCCGGGCTGCCCCCACCGGGCCGTGTTCCATGTGTTGCGCAAGCTCAAGCTGGTCGTCAACGGCGATATCGGCTGCTACACGCTGGCCTTCCAGCCCCCGCAGAGCGCCCTGCACACCTGCGGCTGCATGGGCGCCTCCATCGGTGTGGCCCACGGAGTGGCGCGGGCCGGGCTGGCGCAGAAGAACGTGGCCGTCATCGGCGACTCGACCTTCTTCCACTCGGGCATCCCTGCCCTCCTGAACGTGGCCTACAACCGCGGCACGGCCGCCACCATCATCCTCGACAATGGCACCACCGCCATGACCGGCCATCAGGATCACCCTGGCACTGGCCGCACCCTGCGCGGGGAAAAGACGGTGCGGGTGGAACCGGAAGCCGTGGCGCGAAGCTTGGGCATCGAGCGGGTGTACACCGTGGATAGCTACGATCTACAGGCCGTGGAGCAGGCGGTGCGACAGGCGATCGACGGCGACGGGCCGGCGGTGGTCGTGGCGCGCCGCGCCTGCGCACTGCTGCCCGAGGCGCGCAAAACCTGGCACGCGCTCGCGGTGGATGCCCAGCGCTGCAACGGCTGCGGCCTCTGCCTGCAGATTGGCTGCCCCGCCCTCATGCGCAGCGAGCTGAAGGCAGCCTCGGGCCGCGCCCTGGTGCGCATCGACCCACTCATGTGCACGGGCTGCGAGACCTGCGCGCAGGTGTGCAACCGGGGCGCAATTGGGACGAAGTGAGGGAACCGAAGGAACTGGGGAACTGGGGGAGAGCAGTGTCTCAGTTCCATCAGTTCCTCCGGTTCCTTCAGTTCCGTTCTTTTTGGGAGGTCTCTGGTGACCAAGCTGGACTTTCTTCTGGTGGGCGTAGGCGGCCAGGGCACGCTCCTGGCCAGCGACGTGCTCGCCGACACGGGGTTGCGTGCGGGCTATGACGTGAAAAAGTCCGAGGTGCACGGCATGGCGCAGCGCGGCGGCAGCGTGACCAGCCATGTGCGCTGGGCCGAGCACGTCTACTCACCGCTGATCGGCCGCGGCGAGGTCGATCTGATGTTGGCTTTTGAGAAGCTCGAGGCGGTGCGCTTTGCCGGCTTTTTGCGGCCGGGTGGCGTGGCCGTCGTGAACGACCAGGCGATCCTGCCGGTGTCGGTCAGCGCGGGCACCGATGTGTACCCCGACGACGGAGAGGTGCGCCGGGTGTTGGGCGCGGTGGCGGGCCGGGTGCACATGGTGGCCGGCCTGGCCATCGCTGAGCGCCTCGGCAACGCCCGCGCCAGCAACGTGGTGTTGCTGGGGGCCCTCTCGCGCCTGGTCGACGTGCCGGCGGAGCTGTGGCTCGAGTCGATTGCCCAACGGGTGCCCCCGCCAACGCTGGAGGTCAATCGGGCGGCATTCATGGCCGGCCGCGAGGCGATTGGGGCCATCCCCACTGCTTGATCTCCGCCATACCCTGCACTGGTACGCAGCTTGCTGGGCCCGTAGGCACCGGCAGGCAGCGCGCGTTTGTCAAGCCGAGGGTGGGCGTATCCTGCATCTGCAACGGAGATTTTCAGGATTCCCGCACAACTCTTGACATAGATACACAAGTGTGTTATAATGAGCACGGTTTGGCGAGCGATGCCCACAAATGGCGTGGGCGTTTTCCGCGGAGACGGGAGGAAGTTGTTCCGAGGTTGAGGAGTGCCATCGGACGTTGACCCGGAACCGAATACGGGTTGTGTTCTCCATGCGTCAAATCAGGTCCGCCGATGGGGTTCAACCGCGGCGGATTCTGTGTGCCAAGAGGGAGTTGAGCGGCACAGATTATCAACCGGGTTATGCCCGGCTGCTGGGATGGGTAGTGTCGATGGGCAAAGTGGAAGTGACTGAGAAGAACAACAAAGAGGCGGCGAAGCAGGCGCTGCTGAGCAAGGCGGAGCAACAGGGGTGTCTGACGCTCGACGATATGATGGAAGCCTTTCCAGAGGCTGAGGAGAACCTCGCTGAGCTCGAGGATCTGCTGATCTACCTCAACGAAGAAGGCATCCAGATCGTCTACGACGAGGAGGCTAAGGAAGAGGTGAAGGCAGAGGCGGCCGAGCAAGAAGAGGAGGAGATCCTCGACCTCAGCGAGATTGCGAGCGACGATACCATCAGCCTCTACCTCAAAGAGATGGCGCGGGTGCCTCTGCTGACCGCCGAAGAGGAGATCCGGCTGGCCAAGCAGTATGAGCAGGGCCGCAACGCGCGCCGGCGCATCGCCAAGAACGGCCTCGAGCCGGAGGAACGCGAGCGGTTGGAGGCCGTGGTCGAGCGCGGCGAAGCAGCCCGGGCGCACCTGATCAAGGCCAATACGCGGCTGGTGGTGAGTATCGCCAAGCGCTACCTGGGCCAGGGCGTGCCGTTCCTCGACCTGATCCAGGAGGGGAACCTGGGGCTCATCAAGGCGGTGGAAAAGTTCGACTATCGCCGTGGCCACCGCTTCAGCACCTACGCCACCTGGTGGATCCGTCAGGCGATCACCCGCGCGCTGGCCGACCAGGGCCGCGTCATCCGCCTGCCCGTGCACCTGAGCGACCGCATCCGCAAGGTGTACCAGACGTCGCAGCAACTGGAGCAGGATTGGGGGCGCCAGCCGACCCCTGAGGAGATCGCCAGCGAGCTCGGCCTGCCGCCGCAGAAGGTGCAGTGGATGCTCAAGGTTTCGCAGCGGCCCCTGTCGCTGGAAAAGCCGGTGGGCGAGGAGGAGGACAGCGAGCTGGGCAGCTTTATCGAAGACTCGAGCTCGCCCACGCCAACCGACTCGGCCTACCATCACCTGCTGCAGGAAAAGCTGGAAGACATCCTCACCAGCCTGACGCCGCGCGAGGCGCGCATCCTGCGCCTGCGCTTTGGCTTGCAGGATGGCCGCAGTTATACGCTGGAAGAGGTCGGGCAAAAGTTCGGGCTCACGCGCGAGCGCATCCGGCAGATCGAACATGAGGCGCTGGACCGCTTGCGCCACCCGAGCCGGAGCCGCCAGCTGCGCGATTATCTCATGTAAGGGCCCCTCCGCCAGGAGAGGACCCCTGCGCAGAGAGGCAGGCCACCCCACAGGGGTGGCCTGCCTCTCTGCGTGTGGCCCCCCGGGGGGCCACCGCCCCGGCTACTCGAGGATCCAGGGATCGTTAGCCCTCGTCCACGAGACGAGCTCATTCTCCTTGAAGTACAGGTCGATCTCGCAGCGCGCCGTGTCGGGCCCGTCGGAACCGTGGACCAGGTTGCGGCCTACCTCGAGGCCGAAATCGGCGCGGATGGTGCCGGGCTGCGCCTCGGCGGGCCTGGTGGCGCCCATGGTGCGGCGCACGATTTCGATGGCATTGGGCCCTTCGAGGACCATGACGACCACCGGCGCCGAGGTGATATAGTCGATCAGCCCCGGGTAGAAGGGTTTGCCCTCGTGCACGGCGTAATGGCGCGCAGCCAACGCGCGGTCGATCTGCATGAACTTCATGCCCACGATTTTCAGGCCCCGGGCCTCAAAGCGGCTGATGATCTGCCCCACCAGCCCACGCTGCACTCCATCGGGCTTGACGATGACCAGGGTCCGTTCCAGCGCCACAATCATCCTCCTATGGCCTAGTCTGAGCGATCGTGTTCGGAAGGTGAGCGATACATCCGCATCGCGTCCTGGAAGCGCCCCGCGCGGGCGTAGGCGTCGCCGAGCAGGTCGCAGAGGGCGCGGTCGCCGGGGGTGGCGCGGACCAGCGCTTCCAGGTCTGCGATGACTTGGCCGAGATAGTTGCCCTGGGCCGCCAGGGCATCATAGTGGGTCAGCGCCTCCTCGAGGCGGCCCTCACGGGTGAGGGCTCGCGCCAGGGCCAGGCGCGTGTCGTGGTCGTCGGGCGTGGCTTCGAGCTGGTGCTGCAACGCCGACACGGGCGAGAGCGGGCCAGCCTCGAGCTGTGTGGGCGGCGCTGGCTCTGGGCGTGGTGTGCCGGCCGGGCTTGCTGTAAGGGGGCGCAGCGTGCGCGGCCGGGGGGGCGACGGCTGCTGGGGCGCGGGGGCCTCGGGGCCGGAGGGCAGTTCGCCCTCGCCTTCGGCCGCGGCTTCCTCCTCCAAGCTGCTCAGCAGGGCCCGCAGTGAAGCGCCGGGCAGGGTGACGATGTGGGGCGTGCTTTCCTGCGTGGCGCCCGGCGCGGCCAACCAGTCGGGCAGGGCAGGCTGGCCGGGCACCGCCTGCGGCCGCGCAAGCTGTTCGGCCGCCTCTTCGGGCGCCGCAGCCTCGCCGGCAGCCGGTGCGGCCGCTGCCGGTTCGCCGCTCACGGCCTGCAGCAGCCAGGGCCAGGTATCGCCCATCAACCGGGCGGCCTCGCGGTCCTCCGGATCGAGCTCGCGGGCGCCGAGGAGCAGGGGGCGTGCCTCGTCGGTGCGGCCCTGGCAACACCAGTAGGCGCCCAGGATCAGCCGGGCCACCAGGCAGTTGGGTGCCTGGTCGATCACCGTCTGCGCGGCGCGCGCGGCCTCCTCCTGTTGGCCGGCCCGCCACAGGGTGCGCACGAGCGAGGCGCGCAGGTCGAGGCGGTAGGGCTCGCGGGCGATCAGGTCTTTGAGCTCGCCGATGGCCTTGTTCCACAGGCCGCCGCGGGCGTAAAGGCGGGCGAGGGCTGCCCGCGTGAGTTGCACTTCGGCGGAGGAGCCCCGCTCCTGGTAGAGGCGGGCCAGCTCGCGGCGGAGGCCGTCGCGGCCCGGCGCCAGCTCGAAGGCGCGCTCCAACTGCCAGATGGCCTCTTCTCGCAGGCCACGCTCGGCAAAGACGATGCCGAGCCCGGCATAGGCGACGGGGTCCTCCGGGTCCACGCCCAGCGCACGACGGAAAAGGTCGGCCGCCTCGCTGTGCTCGCCGAGGCCCAGGTAGGCCTCGGCCAGGATGCGGTAACAGCGCGCAAAGCGCGGGTGGCGGCGCAGGATGGCATGGCAGATGGCGATGGCCTCTTGGTATGCCTCGGTCTGCACCAGGCGCTCGGCCTGGCTGACCAGGGCTCGCAGGGTGGTGTTCATCCGCGCCCTCTCCCCTCCCTCCGGGTCCAACAGCCTGCCCATTATGCCAGGTTCTCGCCGGCCTGTCAACGGCCCTGGGGCGGGCGGGGCCGGGCGAGGCACCGCCTCGCCCCTACGGGCGGCGCAGGACGCACGGGCGGGGCCGGGCGAGGCACCGCCTCGCCCCTACGGGTGGCGCCTGGCAATCACGGCTACATATGTGTCCGTGAGCGGGGCACGCAACCTTCGCCCTACGGACGGGTGGCCGTAGCGTAGGCCACGGTGCTCGTCCAGGCGACGGTCTGGTTCTGGAGCTGGGCGTAGAAGAGGGCGCGGACGGCGGCGAGCTCCTCGGGGCTGAGGGCCTGGGCCAGGCGCTCGGCGTAGGTGGGGGGGCCACCGGGCCGGGCGCTGCCAAACCAGCGGGCCAGGTGGGCCGGCGCGATGCGCTGTTCGCCCGTCTCCTGGGCAAGCTCGGTGCGGACCTGAGCGAACCCTGCAGCCGCGAGGGCAGCCGCCAGGTCGGGCGCGTCGCACTGCAGGAGGGGAGCGGCGGGGTCCGAGTAGGCCGCCTCCTCGGCGGCGGCCACGCGCGCGGCCAGCTCTTCGCCCAGCGAGGTGAGGTCCACCAGGCGGTACAGGCGCTGGGCGTGGCGGGGCAAAGCCTCGGCCAGCACGAGCCGGCCGCCCCCGCGCAGGACCGCTGCGATCGCTCGGAGGGCGGCCTGCCAATCGGGGCGGCGGGCCAGGGCATTGCGGCCGATGGCCACGTCGAAGCGCACGTGGCCCTGGCCCTGTGCGGCCACGAGCGTCGGCAGCGCTTCCAGGTCGCCCTGCAGGATCACCGGCCGGCCGAGCAGGTCGAGGTGGGTGGCCTGGTCTTCCAGCTCGCTCGCCTCGCGCGGGGTGGCGGCCAGAGCCCACACACCGCCGACCGGCGCGCGGCGCACGGCCTCCCAGGTGAGGAGGCCGGCGGCGGCGTTGAGGTCGAGCACCAGCTCGTGGCGCGCGATGGCGGCCAGGGCCATCACGCGGTCGCGCAGGCGGGCGAGCTGTTCGCCCGCCGAGCTGAGGGTGCGGGCCAGCCACAGGTTCTGGGCCGGTGGCCCGGGGGGCGGGGCACTCTGGCCCCAGCCGGGGCCTCCGGCCTCGGCCTCGAGCAGGGCCGCGAGTTGGGCTTCGCGGCGGCGGGCCACGTCGTCGCGGATGCGCGCCTCATAGCCCTCGGTGCCGGGCTGGTAGAAGACCTTCCCGCGCAGGCTCTCGGGCAGGTAGAGCTGGGGCACCCAGTGGCCGTGGAAAGCGTGGGGGTAGAGGTAGCCGTCGCCGTGGCCCAGGCCCTCGGCGTCACGGTTGGCATCTTGCAGGTGGCGGGGCACATCGACCTTGCCCTCGGCCTCGACCTGGGCCAGTGCACGCCAGTAGGCGCCGCACGAGTTCGATTTGGGGGCGGTGGCCAGGTAGAGGGTCGCTTCGGCCAGATGGTACTGGGCCTCGGGCAGCCCCACCCACTCGAGGGCGCGGGCGCATGAGGCGGCCACCGCGATGGCCTGCGGGTCGGCAAGGCCGATGTCTTCGGCGGCCAGGATGAGCAGCCGCCGCATGATGAACTTGGGGTCCTCACCGGCGTAGACCATCTTGGCGAGCCAGTAGAGGGCGGCGTCGGGGTCCGAGCCGCGCACGCTCTTAATAAAAGCCGAGATGGTATCGTAGTGGGCGTCGCCATCGCGGTCGTAGAGGATGGCGCGCCGCTGGATCGACTCCTGCGCCACGGCCAGGTCGATGTGGATGATGCCGTCGGCATCGGGAGGGGTCGACTCCACCGCCAGTTCGAGGGCGTTGTAGGCCACGCGCGCGTCGCCGCCGGCCACGTGCGCCAGGTGGGCGAGGGCTTCGGGCTCGGCCTCGATCTTGCGGCCGCCGTAGCCGCGCTCGGGGTCGGTCAGGGCACGCTGAAGCAGGCCGAGCAGCTCCTTCTCATCCAGGGGTCGCATTTGGAAGATGCGCGAACGCGAGACGAGGGCGCTGTTGACCTCGAAGTAGGGGTTTTCGGTGGTGGCGCCGATGAGGGTGACGGTGCCGTTCTCGACGTGGGGCAGGAGGGCATCCTGCTGGGCCTTGTTGAAGCGATGGATCTCGTCGACGAGCAGGATGGTGCGCTGGCCCTGCATGACGCGCCTCTCCTTGGCCTCGGCGATGACGCGGCGCAGGTCGGCCACGCCTGAGAGCACTGCCGAGAGGGCCTCGAAGTGGGCTTGGGTGCGCTGGGCGATGATCATGGCCAGGCTCGTCTTGCCGGTGCCCGGGGGTCCCCAGAGGATGATGGAGGAGAAGAGGCGGTCGCTCTCGATGGCCCGGCGCAGCAGCCGGCCCGGCCCGACGATGGCTTCCTGGCCCACGAGCTCGTCGAGGGTGCGCGGGCGCATGCGGGCTGCCAGGGGAGCCTCCCGTTCGATTCTCCCGCGCGAGGCATGTTCAAAGAGGTCCATCGTCTCACGCCCGCCTTTCGTTCGCTTCCGCCCCTCATTCTACTTGGCGAATGGGGGGTGGTCAAGTGCCCGAAAGGCGGGGGCCCAGCCCCTGGGTGGGGGTTTGGCGGGCTGGCTGGTGCCAGCCAGCCCGCCAAACCCCCAAAACGGTCTCGCACCGGGTGGCCGCGAGGCGCGTAGCGCGGTCCGTTGCCCGGAGATTCCTCAACAGCGGAGAGGAAGGGGTGAGGGCGAAACGCAACACGGGCAACCACCTGAGCGCCTGTGCAAGGTGCTTTCTGCCGATGCGAAGGCTGCCCATGGTGCAGACTCCCCCCCTCACCCCAGCCCTCTCCCTCACAGGGGGCGAGGGAAAACCGCTTCTGCGCCCTCATCGTCGCCGGCGTCAGCCTCTCCCCCACAGGGGAGAGGGGCTGCCTTCGCCTGTCGGCCCACGAGCCCCGCTCCGACGTCGACAGGCCCGTGCCTTGGACGCACGTGACGGCGTGCGCGCGGGGCTTGGAGATGGGCGGGCCCGGGGCATCTGCTACGGTGAGGTCAGGGCACCGCTTCCTGTTCGCCGGTGATCTCCTCGAGGGTGGGTGGCCTCCCCAGGCGCCCGCGTTCCTTGGCCATGCGCCGCCACTCGCGCGCCGAGCGGGCTTCCTTGGCGGTGTAGAATGGGCCGTAGCGGCGCCGCCGGCGGCCCACGAGCATGCCAAGGATCAGGCCGGCGATCGCTGCCCCTCCCAAGACGCGGGGCAGGTTCTCCCGGGCGCGGGCCTCGACGTCAAAACCGGCACGCACGCGCTCGACCCGGCCGCCGAGCTGCTGCAGGTGCGCGTCGATCTCCTGGCGGGTTTCGGAGATGTTGCGCCTTATCTGACCTGTCTCTCGACCCATTCCCTCTCCCTCTCTAGCCACTCCCTATCCTCCTGAAGAGACTCGATCGTCTGCTCTGGCATCAGGCTCGAGGGTCTGAGCCGGCTGCGGGCGAACAGGAGCGCGATGCCCGCCAGCACTGCGTAAAAGCCGACGGTGGTCAGCCCGGCTGCCCAGAGAGGGATGACCAGAGCCAGTGCGTAAAAGACGGCAACGCCCACAAAGGCGAGAGCCAGCAGGCCGAAGGCGCCGGCCAGCGCTACGGCGGCGAGGCCCATGGCCGCGTCTCTCAGGCTCTGGACCAGTTCGATGCGCGCGAGCCGGACTTCGTCGCGGATCAGGCGCTGGATGTCGCCCAGCATGTGGCCCACGATGTCGCTCACGGAAGGTTCGCGGACCTGTTCCATCGATTCATCTCCTCCTCAAGAGTCGGCCAAGGAGGAAGGCGGCCGTGAACACGCCGGCCGCTGTGGTGATTGGGTGTTCCCGCGCGTATTCGGTCGCGTCCTGGCTGATCTCAGGCAGCGAGTGCTCTTCCAGATAGCGGGCGCTGCGGTCCAGCGGCTCGGCCACGCGGCCGAAGAAGCTGGGCTGGCCGCCCCCTGCGGGCTGTTCGCGCATGCGTTCGGCTGCCGAATGGAGGCCTGAGGCCAGCGTGTGTTTCACGCTCTCGAACCCCTCGCCGGCCCGATAGCTGACCTCGCGGCCCCTCTCTTCGAGCTTGGCCGCCGTCTGCTCGGCCTCTCGTCCCATCTGCTCGCGGCTCGTCGTCATCTGCCTCCTCCTGAAGTGAACCCGTTGTTGCGGATTGCGGGCCTCCGGATGCTGGCTGTGCGGCGGAGGCGAAACACGACACCGAGGCGGGCCCGCAACCCTGGCAGCGTCCACTCCCAGGGTGGCTAGCAACAAATGTGCCATAGCGGGCAGGCGGCCGAGGGGGGCCAGCGGGGCGGCGGCTGCCTGGTACCCACCTTGCTGGGCCTGGTGGTGGGCGCGCCGGGCCCATTGGCAGGTGTCTCCGCCTGCGGTGCGGGCGTGGCGGCTGCTACGAGTGGGGGCCGGTGGCCAGCAGCCGGCGGCAGGCCCGCCGCAGGCGCCGGTATGCCTGGCGCAGGGGGCCGACCTGGCTGGGCGCGGGGTCGCGGGGGCTGTAGCGGGCCGCGACAAAGGCCTCGGTCATGCGCTGCAGCTCCTCGCCCCCTTCGGCCAGATGCGGCCAGGCCCGCCGGGCGTACTCGTAGGGCGTCTCGGCCGGAGTGCGCCCCAAGCCCGCTCGGGCCGTTTCCCGCAGGCCGAGCAGGTAGAGCAGGCGGATGTGCTCGCGCGCGTCGCGCGGCCGGGGCCAGCGCAAGCGGCGGTGCACCGCTTGGGCAGGGGCGCTCGGCCGCCAGCGGGCCGTCCAGCCGCGCCAACGGGTGCCTGCCGAACGCCGCAGGCCGGCCAGCCAGCGGGCGACAGCCTCTACCAGCCTGGCCGCCCACGCCAGAGGGCCGCCGCGGGCCAGGAGGATCGCCCACAGCCCGCGGCGGTCGCGCACAAAGTGGATGAGGGCATAGACGACCGCCCCCACGATGAGCGCCCACAAGAGCAGGCTCTGCAGTGCCTGCCACCAGCCGGCGGCCGTTGCCTGGGGCTGTGGCTGGGGGACCGGCATGGTCGGCGGCGCCACGGGTGCCTGGGCTGCCGGCGAGGCGAGGCCGAGGAGCTGCAGCAGCAAGTGGAGCAGGTAGCCCACGGCAGCCATGGCGAGCATGAGTGCCTGCTCGCCCAGGAGCAGGATGTTCCAGAGGATGCCGAAGGCGGCGCCAAAGAGGGCCAGGGAAGGCCGCACCGGCAGAAGCAACGCCACAGCGGCCACGGCCACCGCGAAGGCCAGCGCGAGCACGGCCCATCGCCGGCCCAAGGGCCCGGCCACAGGCACCTCTTGCCGCTGCCAGCGCGCCTGCAGGGCAGCATAGTGGCCCCGCGCCAGCAGTACAAAGGCCAGCGCGAAGTACAGGAGCGCATTCCCCACGATGCCGGCCATGGCCGGGTGCCGCAAGCTGAGGGCGAGCCCGATATCCAGGCGGGCCAGGCCGCTGCACAGAAGGAGCAACAGGCCGCCGGTGAAGACGAGTTGGGCCAGGCGTTCGCGGGCCTCGCCCGGCCGGTCCTCCAGGGGGCGTGTGAGCCAGGCGTAGAAGGCGGCCGAATCCTTGGGAGGCGGCGCTTCGGCCTGCGGGCCGAGGGCCTCGAGGCAGCGCCCCATCTGTATGCCTAGCCACCAGGTGGCCGCCAGCCACGCTCCGGCCACCACCAGCCCGCCATCCACCAGGCCCTGCGGGCGCGCCAGCCAGCGCGGCAGGTCTGCGGCAAGCTGGCCTGGCCCCTGAGAGAGCGAGAGCACCAGGCGTAGCGCTGCCACCAGCACCACCCACTCGCCCAGATGCAGGCGCAGGCGCACCGAGGCCTCGGGGAACTGCCTCGCCAGCCGGTCGCTGGCGATGCCTTCGAGGGAGAGCAGGAACGCCAGCAGCGCGAGCAGGGTCGGGTCGAAGCCGTTCACCACTCGGGCAGCAAGCTGGCCGGCGGAGAGGGCCAACGAGCCCATCATGGCCGCGATCATGGCCAGGTGGAGCGCTTCGCCCGGCCCAGGCAGCCAGAAGGGCCTTGCGGGAGGAGAAGGCTTCATCGGTGGCCCCCCGCCGCGAGGGTGCCTCGCTCCAGGTCGGAATCCTCCCAGACCTCGAAAGCGGGCACGCCGATCTGTGCGGCCCGGCGATGGATGGCCTGGAACTGGGCCGAAGGGTCCACCGAAATGAGGGTCACAACAAAGCCCGAGCGGCGCAGGGCCAAGAGGGCGGGGAAGAGCTCATCGGCCACGCGACCGGTGATGACGACCAGCGTCGAGCCCCAGGCCAGGCGCCGAGTTTCGCGGCGCAGCAAGGCAGGCAGGCCGGCGCCTTCGGCCATCTCGATGCGGGCCAGGAGCTCGAGGATGGGGATCAGCGCCTGGCGTCCCTTGCGCGGCGGCATAGCGGGTGGGTAAGGCGCATCGCTGCCGCCGGCGAGGGGGTCATGGCCATTGGTGGCCAGGCCCACAGCCTGGCGATGTTCCACCAGCCAGTTGGCCACCGAGGCCGCCGCAACGATGGCCAGCTCGGTGGCCACCCACAAGCGCAGCGGGCTGTAGCTGGCCCGGTGCAGGTCCAGGAAAATGGTGGTGTCGAGGGCCACGGTGGGCTCGTGGCGGCGCACCTGCAGCCGGCCGCAGGCAGCGCTGGCCTTCCAGGCGATGTGGCGCAGGCTGTCGCCTGGGGCATAGTCGCGCATGCCCATCACCCGGGCGGGATCCTCAAAGATGCGCTGCTTCGACGGCAGGGAACCGTACAGGGTGCGTGAGGGCAGGCCAAGCCCCGCGAGGGGGATGATGCGCGGGTAGACGACCAGCGTATCGGGCGTGGCGTCGGTGAGGTCGATGCGGGTCGTGCCGAGAGGGTCGCCCGATTGGAGCGCGAGGGGCCCGAGCGAGTAGTAACCACGGCGCCGGCAGTCGAGTGGGTAGGTGAGGGTGACGCGCTGGCGCGGCCCCAGGGAAAGCACCTGCTGATAAAAGTTGGGGCTGCGCAGTTGGATGGGCAAGCTGTCATGGACCTGCAGCCACAGGACCGGCAGCAGCCCGCGGTTGTGGAGGGTGAGGCGTACCAGCGGCCGCTCGCCCCAGAAGACGCGGCCCGGGTGCTCGCGTCCGCACGCCACGGCCCGGGCCGCGTGCTGCGCCCAGAGGCGGCCCAGCACCACCAGCCCTGCCAGCAGGTAGAAGAGGTAGAAGTAAAAGTCTACCCGCAGCAGGGCGGCCATGGCCAGCAGCACGAGCAAGAACGTCACCAGGCCCGACACTCTGCCTCCAAAGGACGAGGAAAGCACCGCACAGGGGCGCAGGCCGCGAAGAGGCCCGGGGCAGCCTGCGCTCCTTGTCTGCGGTCGACTGCTGCCCGCGCTATGAGGACCGCTCGCCGATGTCGAGGGCTGTCTCTTGGAGGATGTCGCGCATCACCGACTCGGCGGTGCGGCCCTTCAGGCTGCTCTCGGGCGCCACGATCAGCCGGTGTTCGAGGACGGGGGCTGCCAGCCGCTTCACATCATCGGGCAAGACATAATCGCGCCCCTGCAGCGCCGCCAGCGCCTGGGCGGCTTTGAAGAGGGCCAGGGTGCCGCGCGGGCTGGCGCCAAGGGCCAGGTCGGGGTGGCGGCGGGTGGCCTCGACGAGGCGCAGGATATAGTCCTGCACCGTCTCGTCGACGTGCACCTCCCACACCTCTTGCTGCAGGCTGGGGATCAGGCGGCCGTCGACCACCTGGCCCAGGCTTTCGATGGGATGGCGGCGGCGCAGGTTAGAGACGATGCGGCGCTCTTCGTCGGCGGTCGGGTAGCCCAGGCGCAGGCGCATGAAGAAGCGGTCGAGCTGGGCCTCGGGCAGCGGGAAGGTGCCCTCGTACTCGATGGGGTTCTGGGTGGCCAGCACCAGGAACGGGCGCTCGAGGGGGTGGGTCACGCCGTCGACGGTGACCTGCCCTTCGCCCATGCACTCGAGGAGGGCCGACTGCGTGCGCGGCGTCGCACGGTTCAGCTCATCGGCGAGGAGGATGTTCACAAAGACCGGGCCGGGGCGGAACTCGAACTCGCCCGACTTTTGGTTGTAGACCGAAACGCCGGTCACGTCGTTGGGCAAGAGGTCCGGGGTGCACTGCAGACGACGGAAGCTGCCTCCCAGCGAGAGCGCCAGCGCACGGGCCAGCATGGTCTTGCCCACGCCCGGCACATCCTCGATCAGCACGTGGCCGTCGCAGAGGAGCGCCACGAGCAGGAGCTCGATGGCCGGCCGTTTGCCGACGATCACGCGCTCGACGTTCTCCACCACCTGCCGGGCGAAGGATTGGATGGGGTTCATAGGACCCTCCCTGGCGCGGGCCGGATCCATCTAGGCCATGCGCACGACGACCCTGGCCTCGCTCCAGAGCTGCTCCAGACGGTAGTAGGCGCGACGGCCGGGCGAGAAGAGGTGCACGATCACGCCGCCCAGATCGAGCAACACCCAACCCGACTCGGGCTCGCCCTCGATGTGCAAAACGCGCTGGCCTTCGTCGTGTAGCCGTTCGACCAGTGCGTCGGCCAGGGCGCGGATCTGGCGGTCGGTGGTGCCGGTAGCAATGACAAAGTAATCGGCCAGGATGGTATTGCCGCGCAGGTCGAGCACGACAATGTCTTCGGCCATTTTGTCGGCAAGCACGTCCGTCACGCTTCTGGCCAGTTCGGATGTATCCAGCTTTTGCCTCCTCATACGAGCTACTGTGCCCGCGCGGCGGGCAGAGTTGCGGATCAGGGGCTCCCTGGCGGCCTCGCGGTGGCCCCATCTCCCGCCCTGCAGCAGGGGGGAGGCCCGCGGGCCCTTCCCCCCGCATCGCGGGCGAGGCGACGTCATGCCAGGCGCGCCAAAAGCTCGCCCATCTCTTGGCAGTGCGTGCCGCGCCAGTAGAAGCGGTTGCAGGTGGGGCAGAGCCGGAACTCGCGCTGGGTCACAAAGGTGTAGGGCGGCACGTAGCCCCAGGCCCAACTGTGGGGCACCGCTTCCAGCAGGTCGTTGCAGACGGGGCAGCGCGTGAGATAGCCTTCCGCGTTCAGGCCCAGGCTGCGCGCCACCTCGCCGAGCTGGGCCTCGATCCGCTCGCTTTGGATCAACAGGCTATGCACGCCCGGGCGGCGAGCCAGGGCGCGGTCACGGGTGAGCAGGATGCGGCCCTCGGCGCGCGCCCGGCGGGCCAGTTCGTCGTCGGGCCAGCGCGGGTTATAGAGCGTGTCGTAGCCCAGGATACGCAGCCAACGCGCCAACCGGCCCAGCATGGCATCGGCCAACAAGCGGGGCCTCACCCCAAGCCCTCGCGCTGCCACAGGGCCAGGCCCAACATCAGCGCCACCCCTGCCGCCACGCCGATCGCTCCCTCCCTCAGTGTCAGCGCCGGCCGGTAGACCCCCAGGTAGCTGTTCTCGGGCGCAAAGTAGCGCTCCATGATGCGCCGGATGTCGCCGGCGGTCACCCGCTCGATGCTCTCGTTGTAATCTGGCACGCATGCCCCCGCCCGGCACCATACGCTATAGCCGGCCAAGAGCCAGGCCAGCGCCGCGTTCGACTGGGTGGTCAGCGCGAACTGGCCCTTCAGGAGCGCTTTGGTCTCGCGCAGCTCCTCATCGGGCACCGGCTCTTCGTAGAGCCGCTCGAGCTGGGCCTCTACTGTGTCGACGATGGCATCGAGGTGGGCCGTATCGCACTCGGTGCGGATGACAAAGTAGCCCGTGTCGCTGAGGGCGACGTTGAAGGCGCCCACCGAGTAGACCAGGCCCAGCCGCATGCGCAGCTCGTCGGTCAGCCGGTTGCTCAGAAGCTCACCGAGCACCTCCATGGCCGGCGCGTCGGGATGGCCGGCGCCCACCGTGCGCGCACCCCGGCGCAGGACCGAACGGTCGGCCAGGCCCGGGCCGCGCAGCACCACGCGCACCCCGCGGCCAACCGGCTCGGGCGCCGGCGGCATGGCCGGCACGGGCGCGGCCGCGAACTCGGCCAGGTACTGCTCGGCGGCCGCGCGTACCCGGTCGGCCGGCGCGTCGCCCACCACGATCAGGGCCATGTTGTTGGGCCGGTAGTAGCGTTGGTAATGCTCCAGCAGCATGGCGCGG
>Ga0123519_10003224_pt1 | contig 27119 bp, 23 predicted proteins | sample YelNatPaOPRAMG02_FD_87396 | JGI IMG/M metagenome (GOLD analysis project Ga0123519, IMG submission 87396) | Hot spring microbial communities from Yellowstone National Park - Yellowstone National Park OP-RAMG-02 (version 2) | ecosystem: Environmental > Aquatic > Thermal springs > Hot (42-90C) ...
ACACTATGCCACTTTGCACGCGCTGACCGGCCAGATGGCGCGCCGGCTCACGGTCGCGGTCGAGGAACTTCCCGAAGTGGTGCAGCGGTTGCAGGACGAAGCGCGCCGGGAGCGCAAAGCGCGCGAGCAGCTGCAGGAGGCGCTGATCGAACACGAGGCGGCAGCGTTGATATCCCAGGCGCCGCAGGTGGGCACGGTGCGCGTCATCGCACAACGATTCACCGGACGTGCCCCGCAGGAGGTGCGCCAGATGGCGTCGCGCATCACCGCCCATCCGGGCAGCGTGGTCTTGTTTGGGCTGGCGCCGAGCGGCGAGGGCGATGCGGCAGGGCACGCCAAGGGACAACTCATCTTCGCACGCTCCGAGAATGTGACCTGCGATATGCGCGCCCTGCTGCAGGAAATCTGCTGCGAGGTGGGAGGCAGTGGGGGCGGCAGCCCCACCATGGCACAGGGTGGCTGCGACGCAACTCGCCTCACCGAAGCTCTGGAGCGCGCTCAAACGTTGCTGCGCCAGCGGCTTGCCGGCTGACCGGGAGCGTGCACAAGACAAGATAGGAAAAGGGTAATGGAGATACTTCCCCCACCGGGAGACGATTACGACGCGTTCGCCCGTTTCTATGACCTCTTCTACGCGCAGCGCGACGAGGACATCGCGATGTATCTTGACTTCGCGCAGGCGGCCGATGGCGCCGTCCTCGAGCTGGGTTGTGGCACCGGTCGCCTGCTGGCGCCCCTGGCGCGCGCAGGCCATCGCGTCACCGGCCTGGACAGCTCGGCGGAGATGCTGGCTCGTGCGCGAGAACGCCTCCGCGCTGCCGGACTGACCGAACGCGTGACCCTGGTGCAGGGTGACCTGCGCCATTTCGATTTGGGAGAGCGCTTTGCGCTGGCGATCCTTTCCGCCAACACGTTTATGCATTGCCACGACACCCAGGAACAGCTGGCATGCCTGGGTTGTGTCCATCAGCATCTTCACTCGGGGGGACGACTCATTGTGGATCTCAGTCATCCCGACCTGCAGATGCTTGGCGAGGCGGACGGACATCTGTTAAGCGATGACCCCGTGCGTGACCCGCACACGGGCTGCACCGTCCTGCGCTTCGTCCACCAGCGTCTGGACGTGGCCAACCAGATGCAACACGTTACTTTCATCCTGGATGAGGTTGCGCCGGATGGCAATGTGCGGCGCATGTTCTTCCCCTTCCGCCTGCGCCTCGTCTTTCGCTTCGAGATGGAGCTGCTGTTGCGCCTGGCCGGGTTCGGTCTGGAAGCGCTTTACGGTTCCTACCAGTTGGAACCTTTCGAGAGCAATAGCGAGCGGATGATTTTTGTCGCACGCCGCGATTGAGCGCACATGGTGGGTACGCGATATACCCGATGCCAAGCCTTTTTTGAGTGCGTCAGCTGATTCGGGTATAATAAGTCTTGTTAGATTTCGCACCACTTCAGATGAGTAAGGAGATTGGCCAGGGTTGGGTGCTTATTTGGCTTTCAAGGAAACGTGGCGCAATCGAGCACGCTTTCTGCTGATCAGCTTGCTCGTGGCATTGCTGACCGCACTGGTGCTCTTCATCGCCGGGCTGGCCGAAGGATTGGGACGCGGCAACATCGAGTACCTCAGCAATTTAGATGCCGACCTGATCGCCTACCAGGCGGACGCCCAGCTGCTCATTGCTGCCAGCCGTCTCCCGCGTGGCATCTTGCAAAACATCGAACGTGTGCCGGGGGTCAAGTCAGCCGGGCCGATCGAGTTCAGCCGCGTGTCGATCATCCTGCCCGGCACAACTCCGCAGGGCCAATCGCCCAGGCCGCTGGATGTCTCACTCATTCAGGTCGAGCCGGGTCGGCCAGGAGAACCGCCGGTGCGCTTCGGGCGTCAGCTGCAAAACCGACGGGGCAAAGAGGCGATTATCGACAGCCTGGTGGCACGCCGTGCCGGCCTCTCGGTGGGGGATGAGTTCACCATTCGCTCCCTACAGGGCACCCGTGAGGAGTTCTACACCCTGCGCGTGGTGGGCATCACCACCAGTCAGCAGTATGCCATCCAGCCTTCGATCATTGTGCCGTTGCTCACCGGCGACCAAATCAAGCCCAAGCCAGTGGTCGAGGATCGCCCCAGCAGCGACCTTGCGTCGAACATTATCGCCATCAAGCTCGATCTGCCGGCAGACCCGGCTGAAGCACGCGCGTTCCGCGAACTCATGAAGCAGCGGCTGGAGAGCCAGGTGAAAAAGATCCAGGTGGTGGACATCCGCACCGCCTACGAAAACACCCCAGGTTACAGCGCCCAAAAGGGCACGTTGGACACCCAACGCTATTTCGCCCTGGTGATCGGTGTGCTGGTGTTGGGCGGCTTCTTTCAAATCCAGGCGCTGCAAAAGGTGGCGCAGATCGGTGTGCTGAAGGCGATCGGAACACCTAATCGCACCATCATTGCCGCTTCCCTGGTGCAAATTACCGTGGTGACGGCGTTCGGTGTCTTCCTCGGGACCGTCATCACGTTGAGCCTGGCGTTGGTATTGCCGGTGGGCATCCCAATTGTCTTCGCGCCCCAGACGGTATTCATTGCGTTGGTCTCCCTGCTCCTGATCGGGCCGCTGGGTGGCTTGCTGTCCATTCGCTACTCGGTCAGCGTCGAGCCATTGACAGCGCTGGGACTGGCGCAGTGAAATAGTTGGACCTATCAACATGAGCATTGCACTCGAAGTGCGCAACGTCACAAAAATCTATGGCAGCGGCGAGAACGCCGTCGTCGCCGTCAACGATGTCTCATTCTCCGTGGCGGAAGGCGAGTTTATTGCCTTGGTAGGCCCCAGCGGCTCGGGCAAGACCACCCTGCTCGCGATGCTGGCCGGATTGCTCTACCCCACACACGGCAGCATTTACATTGACGGCCAAGACCTGGCCAAGATGAACGATGCGCAACGCACTGCTTTTCGTCGCCAGCGCATCGGTTTCACCTTTCAGACGAACAACCTGATGCCCTATCTGACGGCACGTGAGAATGTGGAGCTCATGATGCGCCTCAACGGCGGATGTAAGAGCGAGTGCAGACATATGGCAGTTGAGCTGCTGACTCGGCTGGGCCTGGGAAATCGCCTCAACAACCTGCCGCGCCAGCTCTCCGGTGGCGAGCAACAGCGTGTGGCTATTGCGCGCGCCCTGATCCACGACCCCACTTTGGTGCTGACCGATGAACCTACCGCCAGCCTGGACACCGAGCGCGCCTATCAGGTTGTCGAGACCTTCGCCGACCTGATCCACGGGTATCAGCGTGCCGGCATCATGGTCACGCACGACCTACGCCTATGCATCTACGTTGATCGCGTGATCCAGATGCAGGATGGGCGCATCGTGCGCATTCTGTCGCAGCGGGATGAGATCGACGAGTTCGCCAGTGCCAGGCGGCGGCGCGCCGAGCTGGTTGCCGCCACCGAGATCACCCCGGCATCCCTCACGCCGGATGGTCAGTCCCCTCGATGATACCCAGGACGATGCCTCGCCGCATCTCATTGGGCGACACGGTGGCCAAACCATATGGTGGGCCCGCCGAAGCGGTAAGCTTGTCGCACTGCCGACCAGTCGCACGTGCCCAATAAAGAGCGCGTGGCACATTGCCAAAATGCCTCAGCCGTTCTGCCCCTTTCGCTGTGTTTGTCAAATCCGGAAAGGCATGCTATGATGAGTATCCTGATAATACCTCCATCAAGTTTGCCGTGCGGCGGCCTCAAGCATGAAGGAGGATCTCCGATGAAAACTATGTTCAGGGAGCGTTGGCCACGGCGGCTGTGGCCAATACTGGTTCTCTTGTCTCTGCTCGTCTTGGCCGTGGAAGGAGTACCCCACGCCTATTCCGCAAGTTCTATCGCTCAGGATGTGCCCTCTGTGGCACAGCGACCGCAAGGCATCCCCACGCCCACCTTAGCTGCGGCCGGAGCCCAGGGAGTCCAGCCGGCCATTGTGAACGACGCACCATCCACCCCCTCAGGGGCGCCATCCTCTGCTCCGAGTGAGCAGGGGAGTGTATCTCGGGCATCCGCGACACAACCCCACAATCTCATCGCCAACGGTTCCTTCGAGGATGGGTTTGCAGAGGGTGTCGCCACCGGCTGGCAGCCTTTCGCCACCGCGGATGTGCGTGCCGGCTGGCATGACGACACCTGGCGACCTGTCCTGTACGACGGTAACCACGCCCAGCTGCTGGCGCTTAAGGATGCCGAAGAACGCGATCGCTACGTGGGCATTTTTCAGGCGGTGCTGGTTGTGCCAAACGCGGATTATATCCTGACCCTTCACGGCCTGGTACGCTCCGATGAAGGGTCGGTCGAGGCATCCGATTACGGCTACCGGCTGCAATACGGCATTGACTATGCGGGTGGAAACGATTGGCGATCGCGCCAGATCGAATGGGTCGAATTGCCGTGGGATGAACAACCGCGCACCGCTCCACCACCCGGGGGATATCGCATCGAGACCTATACGACCACCATCAGGGCGCAGAGCTCGTTGTTGACCCTCTTCATTCGCGGGTGGAAGAAGTGGATTGGCGTCTCAGAGGGCAATTACGATGTGGACGGCATCAGCCTGGTGATGGCTCAGGCGGCAGCTCCCGCAGCCGGCGTATCCGCTCCACCAAAACCCACTCCGCTGCCGGGGATGCCTCAAACGGGCGCACCGGTTGCCGGGGACAACCGGATGGTGCCGGCCAGCGTGGCATTGGTCATCCTGCTGGTAGCTGGCGTTCTCTGGCAATCGAGGCAGCGCCATGGGTGACGGAACATTCCCCTCTAATCGTTCATCCAAGAGGTCGGTTCATTCCGGCCTGTTCCTATCTCTGGCCAAGGAGGACCTGGAGTGAAACTCTCTTGTCTGCAAGAGAATCTGACCCACGGATTGGGCATCGTAGGACGTGCAGTCTCGAGTCGCAGCACGCTGCCCGTGCTCTCCAACGTGTTGCTAGCCACCGATGGTGGTCGTTTGAAGCTCGCTGCGACCAACCTGGAAATCAGCATCAGCTGCTGGGTAGGTGCCAAGGTCGCCGAAGAGGGGGCCATCACCGTGCCGGCACGGCTGCTGACCGAGTTCGTCAGTTCGTTGCCCCCCGAGCCGATCGATATGGAGCTGTCGGTGCGCACCCAGACGCTCCATCTGCGCTGCGCCCGCTTTGAAGCGAACATCAAGGGCATCGATGCGCAAGAATTCCCCATTGTGCCCACCGCGGAAGAGCTCACGCCCTTTGTCACGGTCGCCCCGGATGCGCTGCGCCAGATGATCACACGGGTCGTGTTCGCCGCTGCCACCGACGAGAGCCGCCCCATCCTGACCGGGGTGTTGACCACCTTCGAAGGTGACCGGTTGACGATGGCAGCGGCCGATGGGTATCGGCTGTCGGTCGAGTACCTCACGCTCGACGGAACCGTGCCGGAGAAAATGGAAGTGCTGGTGCCGGCGCGCGCATTGGCGGAATTGGCCCGCATCTCCGCCGATCAGACCGAGCCGATCGGAGTCATCATCACGCCGACGCGCAATCAAATTCTCTTCCATCTGCAAAACATCGATCTGGTCTCGCAGCTCATCGAGGGGCGCTTCCCTGACTATCGTCAGATCATCCCGGCCAGCCACACCAATCGCGCCATCCTGGATGTGCAGAGCTTCCTGAAGGCAGCGCGCGTTGCCCATCTCTTCGCGCGCGATTCGGCCAATATCGTGCGGCTTGAGATCACCGCCGGCGACGAGCTGATGCCCGGACGGGTGACCCTGGCAGCCACCAGCAATCAGCTGGGCGACAACGTCGGCCAGCTGGATGCCGTTGTGGAAGGGGAGCCGATTCAGATCGCGTTCAACGCCAAGTATCTTATCGACGTGCTATCGGTGATCGACAGCGCACAAGTCGCCTTGGACACCATCTCGGCGTCCAGCCCGGGGGTGCTACGCCGGCCCAGCGACGATCGCTTCGTGCACGTGATTATGCCGATGCACCTGTCTCGCTGAACCGATGTTGGGGGGGTAAAAGAACAGAGCGAGGCACGCCGTTGCCCCGCTCTTTGTTTTGTCACCGCCGGTGCGCCTTATCCTCCACCGGTGCAGGCACATTTGCTTCCAGCTCGGCCAACCATCGGGTGGCCTCAATGGCCGCGCGCGCTCCTTCACCCGCCGAGGTGACATTCTGGCGGAAGATGGGATCGGCCACTTCACCGGCGGCAAACACACCCGGGACGTTGGTGCGGGTGCGTTTGTCCGTGATGATGTATCCATTCTCGTCCATGTCCAGCTGACCGCGGAAGATCTCGCTGTTGGGGATATGTCCGATGAAAATAAAGACCCCATCCGTGGGCAGCATCGAGGTCTCGCCGGTGACCACATTGCGCAGTGTGACCGCAGTCACTTCCTGCGGCCCATGGATTTCCGTGACGACCGAGTTCCAGATGAACTCGATCTTCTCGTTACGCCGGGCACGTTCCTGTAGGATGTAGCTGCCGCGCAGCTGATCGCGGCGGTGGATGATGCGCACACGCGTCGCATAGCGGGTCAGGAAGAGCGCTTCTTCCAGCGCGGAGTCCCCACCGCCTACCACCACCACCTCTTTGCCACGGAAGAAAAAGCCATCGCACGTGCCACAATAGCTGACCCCATGGCCGGTGAGCTCCACCTCACCCGGAACCCCCAGCTTGCGCGGCGAGGCGCCGCTGGCCACAATCAACGCTTTGGCATAGTACTCTGCGCTGTAAGTCTTGACCCAGAAGGGGTGTACCCGCAAGTTGACCTCGATGGCTTCATCGTACTCCATACGGGCGCCGAAGCGCTCCGCCTGACGATGGACGCGCTCCACCAACTCGGCACCCGTGATACCATCCGGGAAACCCGGAAAGTTCTCAATTTCATTGGTGATGGATGGCTGACCACCCACCATAGTGCCGGTTAGCACCAAAGGGCTGAGGTTGGCGCGCCCTGCATAGATGGCCGCGGCCATCCCCGCCGGGCCGGAGCCGATAATAATGAGGTTCTCGACCGTCATATTGTCACCTGCCTGTATCCCAATTTCTTCTTTTATTTTTTCAGTATAGTACAGCAACATAAGATGAACACTAAAGAAACGCTAGAATTGCGCAAGAAAATCCGCAATCACACGCGATATCCTACTGCTTGCGATACGGCTGCCCGTCGGCAGCGGGCGGGGTCGTACGGCCAATCACCCCGGTGACGGCGACCATGGTAAGGATGAAGGGCAGCATACCGATAAACTGGTAGGGGACGTTCACCTCCAGGATTTGGAACTTGAAGTTAAGCGCGTCGGCAAAGCCGAACAGCAGCGCGCCGGCAGCACCGCCGAGCGGGTTCCAGTTGCCAAAGATCATGGCTGCCAGCGCGATAAAACCGCGGTTGTTGGTCATCAGGTCGTCAAAATGGCCCACCGTCTCCAGTGAGAACCAGGCACCACCCAATCCGGCCACACAACCGGCCAGAATGACATTCACATAGCGGATTTTGAACACGTTGATGCCCACCGTGTCTGCAGCGCGTGGGTGTTCTCCCACCGCCCGCGTGCGCAATCCCCACGGAGTGTGGAAGAGCACGAACCACACCAGCGGCACCAACACCAACGCCGCATAGACCATGGGCTGGTACTGGAACAGAATGGTACCAAGAATGGGGATATCCCACAGAGGCGTCCCCTGAAAGACATAGGGGAAGACTCCCGGGGCGCCGAAGGGGTTCTTGAGCAGAAACGCGGCGCGGATGTACCCGCTGATACCCACCGCCAGGATGTTGATGCACGTGCCGCTGATGATGTGGTCCACCATGAACTGAATGGTCAGCAACGCGTGCAGGGTGGCCATCATGCCACCTGCCAATATGGCGGCCAGCAATCCCAACCACATATTTTGCGAAAATAAGGAGACCATATACCCCACCGCGGCGGCTGTGAGCATCATGCCCTCGATGCCGATGTTGATCACCGCGCAGCGTTCACACATCACACCGGCAAGCATGCCCAACATAATCGGCGTGGCCAGCCGCACACTGTCCTTGACCAGCCCCACCAGATCGATGCTCCTGTCCGCAGCGGCGGCGATGATGGCGCCCAACACGATCAACACGGCGCCTGCCCCCAGCAAGGTATTGGTGGCATGCTCCGAGGGTGAGCGAAACACGGCATACAGGCCAATCAGCCCCAACAACAGGCCGATCCCGATCAGACTGGGCTGGGTTGGCACGGTCAGGCGCAGCGGAGGGGGTTGCAGAATGATCCCCAAACCCAGGTGCGAGAGGGAGTCCGGTGTACCGGCACGGAGTGTCCAAACCAACACAATGATGCCCAGCACCAAGTAGAACAATCCCAGGCCACGTGCCCGGGTTATGAAGCGCTTTCGTCCGCCGGGATTGACTCGCTCGGCCGGGTTCATCGCTCATCCTCCCCACCCGCGCGTGAAGACCACCTCTTTTTCTTCACGCGCCCGGAGTCGATACAGCCAGCGGATGATCTGATCGGCAGCGATGAACATGATCACCAACCCCTGAATGATGTTGACCAGGTCAATCGAGATCGCCTGAGCGCGCACCTGCATCAGGCCCGCTCCATTGCGCAGAGCACCCCACAAGAAAGCAGCCGGGAAGACACCGAGCGGATGGCTTTTGGCAAGCATGGCGACCGCGATGCCGTCAAACCCAAACCCGGTTGAAAATGCCGCTTTCAGCGCATACTCGCTCGGGCGACCCAGCACCACGTCCAGCCCCCCCAAGCCGGCCAACATCCCGGAAAGCGCCATGGCCAGCACAAAATTGCGCTTCACGCTGATACCGGCATAGCGCGCTGCACTCGGGTTCGCGCCCACCGTGCGAATCTCAAAGCCCCAGGTGGTCTTGAACAGAAAATACCACACCAGCCCGATGGCGGCGAGCGCCACCAGCACGGCAGAATGGATGTTCAGTTCGGGCACCAACAGGGGAAAACGCGCCGACTCGGCAACAAAGGGAGTGCGATCCAGCGTCGCTGTCACATCCTTGAGGGGATTCTTGACCAGGTAATCCACCGTCTTGACCGCGATGTAGTTCATCATAATCGTGTTGATGACCTCGTGCGCGCCGGTGATCGCTTTGAGCGCGCCGGGGATCGCGCCCCAGATGGCACCTCCCAATGCGCCGGCGGCAACCGCCAACGGCAGGTGAATATAGATGGGCAAGCCGGTGACGGAGAAGCCGACGACGGTGGCACATAGTGCCCCCATATAGAGCTGACCCTCCACCCCGATGTTGAACAAGCCGCACTGAAATCCCAACGCGACGGCAAGCCCGGCCATAATATAAGGAGTGAATAAATCAGACTGCCTGCCAGGACACGCGCCGAGCCGATGGCACCTTCGTACAGTCCACCATAAGCCGAAAGCACCAGGGCACTCGCTTCGGGGATCACCTGGTCCCATGGCAGCCCGGCGCCGCGCAGATCCGCCGCGCGGGTCACCCAAATGACGATGGCACCGATCAGCAGTGCGGTAAACACGGCCAGCACCAGGACGGCCAGCTCGCTCCAATCCCACATGCGCAGCTGTTCCCAGAGGGTCTCCAATCGATCCTCACCTGCCGGGCCAACACGTGTCTGCAACGTGCCGTCGCGCAAGCGGAGGGTCACTTCGCTCAGGCGCGCACGCACCTCCTGCGCAATGGCCTCTTCCGCTGCGTGAAACGGCGCCAGGCCGATGCCCTCATTGCGCAAGCTCCCCAGCCAGTTGCTTCCCCCGTTGAAACGGCCCGCCGCCCAGTCCCGCACCGCCTTCTCGACCGCAACATCCACCCGTTTGATGGCACTGGAAAGCAGCCGATCACTGCCGGGGGCACGTCCTTCTTCAAATGTGGTGAACCACTCATCCTGATCCACCCCGATCACCCAGACGCCCGCCTCGGCAGCCGCCCGGATGGCACCACTGCCTGTGCGCCCGCCGGCCCCAAAGAGGACATCCACGCCGCGCTCGATCAAGGAGAGCGCAACAGAACGTCCCTTGTCCGGATCGTCGAAGGATTCCACATGCTCGCTGAGGACGCGCACTTTGGGATTGACATAGCGAGCACCGTGGGCAAACCCTTTGCGGAATCGCAACACAGGAGGTACCGTCTCACCGGCAACCACCCCGACAACGTTGCTCTTCGTCATGCACCCGGCCAGAGCGCCGGCCAAGAATCCGGCCTGATCCTCGGCAAAAACCACGCTCAGCACATTGGGCAGAGAGGACTGGACGACATAGTCCACCGTGACGAAGTGCACATTCGGATGCTCTTTCGCCACCCGTTCCACCACCTTGCCCAGTCCGCCACCAACTGTGATGATCAGCCCGCACTGCTCCTCGATCAGGATGAGCAGATTGACCTCGTGATCCTCAGGACGCCTCGTTTCGATATAAGTGTATTCCAGGCCCAGCTCGGAGACGGCGCGCTGGATCCCTTCGTGGGCATATTGATTGAACGTGCCATCGTCAATGCGGCCCACGTCGGTGACCAAACCGACCCGCATCGGTCTGTCCATCTTCCCTAACACTGCATTGCGATTAAACGCCTGCACACTCGTCCTCCTGAACTTTCATGGTGCGCTTGGAGACCCGAGGTAGCCTTGTTACGTGTCCCCCACTTCCTATCCCTTGCCTTCGCCATCCCACTCCGCAACCTCCACGTGCCCCGCGGTACCAATTCGCCGCTTGCCGACACGCACAGCATTGTAACCTCGCGCAGGTTTGGAAGCTGCGAGAGGGTGAAATGCTCTCGCAGCCACTTCGAAAAGCTCACCCATGACCGATCTCAGCTCGCCGCCTCCAGAGCTATATGGGATGTGATGCCGGCCATCAATAACCCCAGCCCAGCGCGGTCTGCTCGCTCCGCCTCGACCGTGGCGATAATCTGGCCCTTGTACATGACCGCAATGCGATCGGCCAGCGACATAATCTCGTCGAGCTCTGCCGAGACCAGCAGCACGGCAACCCCTTGATCGCGCGCCTCGACCAATCGTCGGTGGATAAATTCGATCGAGCCGACGTCCAGCCCGCGGGTGGGCTGCGCGGCAATCAACAACTTGATGGGGCGCGAGAATTCGCGCGCCACAATCATCTTTTGTTGATTGCCCCCCGACAGATTGCTCGCCGGTACATAGACACTCGGTGTACGGATGTCGAACTCGTGTACCAGCCGCCAGGCATACTCTTCAATGGCACGATAGTTGAGGATGATGCCGCGGGCGAAAGGCTGCCGATAGTAGGTGTTGAGCACCAGGTTGTCGGCGACGGGATATTTGCCCACCATGCCGTGTTCGTGGCGATCTTCGGGGATGTGCGCGACACCCTGTTCGGAAATGCGGCGCGGGGAAGCATTGGTCACCTCAACACCATCAATCACCACACGGCCGGCAACGCTCGGTCGCAAGCCAGTAAGCGCTTCTACCAATTCGGTCTGGCCGTTGCCCTGCACCCCGGCGATCCCCAACACCTCGCCGGCGCGCACTTCGAATGTGGCGCCGTTGACCATCATCGAGCCTCGGTCGTCCAAAACCTTCAGACCTTGCACTTCCAGCACCGTTCTTCCCGGCTGTGCCGGTCGCTTATCCACCGTGAGGATCACTTCTCGTCCCACCATCATGGCGGCCAGTGAGCTTTGGGTAGACTCGGATGGGCGCGTGGTACCGACCACATGGCCATTGCGCAACACCGTGATACGGTCGGCCACCGCAAACACCTCGCCCAGCTTATGCGTGATGAAAATGATGCTCTTCCCTTGCGCCGCCAGTCCACGCATAATGGTGAAGAGGTCATCCACCTCTTGCGGGGTCAGCACTGCGGTTGGCTCGTCGAGGATGAGAATGTTAGCCTGGCGGTAGAGCGCCTTGACGATCTCAACGCGCTGTTGGACGCCCACCGGCAAGTCCTTAATATAGGCGTCCGGATCGACCTCCAATCCGTATTGGCGCGAAATTTCACGAATGCGCTGCGCGGCGGTACTCTGATCGAGCACGAAGCCACCCTTCACGATCTCCGTGCCCAGCATAATGTTTTCGGCCACCGTCATAACCGGGATGAGCATGAAGTGTTGGTGCACCATGCCAATGCCCAGCCGTATCGCATCGGTGGGCGCGCCGATGTGCACCTCATGGCCGTTCAGAAAGATGTGCCCCTCATCGGGGCGGTAGAGGCCATAAAGGATGTTCATCAGGGTGGATTTTCCGGCCCCATTTTCACCCAACAGGCAATGAATCTCCCCTCTTTCGAGGGCGAAGTCAACGTGATCGTTGGCCAGAACACCCGGAAATCGTTTGGTGATGCCGCGCATTTCCAGAGCGAGGGTCATAGGCAAGCGATCCTTCCCGGACTTTTCTCAAGGCTTCGCAGTTGTAGCTCCTCTGGTGGTGGGGTGAACACCGAGATGAAACATGAATATCCGCATCGGGGGCAGGCACATCCCGTTGCCGTTCTCTGAGGTGGCTATGCCCATGGATTCGTCAGATCTCGGTGTACCTTGAGCTCAGAACAAAAGCCAGCCGTGACAGGGGATAAGAGATGCAACTCCACACTGCACGACCCAATCTCTCTTGTCACAAGCCGCCCCGTCGGACACCCCTATGATAACAGAGCTGCCGAGGTATGTCAATCAGCGTTAAAAGGGGTTTTGCCTCACTGCAAAGCACGCAGAGATCACAGAGAAACGGGGAAGGTCCGCAGCGATTGAAATCGCCACCCATGGGCCTGCAGCCGGCTGCCCGCCAGGCGCGACCTCAGTCGCCGGCCATCTCTATGGTGACTGCAACTGCAACCTCGTCAGGGCGCGCGTCAGAGCAGCCCACTCCGCCAGGCTGAGCGTCTCTGCTCGTCGCGAGGACGCAATACCCGCCGCCGACAACACTGCGATGGTCTGCTCCGCCGAGAGGCCCAGCCCTGTGCTCAGGGCATTGTGCAATTGTTTGCGCCTTTGGCTGAAGCCGGCGCGCACGACGCGGAAGAAATCTTCCGGCGATGGCACATCCACCGGTCGCCGTTCGTAAGTGTCGATGCGCAACACGGCCGAATCGACCTGCGGGGGTGGCACGAACGCCCCCGCAGGGATGCGCATGACAATGCGTGGTTGTCCATAGAACTGCACACTCACCGCCAACACGCTCAGCTGGCCCGGCGCCGCCACGATCCGCTGCGCCACCTCGCGCTGCACCGTGAGCACCAGGCGAAAAGGGGGTGGCACACATTGCATCAGCTGCCGCAACACCGCCGAGGTGATGTAGTAGGGCAGGTTGGCGACCACCGCATAGGGCGCGTCGATCAGAGCGGGGACATCCAGCTTGAGGATATCACCATGGACGACGATGACGTTTGCCAAATGCGCGAGCTCGCGGCGCAATAGTGTCACAAGCCCGTCATCCAGCTCGACCGCCACCACATGGCGCACCACCGCTGCCAGCCGACGCGTCAACAGCCCGGGCCCTGCACCGATCTCTAGCACGCTTGCCTCGGGCGGCAGCTCAGCAGCTGCGACGATTTTATCCAACAGATGCGGATCAGAGAGGAAGTGCTGCCCCAGTGTCTTGCGCGCGTGCAGCCCATAGCGCCGTAACAGCGCACCCAGCGATTCCTCAGATGAGGGCAAACTGCCTTCTGCCATTCAACGTTCCTGTGGCCAACTGGGAAGCACATAGCGGATGCGGTCACGTGGGGGAACCGGGGTGAGGAGATAGACATCAACCCAGCGATACCAGTGCGGCAGCGGCATATCATCATCGTATCCAAGGTCAACATGGCGACCCAAGATGGAAGCACCTGTGTCACCTGCCACTGCCTTGCCGTAGCCGGGTATATAAACATGGCTGCCCAGCGGGATAACCTTCGGATCAACCGCGATGACCCCAAAGCCCGCTTTGAGGCCGATACGCGTGATGCCATAGCGTGGATGGTCCTTTGGTTTGCCGGAGCTGGACGGATTGTAGGAAGTGGCCAGCACGCGGATGCGCCGCCAGTATTCGATCGGGCCATCCGGGGTGGAGATCTGCTGCACCAGGATGCGGGTGCCGTAGGCGATGACCCGCGTGGCGGGCACACTGGCCATCCATTCGCGTTCTAAAACCTCTGATACCTTGGCCCTGTTTTCATAGATGGTGCGGTAACGGCGCATAATCACCCCTTCTGTACCCGGCTGAATGATTTGCTGGGTGTCGAGCAGCATCTCGGGATCTGCTTTCCATTCCGTCTCGTAGGGGATAATTTCCTGCTCAAAGCGAAGACGCTCCTCGCGTCGCACCACCTGGACAGTGGCGCCGCTATGGAGCGGGGTGTCGAGAGGCGGTGTGGCGTAGTCATCGCCCATCAGCGCAATGCCTTGCTCTGCCAACAGCTCTCCCACAGAACGGCTGTGCGTATACACGGGGAGCCAGTGGCCATCCACGCCGATGGTGACGGAAAGCGCTCGGTGGACAAATACGTGCAACCCGGAAGACACGGGTGTATCGAGGGCAGGCACGACCAGATCACCGGCTCGGAGCACGACACCCCCGGCATGCAATGCTGCTCCCAGGCTGGAATGCGCCGTGTAAAGCGTGATGGTGGTGCCATGATCATGGACTGTGATCGGCACGGCGCGGCGCACCACAATATGCAGAAGGGGTGGACGTGTCGCTACTTTTTGCGGCAACGCGGCATCCGTCCTGAAAAAAATTGAAGGGATTTCCCCTGTTGCTTTATCGGACACCGTGCGCGGTCGCCCATCCACCTGCACGAAGTCTTGTGCCCTGTAGCGCACTCCCGCTTCGGCCAGGATCCTATCCACGCGCCGCTGACAGCTGAACGTCTGGACGGTATGGCCGTCCACTTCGATCGCGACCGGCCGCGCCAGCGTGACCTGCACCGTCTCACCACCCCGCAATGGGGCATCAAGAGAGGGAAGGACTTCGTCCTGCGGTTGTAGTGCAATCCCCACTTCGCGCAACACGTCCCGGACATTCGTCTGGTGGGTGTGATGGATGAGCTCGCGTCCATTAATCATCAAGGTCACCGGGACAGCAGTACTGGAATAACCGAACCACAACAAGGCGATCATTGGCAACAGCCACAACACGGCCGCCTGGGGAACTGACGCGAGACGTGGAAGAGACCGGGGGAAGTGGTCAGGAAGCCCTCTATGGACGCTGCGCTGAGTCGGAGAAACGTCCCGCGTCATACCATTCTGACCAGACAAAAATTGGTCGTGCACCCTCTGTCGAACTGCACTTGCCTGCTTACCGACACGCGACAGCTCCGGCCAGGCTACCCTGCGTCACCCGAGAGGGACTGCTTATGGCTGCTTCCTTCCGGACCTGACCAGGTTCACAGGCTCCCGCCGCGCAGGACCCAACCTTCAACGCTGCGTCGTACCGGCAGTTTAGACAGCCGCAAGCCCTCGAGAGGGAATTCGATCCCGCTATGGCGGACTGCGGGTACAGGGCGCCGCCACTGCCCCATCTAGCACGACCAGGCGGAGAGGGCGGGATTTGAACCCGCGAGGCTGTTACGCCTACACGATTTCCAATCGTGCGCACTAGACCAGACTATGCGACCTCTCCATATTCAGTTTTTGGGATTCCGGCCTGCCCACCTGGCTCATCTTGGCGTCTGATGCAGTGGGGCAGGCGGGAAGGGTGGGATTCGAACCCACGGCGGAGACCAGGCCCCGCAGCGGTTTTCGAGACCGCCCCAATCGTCCACTCTGGCACCTTCCCACTTCCTATTATAGCATGGTCGTGCGAGGAAGACAAAGCGGCCATGGCGAGGGGCGTATTTCAATCTGGGGGCGAGCCCCCACAAAGGGCCTGCGACTTCAGTCACCAGAACCAAGCCGCGCGCGTCAGCAAGCGGCGCGTATTCACCGCAGAGAAATGCATAGAAGGGGAAAAACTCTGCGCTCCCTGCGGTGAATCAGATCCGCAATCCGCGATCCCCAATATCGCTCCTTAATGGACGCGGCGGCACGCCCGCCAGGCGCACCTTCCGTTGCTTCTGGCACCAAATTGCCCTCTGCGTCGTTTCAGGTGTACACTATAAAACAATAATTCGGCAGTCCGCACAGCGGAGGCTCTTCACTTGGAAGCGCTTACGCCATCACACCAGACATTGCTGGTTCTGGCCGCTACCATAGCTCTGATCTTGATCGGGCTGATCGTGCGTCGCATCGGTCGCGCGCGTGCGGTGCGCCCCCAAATGCCATCATTGCGATTGCAACCCCACCTGGAGACGCCAGACGGCCGTGTGTTGGTGCCGTTGCCCAATCTGGATTCAGGAGGTTGCGTGATCGGCCGCGCACCTGATGCCGATGTCCATCTCGACGCCCTACTGCCCGGCAACCCCCATGTCTCCGCGCGCCATGCACGCATCTACCGGGATGCCACCAGCGGCTTCGTCGTCATCGAGACCCTTGACGCCACGCAAGGCATCCTCATCAATGGGTGTCGTGCAGCACGCAAGAATCTGCTCAAGGATCATTGGGTCATTGGATTGGGGGAGTGTACGTTGATCTATCGCGATGGTAACCCGGATACCGGCCCGCTCCGGTGATGTATAAATGTCGCTGCGATGATGGAGTGTGCGTTCTCTATGACAATGCGAAGGAAGGCAGGTTTACGAAACACCAGCGGAGGACCTCAAAAGAACCGGACATGACAAACCAGCTGGACAATCTCCCAAGCCAATCCGGCGAAGCAACTGCACCATTGCCTCCCGATGATGCCTTCCAGCCATTGCCGGAAGGCGCGCTCGTTGCTCAGGAGAGCTGCTATGTGCTGCGCCTGTGCTCCCAATCGCCGGGTCACAACGTCTACATTGTGGAAGAGCTCGAGGCAACCTTTCCTTGCCCCAATCCTGCCTGTGGTTATACCCATAACGTCAGCAGTGACATTGTATGCCGGGTGTGCGGCAATGAGCTGCATGGCGTAGTGCCTCTGCGACGACGTTACCAGCTGCACGAGTACCGTGAGAGCGCGCACCTGCAGGCAGCGGCGCGCGCCACGGCGCAAGGGCTGCAACACATCGCACTATTGCCTCACACCTACTTTTCCGAGCAACCGTACGGGAGTGAGGAACGCCACTACATTATCCTGCCGGAGGCGGTCCTGCCGAGCGCCGAGCTTTTGCCGCTCCCTGAGAAGCCGGCACGTGTGTTGAATTGGGGCGCTCAATTGGCGGAAGGCCTGGCGTATCTCCATTACCACGGCATCTGCTGGCCGGAGGTCACCGCGCGGCACATTCTGGTGCAAGAGAAATCGGCGATGTGGTGCGACCTCAGCCATGCGCAGCTGCTCCCCAAAGACGCAACCGCCGCGGAACGGGCTCGCGCCGCCGATGTCGCCGGTCTGGTGAAGACATTGCATTACCTGATCACGGGTCAAAGAGAATTCACCCCCATCCCCGAGCTGCCGCCCACCTTGCATAAACTCTTCGAGCGTGTCTTCAATGGCCACGAGGGCATTCCCACCGCTATGCAACTGGCCGATGCATTGCGCAGCGCAACCGAGAACATCAGGCGGCCAGATAGCATACGCATCCGCATCGGTAAGTACACCGATGTTGGTCTGGTGCGCGAGTTCAACGAGGACAGCTTGCTCGTGCTTACCCTGGAGCGCGTGCGGGCATCGGTCCCTGAGATGATCAGCTTGCTGGCAGTAGCGGACGGTATGGGAGGACACGCGGCAGGAGACCTTGCCAGCAGCTTGGCCGTCGACACCCTCGCGGCGAGGATGGTCACCCATCTGCTCACCCAGCACCTCACCAACCACGGGGAGACCACCACGGAGCACGCGCGCGAATGGCTCGCGACGGCGGTCCAGGCAGCGAACGCTGCCATTCTCGCCCGCCGTCATTCCATGGGCAACAACATGGGCACCACGCTGGTCGCTGCCGTTGCCATGGGCAACGTCGTGCACATCGCCAACGTAGGGGATAGCCGCGCCTATCTCATCAACCGCACAGGCATCCGTCGGATCACCACGGATCATTCCCTGGTGGAACGTCTGATCTCATTGGGTCACATCGACCAGCACGAAGCGCGCACCCATCCTCAACGCAACGTGATCTATCGCACGTTGGGCGACACACCGGACGTGGAGGTCGATTACTTCACCGAACACATAAGCGCAGGCGACCGACTCTTGCTCTGCTCGGATGGACTGAACGCCAAGCTGGAAGACCACGAGATTTGGGAGATTGTGATGCGCTGCGCATCACCCCAGGATGCATGCGAGCATCTGGTGCAGGCAGCCAATGAGCATGGGGGCGATGACAACATCAGCGTGATCATTCTAGGGGCAGATTAGCCGGAGGGATGGCTGAGACATGGAAGATCTTAGCGGCGTTACGCTCGGTTCATACCGCCTGGTGGAGAAGATCGGTCAGGGCGCCGTATCGGTGGTCTATCGAGCGTATCAGCCCAGCCTGGAGCGTTGGGTGGCGGTCAAGGTGCTGGACCCGGCATATGTTGCCCAGGACCAGCAATTCATTGCCCGCTTCAGGCGCGAAGCCAAAGCGATTGCCACCCTGCGCCACCCCAACATTCTGATCGTGTACGACTGCGGTGAACAGAATGGCCTGGAATACATTGCTATGGAGTACGTAGCGGGTGGAGCACTGACAAAACGATTGACAGGCGAACCCTTCCCGTGGAAGCATGCCGTCGGCCTCGCTCTCGGCATTGGCCAGGCACTCGTGTTTGCGCATTCCCGTGGCATCATCCACCGCGATGTCAAACCGGGCAACATCCTCCTGCCCACAGAGGATTGGCCCCTGCTGGCCGACTTCGGCCTCGTCAAGCTCAAACACGCTAAGCGGAGCTGGACCGACCCGGGAATGCCTGTGGGAACGCCCGCTTATATTTCCCCCGAGCAGGCGCTGGGCGGAGAAGTGGACCATCGTACGGATATCTATGCGCTGGGAGTGATGCTCTTTGAGATGGTCACCGGGCAGGTGCCGTTTCAGGCGACCAAGACCTTCGACATGCTGTTGAAGCATATCAGCGAGCCGCCCCCATCCCCACGCACGCTGGTGCCGGAAATACCCGAAGCGTTGGAACATATTATCTTGCGAGCATTGGCGAAAGAACCGGATGAACGTTATCAGGATATGGCGGATATGGTGGCAGACATGGAAACTTTGGGACCCTTCAGCGCTGTAACCCGGCCATCTGAAGCCACCGAACAACGATCGAATCGCTTCACCGCCGAGCTGCGTGATCTGCGGCCGTTGTTGCGCGGCCCCCACTTCATCATCGTGAACAGTGGAGTCCCCGTGCCGATCCCCTACCAGGATGAAGTGGTGATCGGCCGCTCCGATCCTGCAACGAATACAATAGTGGACGTCGATCTGACCAGCTTGGGGGGTATCTCCGGCGGGGTATCGCGACAACACGCGCGCCTGGTGTTCGCGCAAAATGCATGGACAATTGAAGACCTGGATAGCACCAACGGCACTTACTTAAACGGCGTGCCTCTGCGTCCGTTCGAGCCGCGACCGCTGCACGACGGTGACCAGGTCAAATTGGGGCAGATGGTGCTCACCTTCCATCTCGGCGAGGCCCCGGAAAGCACTCAGAAGAGCATTTCCGTCGTCTGAAGCCCTTCGGGCTCCCAACCCACTTCATAAGGTGCCTCGTCATGCAACGCGGCATCATCTGGCGTATATTCCTCGGGACCGGCCGCAACACTGCGGCGGCACAGGGAACGGTACGTGCAATAACGGCACTCCCGCTCGTCCTCGGTGAGCGACCACACCTCCCCGGCGATGTCCGTAGAGGCTATCGCTGCAATGCGCTGAGCGATCTCCGCAACAAGAGCTTCCAGATACGCGATGTCGGCGTGGTACGCAGCTGGGCTGTAACGCAACCGCTCCGGGTTCAGGGGGTGTTCGGCAAACCAATACCACATCTCCACATCGGATGGGCCGCCCACTTCCATCATCGCAGCGCCCGCCCGAAGAAATACCACCGGATAGACACGGCTCTGCAAACGCGCAGCCAACCACCCACGCGATGGACGACGGCGATAGGTCTTCCAATCCAAGATGATCACGCGGGCGCCGGAAATATCCGGTTGGTTTGCCACCGCGATGGCGTCAAAACGAGCAGCCAGCCTTTGCCCCGCCAGCGGCATCGAAAGGGTGATCTCAGGCAGCACCCGCATCGCACGCAGATGGGGCACAAAAGCGAGATAAGCCTGCCACCAGCGCTCCAGAGCGGGATGCTGCACCATCGGAGACAGCCGCTCAACCGGTATCCCCAAGAGGTGCTGGTGGATCAGGCGATGCAGCTCACGGCCGAGCCAGATATGCTCTTCTTGCTCAGCCGGTTGGGCCATCTCAGGAGCCGGCCAGGTCAATCCCAGCACATAGCGCAACTGAAAGCGACGCGGACAGATCACATAGTCCTGCAAGCTGCTGGCAGAAAAGAGAGTAACCGGCATTTTCCATCCACACCTTTGGGCTTCGGCACCCCATCAAGAATGCAACGGCGTCGGATCGGCCTGGGCATTCCCACAATTGTGACGCAGCCAGGTGTACATGAGCACAGCTCCTGCCACCGCCACGTTGAGCGATTCGGCCTTGCCCACAATGGGCAGGCGCACCCAATCCTGCACATAAGGGCGCACGTCGGCAGAGATGCCCCGCGCCTCATTTCCCAACACCAGCGCCACACCTCCCTGGAGCGTGGTATCCCCCCACAGCTCACCCAGGTGCGCATCGGCGCCCACGATGCGCAGCCCTTGCCCCGTCAGCCAGGCGAACAGCCGGGGCAAATCGGCCGTCATCACCAACGGTACATGGAACAACGAACCCATGCTGCCGCGTACTGCCTTGGGCTCATAGGGATCGACGCATGGCTCGATCAAAACCACCGCCGCTGCCCCAACCGCATCCGCCGTGCGGATCAGCGTGCCCATGTTCCCGGGATCTTGCAACCGATCCAAAATGATCACCAGATTATGCGATTGGATGGGAAGTGGGCGCAAGTCAGTCTCACCCAGGGCGAAGGTGGCGACCAATCCCTGCCCTATCTCACGCTCGCATACCGACTGCATCACTTCATGCGAGACCTCGAGCAGCTCCGCTCCCGCCTGCGCAAAGCGCCGCAGCAGAACGGGTGCCTCCGGGCCGACAAATTGCTCGCGGCAATACAGAACTTCCAGCGGACGGGCGCCGGCATCCAGGGCCATATGCAGCAGCTGCAGGCCTTCCACGCGGAAACGCCGCTGCTGCCAGCGATATTTGCGCATGTCCAGCTTGCGAATTGCAACGATGCGCGGGTTACGGCGGCTGGTGATCACCCTTTCTGAGGTTGCCGGCTGCGTGGACCGGTCGCCCACTGCGCTTACGTCACCACCAGGCATGGGATGGTGGTGGTATTCACCAGCTTGCGCGCGACGCTGCCTAATAGGTCACTGTGCGGCTGCAATCCGCGTTGCCCAAGGATGATCAGGTCCACCCCATTTTGGGCGGCATATTCCAGAATTTTGTTGGCGGGATCACCCATCAAGCACTCACGGGTCACATCGGTGATACCCCCTTGCCGGCACCTCTCCGCAGCGTTGTCCAATATGATCGCCGCCGAGTCCTTTAAGAGTTGGAGACGCCCCGCCGTGATCTCCCCCGCGGCAATCATCTCGAGGATTTCGCGCGGCAGGGAGAGATCACGGATCACGTGCACCAGCATGATCGAACCACCAAAACATTTGGCCAGCCCAATCGCCATGTCCACGGCGCGATTGGCATAGGGCGAACCATCAACCGGCACCACCAGCTTCTTGAACATTAGGAGCTTCTCCCACCGCCTCCAGCGGTTCCTCCAGTAGAGCAGCCAATTCCTCCTGCAACTTAACGAGGTCCTCCCCACCTGCCATCAGGTTCATGAGATCTGCTTGAGTGATCTCCTCGCGACGACAGTCTCCCAACACGCGACCGCGCCGCAGGATGATGAAATGGTCCCCCACCGGCCAGGCATGGTTGGGGTTATGGGTGATGAAGATGACAGCAAGCCCTCGTTGCTTTGCCCGCACGATGTGATGCAACACCATGCCGGCCTGCTTGACGCCCAACGCCGCGGTGGGCTCGTCCAAAATGAGCACCTTAGCGCCGAAGTAGATAGCACGGCTGATAGCAATGGATTGGCGCTCACCACCCGACATTGTTCCCACAGGCTGATCGGGGTCGCGGATGAAGATGCCCATGTGTCCGAGCACTTCGCGCACGGTTTGCTTGGCAAAGCCGATGTCATATCCTTTGATCGGCCCGAAGCGCCTCTCCGGCTCGGCACCCAGGAAGAAATTGCGCCACACCGACATCAGTGGGATCAAAGAGAGATCCTGGTACACCGTGGCGATACCCATCGCCAATGCTTCGCGCGGTGAGTTAAGCACAACCTTCTTGCCCTCGAAGAGATAATCTCCCTCGGTGGGTTGGTACACCCCCGAGAGAATTTTGATGAGTGTGGACTTGCCCGCGCCATTGTCGCCCAACAGGCATGTGACCTCGCCGGCGTAGAACTTGGCGGAGACGTTGCTCAGCGCGAGCACGCTGCCAAACATCTTCGATACATTGCGAACTTCTAGCAGAGGTTGACGTGTTGCCATCCGACCTATCCCTCCGTGCGCGCCTTTGCCGCCGCCAAGCTAATCTCCTGCGCGCGCCTGCGTGTGTAATTGTTCACCAGCACCGCGGCGAGCAGCATCACCCCCAGGAAGCTGTAGAACCAGTCGGTATCCCAGCCAGCGAACACAATGCCCACCTGTGCCATGCCGAAGATGATGGCGCCGATGGATGCCCCAATGACCGAACCATAGCCGCCTGTCAGGAGACACCCGCCGATCGTCGCGGCGATGATATAGACGAACTCCTGACCGATGCCCTGGCTGGCCACTGCCGAGCGCAGGCGCACAATGTTCATCATGCCGACCAGCCAGCCGGCCGTTGCGGTGGTCATAAACAGGGCGATCTTGACCCGTGTAGCAGGCACCCCCATATTGCGCGCCGCATTGGCATCTCCCCCTGCGGCAAAGATCCAACTGCCGTATTTGGTGCGCAGCAACACCCAGCTGGCCAGGATGGCGATCACCACCCACCAGATGATCGAGCTTCTGAACTCGACACCGAAGACATTAATGCCGGTGTTGAAGATCAAGCGAGCCAGATCGAACCCTTGTGTCTTGTCAATGCCGCCCACATAAACCTGCTCGGTGACCAGGCGGGTGATTCCCACATTGGCGCCGCGTAGTACGAAGAAAGTGGCCAACGTCACAATGAAGCTGGGCAATCCGGTGCGCGTCACCATCATCCCGTTCACATAGCCGATGCCCAGCGCAATCACCAGAGCGACGAACATGGCGGGCCACAGATTCCAGCCCAACCGCGTGGACAACAGCCCGGCGACCAGCCCTGTCGTGCCTGTCATCACACCGGTGGAAAGGTCGAACTCTCCTCCGATCATCAATAATGCCACAGTGATGGCCATAATGCCCAACGTGGAAGCAGGATCCAGGATGCGCGCGACCCCTGTCACCGAGAGCCAGTTGCCCGGCGCAACCAGGGCAAACAGCAGCCATACCGCTACAGCACCGATGAGCGCGCCGATCTCCACCCGCCTGAAGATGCTCCTGACCAGGCCCACCTGAACCAGTTGCTCTTCGGGGCTGGGAGCAACTGTCGCGATCTTAGCCGACATCAGAAAAAACCTCCTAACCGCATAACAGGTGCGGGACGGAAAAAGCTCCCGTCCCGCACGTTGTTACAGCCGATTACCCACGCTCAGCGCGTACCCTTGGCAGCCAAATCCTTCACCTGGGCGGCATTGCTCTTGTCCACGAAGCCGGGGCCGGTGAGCACGGGCAGGCCACCACCCACCGTGTTGAGGTTGGTCTTGTAGAGATAGAGGAACACAACGGGCAGGTAGCCCTGCAGATATTGCTGCTGATCGATGGCGAAGAGCATCTCACCCGCCTCGATCGCCGCCAGCACATCCGGGCTCAGATCGAAGGTGGCCAACATCTGCTTGCCGCCGGCAGCCTTGATCGCATCGCGCGCTGCCATGGCGATAACCGGGTTCAGCGACATGACCGCGTCAATGCTGGGATCCGAGATCAGCTTGTTCTGGATCGCCGACACGGTGCCGGCCACATCGCGCACACCAGTGGTGGCGACGTTGAAGCGCTCGACCTCACCCTTGAAGGTGTCCTTGAGGCCATCGCAGCGCTGCTCCAGGCCGATGTTGGCCTCTTCGTGGATGACACAGAGCACCTTCTTGGCGCCTGCGGCGTTGAACTTCTCACCGGCGCCCTGGCCCGCCACGAACTCGGTCTGGCCGATGTGGGTCAGCGCACCCAGCTCCTTGTAGACATCCACGCCGGAGTTGATGGTGATCACCGGGATGCCGGCGTCCACCGCCTTCTTGACGGCATCCTTGAGCGCATCCGGGTTGGCCAGCGAGACGATGATGCCGTCCACCTTGGCGGCGACATAGTTCTCCACCAGCTGGGATTGCTCAACCGGGTCGCCGCTACCGCCGGACTTCAGCTCAACCCCGAAGGTGGCAGCCGCGTCACGGGCGCCCTTCTCGACCACCGCCCAGAAGGCATCCTCCGCCGGGTTCGCATGCACTGCCATGCCGAACGTCAGCGGCTTTTGCGCCATAACCGGCATTGGTGCCCATACGGCCAACAGGCTCAACAGAAGAACGACAGCCAGCACGGAGAAAACTTTAGAGCGCATCATTGGTTATCCCTCCTTCTTTGGTTTCTCTAAAAACTGGACTGCTTGACTATTCTTGGTTGGCTGCATCAGTGGTTAACATTGCTCTCTCGGCTTTCTGATCACCTCCTTTCCAAATGTGCCCGGGAGCATTCTCAGCCCATTTCCGGAATCCGTCCGACGACGCGCTCAACGGGGAGATACCATGATCTTACCGTCCGAACGGTCGCGCGACCTGTCGATCGCCCGGACAACATCATCCAGCTTGTAGCGGGCCGTGATGATGGGACTCAGGTCCAGGCGACCGGACGCCACCAGGCGGATGACGTTGGGGAAGTTCTCATCACCGGAATGTCCTTGCGAGCCGAAGATCTGGGAACGGCGGACCTGGAACAGCTCGAAGTACATGGGCACCTTGCGCGCTGCGCGCCCGATCAGGGTGACCTTCGCGTTGATGGCCAATGCCTTTTCCACCTCCGGCAGTACCAGTTCCGGTGCGCCGGAGGCCTCGACGTGGAAGTTGAAGCCTTCGCCCTTGCTGAGCTCCATCAGCACCTCGCTTGGCTTTACCTCGCGCGGGTCGTAAACGAACTCGGCGCCGACTTTCTTGGCCAGCTCGCGCCGCTGTGGGGAAACTTCGAACGCTACAATCATACCTGCGCCCGCTGCCTTGGCAAGTCCGATCGCCGCCAGTCCGATCGGACCGGCGCCGAAGACGCTCACGTAATGCCCCGGCTTGAATCCACCCGCTCGGTTGAACATGGCGTTGTAGGACACCGCACTGGGCTCCGTCAGCGCACCCACCTCATACGCTTTCTTCTCATCCCCGAAGCGCTCCGCGATGGCATCGATCTTCCAGCAGAACTTTTCATCCACAGCGATGTACTCGGCGAAGGCGCCGGGAATGGTGAAGCCAATCTCCTCCAGATTGGCGCAATGGTTGAAAAAGCCGTTGCGACAGGGGATGCAGCGCCCACACCAGATCATCTCCTCCGCGGTGACCATATCGCCCACTTTGAGCGAGGTTACGTTCTTGCCCACCTCCACCACCTTGCCGGAAAATTCGTGCCCCAGGATGGTGGGGAACTTGGTCAGGCCCGGGTAGAGGATGTAGCCGTCGGCATCCGTCTCATAAAAGTGCATATCCGAGCCGCAGACTCCACAAGCCTGCACCGCGATCAAAACATCGTTCGGGCCGAGCTTGGGGTCTTCCCATTGGCGCACGCTCAATTTGGGATGCCGCCAGATCATGTTGCCGCTGATCGCTTTGCCCGTTTGCTTCTCCCACTCCGAGAGAGCATAGTCAGGTCGGGGATCCCACTTTGCTTCTAATACGAGCCCTTTCATAAGTACCTCCGTTTGTTATAGATTGTGATGGTTTCTTGCCAATTTCACAGCATCCTTCAGCCGACCTCGCTGAGCTTGACCGGGCGCCTCTCACGATAGGATTTCCAGGCGGCCAGTCCCATCACCACCGGAATACGGCCGTCTATGCCGGTCACCGCGGGTGGCCGATCCTCCAGGATGCAACGGACAAACTCCTTCATCTCGGCAATAAATGCTTCGGTGTAGCGTTCCATGAAAAAGTAAAGTGGCAGGGCAGAATGGACACCGTTGGCATCGCTGTAGATAGCATTGTGGGGTGTGTGGTTGGTGACCACGATCCCACCTGCCGAACCGAAGACCTCGATGCGTTGATCGTAGCCGTACACCGCCCGCCGGCTGTTGTCGATGCAGCCGAGCGCCCCGTTGGCATAGTGCAGGGTGACCAGAGCGGTGTCGATATCGCCGGCCTCGCCGATGCGCGGATCCACCAGCACTCCACCCGCTGCATAGACTTCCTCCACCTCGCTGGCGATCAGGTAACGCGCCATATCGAAGTCGTGGATGGTCATGTCGAGGAAAATGCCGCCGGAGACCTTGATATATTCCAGAGGGGGTGGCGCCGGGTCGCGGCTGGTGATGCGCACGATATGGGGCTGGCCGATCTTGCCCTCCGCCACCATGTCACGGGCACGCTTGAAGCTCGGGTCGAACCGGCGGTTGAAGCCGATCTGCAGCTTCACCCCGGCACGCGCTACCGCTTCGAGCGCGCGATCGATCTTGCGCAGATCGAAGTCAATGGGTTTCTCGCAGAAGATGTGCTTGCCCGCCTGTGCTGCTTCCTCGATGAATTGCGCGTGGGTGTCCGTGCTGGAGCAGATCACCACGGCTTCCACGTCTGGGTGGTTGAGCACTTCGCGATGATCCGCCGACACGAAGGGAATGTGCAGCTCGGCGGCACACTGCTGCGCGGCGCTGAGCACCACATCTGCGATAGCCACCACCTGCGCCTCCGGAATGCGGTGCGCCAGATGCTCTGCATGCACGCGACCGATACGGCCGGCGCCGATTACACCGATGTTGACACGC
>Ga0123519_10003225_pt1 | contig 27117 bp, 26 predicted proteins | sample YelNatPaOPRAMG02_FD_87396 | JGI IMG/M metagenome (GOLD analysis project Ga0123519, IMG submission 87396) | Hot spring microbial communities from Yellowstone National Park - Yellowstone National Park OP-RAMG-02 (version 2) | ecosystem: Environmental > Aquatic > Thermal springs > Hot (42-90C) ...
AACCTCTTGGAACCTTATAAAATCTTTTTGTTCTTCCATAAATTGCTTGAGCTAAAATTTTTTCTTTTTCTGTTTCTGACATTTTTTTAACTTTTTCTAAAATAGATTCAAAAGATGCATGCGCTGTTTCATAAATTAATCCGGCAATAACTTTATTTTCTCCATCAGGATCATAGCTTATTAATTTAACTTCAAAATTTGGAATTTCTTTTTTTGGTTCTATTTCAAAATTAAAATCAGGAATAGCTTTTTTTATTCTTTGTCTGCGTTCTCCTATGTTTTATAGCCACTTGCGAAATTCCTGAAAAAATTAAATGCGTTCCTGCCATTTGAGCAATAGAATCATCTCCATATTGAGCAAGCCATTTAATATAAAATTCACGAGCACGAGGATTTGAAAAAATGTTTTCTATAGGATTTTGATGCAAAAAATCAATTAAATTTTTTAAAGATTTTCCATATTCACTTCCATCTTCTAAAAATGGTTTTACAAATTCATTTAAAAAAACAACACGTAAATCATCTTTAGCTCTACTTGTTCGCGAGCATAAGGCTCCAATTATTTCAGGTGGCAAAAATGGCACAGCAAAAACAGATTTATCTAAATTAGTAAAAAATGATTCAACTAAATATCTTTCTTGACTTTTAAAATTTAAAGCTTCAAACGGAGGAGAAAAATCATCTTCAGGAATTTTATGTTTTTCTACTCTATTTTTCCCAAAAAAATTTTCAGCCATACTTTAGTTTAGCTCAAATATGGACCTGAGGGGATTTGAACCCCTGACCTCTGCCATGCCATAGCAGCGCTCTGGCCAACTGAGCTACAGGCCCACGCACAAGGCGAGACAATAACTCGCCTATTATTTTAATTCAACCCTTGCTCCTGCTTCCTCAAATTTCTTTTTTAACTCTTCAGCTTTGCTTTTTTCAACTTTTTCAACAATTTTCTGAGGAGGATTATCAACCATATCCTTGGCGTCTTTCAAAAAAAGATTAGGATTTATTTCTCGAATAACTTTAATAACATTAAGCTTATTAGCTCCGCTATCAATCAAAACAACATCAACTACCCCTCCTGATTCTTCAGTTTTTTCTTCGACTTTAGTTTGAGAAGGTGTTTGAAAAGCCATTGCTTGAATACCAAATTTTTCTTCCAAAGCTTTAACAAGCCCATTGAGCTCAAGGACTGTCAAATTGGAAATTTCTTCAATGATTTTTTGAATTTTCTCAGTCATTTTAATTTTTTATTTTTTAATATTCGACAAAACGATAGCTAACTTTCTTAAAGGAAATTGTAAAGCATAATCTAATTTATAAATTTGGCTTTTAAGATTTTGTAAAATTTTCAAAATTAGCTCTTCTCTTGAAGGTAAATTGATAATTTCTAAAACTTCTTCTTTTGACAAAACCTTATCTTCAAAATAACCTTTAATAATTCCTACTTGAATTCCTTCTTTAATTAAACTTTTTAAAGATTGGAAACCAGAAAGATTATCATCAAAATTCCAAATAAAAGCAAAAGGTAGTTTTAATTCGTTATCACTAAAAGGAAAATTTGGATTAGCCTTATAAACCAAAGTTTTTTTAACAACTTGGAATAAGGAATTGCTTTCTTTTAAAATATCTCTAATTTTCTTTTGTTCTAATGTTCCCAAATTTAATAAACTAATCAATAAATAACCTTTCGCAGATTTAAACTTTTCAACTAAATCTTTTAAAATTTTTTCCTTTTCTTTTTTTGTTTTCATTGCCTCGTCCCGACTTAAACCTTTAATCTACTAAACGTAAAACAGGCTGCGGGATTTCTTCGGTGACAATTAATTTTAGCATAAAAATATTTTCTTTGTCAATATTTACCTCAAGCCAGTTGTTTTAAGAATTTTTTCTAATTTTTTTTCAGCAATTTTATTAGCTTTCCTTCCTCCTTGAATTAAAATTTTTTCAACGTAATTTTTGGTCATCCCATTTTTTCTTTTTCGCGCAGAATCAAAATAATTAAAAAAAGCAGAAATAATTTTTTCTTTAAAATCAGCATAGTTTAAACCGTAAAACTCTTTTTCGATTTCCGCCAACGATTTGCTAGTTAAATATTTATAAATAATCATTAAGTTACTAATTCCTGGTTTTTTTTCTGGATCATATTTGATTTCTTGACCTGAATCAGTGATGGCTTTTTTAATTTTTTCTTTAATTTCTTTTTCTGAAGCAAAAATTTCCAAACAACCTTCAGATAAAGATTTGGACATTTTTTTTATAGGATTATCCAAGCTCATAATTTTTTCTGTTTCCGGATTAAGATAAATCTCAGGAATTTTAAAAATTTTTCCGAATCTTTGATTAAACCTTCTTGCAAGTTCTCGAGTAAGCTCTAAATGCTGAACCTGATCTTGACCAACAGGAACCAAATCAGCATTGTAAATTAAAATATCAGCTGCTTGCAAAACTGGATACATAAGTATTCCAGCGCCTATGCCTTGTTTTTTATATCTTTCGCTTTGCTCTTTAAATTCATGCATTCGATAAAGTTCTCCTAGATAACTTAGGCATCCTAAAATCCAATATAAATATGAATGATAAGGAACATCTGATTGGCGGAAAAGAACAGTTTTCTTAGGATCAATGCCTAAACTTAAAAGTGAACTTGCTAATTCATAAGTTAAAAATTTTAATTCTTTAGGCTTGTAAGGAATAGTTTGCGCGTGCAAATCAGCAACCATCAAAAAAACTTCATATTTTTCTTGAAGCTTTAAAATTTCTCTAATCATCCCGAAGTAATTTCCAAGATGAACTTTTCCTGTTGGCTTAATTCCAGTTAAAATTCTTTTCATTGTTGCAGATAAATTTCGAAACCAGAAGGTAATGCTAAAAACTGAGGAAGAAAAATAAAACTATCTTTAACTTCTTGAGGATCTAAAAAAACTTCTGTCTGGCCAGCCCCTATTAAAATGTTATTTTGGTCATAAACTAAACCAATAACCTCAATTTTTTGTTTTTGGAAAGATTCGTTAAATAAACTAAGTTGAATTTTCCATTTTCCATTTTCACTAATTATTTTTTCATTATAGTAAGAAATAGGAATTTTCTCTTTTTGTTTTTTAACAAAATCTTCTTTTTGAGGTTCAATGATTTTTAATTTTATTTCTCCCAAAGTAAATTGGGGCTTAGGATAAGCAATTTCTAAAAGATATTTTTTTGTTTCTGGTTCCAAAATCGTTTCTTTAAAAGTTGTCGTTGCCTTCAAAACGCCATCAAGATCGTACAATTCAAAATAATATTTTATTTTTTTTAAAGCTAAATTTTTATTTGCATTTTCTACAAGCCCAATAATATCAATTGAATTTGGATAAATTAAATATTTTGTCGGATAGATTTTTAATGGCTCGGCTGTTTTAATTTCACAAGGAGGACAAGGACCTCCGCAATCAATTCCTTCTTCTCCTTGATTTTTTTTACCATCGAAACAAGTTGCCATAACTGGGCCTCTAACTTTTAAAAAAATAAAAAAAGAAATTAGGAAAAAAATTAAAAAAATAATCGATCCAAAAATTATTTGTTTCCTTAATCTCCAATTCATCTAAAAATTATTATAAATCAAAAATCCTCCTCGCAGTACCTACTTTCGGTCATTTAAACCTATCATCGGCTCCAGACAGTTTCACCTGACTGTTCGGAATGTAAAGAGGTGGTCCCAATCTGGATATACAACCACGAGGAGGAAATCATGGATTAACGCGGATTCAACGCAGATAAACGCGGGTGTAAAACAATAATCGCAACTAATAATTTATATCATTAGCATCCACCCGTGTTGTGTCTGCGTTCATCAGTAATAAAGATGGAATGCTGAGGCGATGAAAGTTAAGTTCCAAAAGATTTCAGCCATTAGTACCACATACCTCAACTCATTACTGAGCTTACAGCTGTGGCCTATCAACTGGATCATCTATCCAGGGCCTGATGAGGAAGCCTAATCTTGGGGTGAGCTTCGCACTTAGATGCTTTCAGCGCTTATCCCATGGCAGCATAGCTACCCGGCGATGTTCCTGAAGAAACAACCGGAACACCAGAGGCTGCCCCAGTCCGGTCCTCTCGTACTAGGACCAGCTCCCCTCAAGCTTCCAAACGCTGACAGCAGATAAAGACCGACCTGTCTCACGACGGTCTGAACCCAGCTCACGTACCCTTTTAACGGGCGAACAGCCCGACGCTTGGGACCTTGTTCAGCCCCGCGCTAGGGTGAGCCGACATCGAGGTGCCGAGCTGGGCCGTCGATATGGACTCTCGGGCCCAACCAGCCTGTTATCCCTAGGGTAACTTTTATCCGTTGTCTCCGGCCTTTCCCTAAAGTGCCGTCGGGTCACTAAGTCCGGCTTTCGCCTCTGCTCGGTTTGTCAACCTCGCAGTCAAGCTGGCTTATGCCTTTGCGCTTTCATCCTGGTTTCCATCCAGAACAAGCCAACCTTTGAACGCCTCCGTTACCTTTTAGGAGGCCACTGCCCCAGTGAAACTGGCCCTCACTCACTGTCCCCGAAGTTCTTCTTCAGATTAGACCTTAATTTAATGATGGTGGGTGTTCCATTGACAGCTCCACTTTACCCAAAAGTAAAGTTTCGTCGCCTCCCCACTACACTGTGCACCATTAAATCAAAATCAATGAGTAAGCCCAGTAAAGCTCCTAGGGTCTTTTCGTCCCGCTGCCAGTACCCCGCATCTTTACGGGGATTGCATTTTCACCGAGCACCTCCTCGAGACAGTCCCCCGGTCGTTACGCCTTTCATGCGCTCCGGAACTTACCCGGAAAGGAATTGCGCTACCTTTGGACGGTCAGGGTTACCGCCGACATTTACTGGTGCTTAGTCCCGTGAGCCTTAAGAAAAAGATTTTTCTTAAGACCCCAAGACTTTAACATTCCAGCATAGGTCAGGCGTCGCCCCCTATACATCCTGTTGCCAGTTAAGCAGGGAGCTGTGTTTTTGATAAACAGTCGCCAGGGGTACTTTCGCTGCGCCCTAAACAAAAGCAAAGCTTAGTTTAGGGAGGGCTTCTCCCGAAGTTACGCCCGCTTTTTTGCCGAGTTCCTTGAGGAGGACTCACTCGTTCGCCTGAGGCTACTCGCCTCGGCCACCTGTGTCAGTTTTCCAGTACAGGCACCCTGGCCATAAGTTTAGAGGCTTTTCCTGGAAGGCTCTTCGGAAAAGTCACTTGTAAAAACAAGCTTCTCTCTATGATCGGCTGTTACCATTTAAGGTAGAGAAAGGGATTTTCCTCTTCCTCCAGCCTAATTCAAAGAGAAAGAATAATCATTATTTCTCTTCTCCTTATTTCCTTCGTCACCCCATCACTGACCAAGGTGGGACCGGAATATTAACCGGTTTTCCATCGGCTTCGCCTTTCGGCTATACCTTAGGGCCTGCCTAACCCTTGGCTGATTTCCATTTCCAAGGAAACTTTGGCCTTGCGGCGATCAGCCATCTCAGCTGATTTGCGGTTACTCATGCCGGCATTCTCTCTTCCATTCGCTCCAGCCTTTCTCACGAATAGACATTCAACGCAAATGGAATGCTTCCCTACCACTCACTAAAAAGCGAGTCCATGGCTTCGGTGTCTGACTTAGCCCCGTTTATTTTTCGGCGCAGCCTTTCTCAGATAGTGAGCTGTTACGCACTCTTTAAAGGATGGCTGCTTCTAAGCCAACCTCCTATCTGTCTAAGAAAAACCACTACCTTCTCCACTTAGCCAGAACTTAGGGACCTTAGCCGATGGTCTGGATTGTTTTCCTCTTGTCCATGGAGCTTATCCCCCACAGACTGACTAGCTGTATATCTTTTGGCATTCGGAGTTTGACGAATTGGCTGACCTTTCGGCCTTTACCAATTCATCAGTGCTCTACCTCCAAAAGACTAACCAGTCCGCTAGCCCTAAAGCTATTTCGGGAAGAACCAGCTATTCCCAGACACGATAAGCTTTTCACTCCTACCCACAGCTCATCCCATGGTTTTGAGCCACCAACGGGTTCGGGCCTTCCTCAGCATTTCTGCAGAGTTCACCCTGGCCATGGGTAGATCGTCTGGCTTCGGGTCTCGGATGAACCACATACGCCCTTTCAGACTCGGTTTCCCTATGGTTTCAGCCTTAAATGGCCTTAACCTTGCGATTCGTCCGAACTCGCCGGCTCATTCCTCAATAGGCACGCACTTACTCCGAAAAGGAGCTTGTACTCTTTGTAAGCTAAGGGTTTCAGGTTCTATTTCACCGGTCTCACCGACCTGCTTTTCACCTTTCCCTCGCGGTACTAGTTCACTATCGGTGAGATGAAGTATTTAGCCTTACCGAAGGGTCTCGGTAGTTTCCTTCGAGGTTTTCGTTCCTCGAAGTACATCAGGAAATAAAGCAGTGAGGGGAAATTCCTTTCGCCTACAGGGCTATCACCTCCTATGGCTGTTCATTCCAGAATCATTCGGCTAGAAACTTCCTTGTTAACCTCACCTCTCTATTTAAAGAGAACGCTTTATCCCTACAACCCCCAATCAAAAACCAAAAATGGAATTGATTGAGTTTGGGCTTCTCCCCTTTCGCTCGCCGCTACTCAGGGAATACCTTTTGGTTTCTTTTCCTACGGGTACTGAGATGTTTCACTTCCCCGCGTTTGCCCCAAGTCAAAAATTGACTAGGTGCTGTTGGTTCTCCAACAGCGGGTTGCCCCATTCGGAAATCCTGGAATCAATGGCTGCTTGACACCTCCTCCAGGCTTATCGTAGTCTAGCCACGTCCTTCATCGCCTTCATCTCCCAAGGCATCCACCCTTAGCTTTTAAATTTCTTTTGGAACTTGACCTTATCGCCTCAGCATTCCATCCTTAATAATTTTTTTAGCGAACAATAAAAAACAACATCGCAACATTTTTTGATATCTTATTTTTGGCTAATTCCAAGTATTATCTTTCCTAATAATTATATAATATAAAACAGATTTTGTCAAGATTAGGAACGAAAATGTTTTTTTACGTTTTCAAGTATTTCTTTTGCTATTTCTTGACCACCAAGACCGAAAGCTAATCCACCGGCTAACGAAACAAACAAAACAAGGCCCATTGCCAAAGTGTTAATAATCTCAACTGCAACTCCCCAAGTATTTAAAGCAGCTAACAAAGCAAAAACAATAATTGACCATTTAATAAAAACTCCTACGCCAGCGGCGCTCCTTTTATCCAGACTATGCAAAACTCCACTAATTGCTTTTCTAGTCAACTCACCAAATAAAAATCCAGCAAGTAAGATTAAGCCACCAGCAATCGCTTTAGGAATATAATTAACAATGTTTTGAATAAACGAACTTACCGATGAAAGACCTAGAAAATCTAAAGAAGCCATCAAGAAAACAACCAAAACAATCCAAAAACCAATTTCTGCTAAAACTTTATCTAATCTTTCTTCCCAACTAAAATCTTCAACATATTTTCCAAGACCAGCTTTATTAAACCATTCTTTAATTTGAATTTTTGACAAAACAAACTCTAAAACCAATTTAACAAAAATAGCGATTATCCAGCCAATAAAAAAAACAATTAAAGCAGCAACGACTGCAAAAATAGCGTTAATTATTGAAGGGTACAACGAAAGAAAATAATTATATAAAACGTCTCCTGTAGTTAAACTAGGTTGACCAACCATAAAAAAATTAATGATTTTTAATTACGACCTTTTTAAATTTTACCATAAAATTTTTTAATTTAAAAATTACCTCTGTGGAAAACTCACTTGACATTTAATTTTTTTTGAAGTAAAATAAAAATAATGAATATAAAAAGTAATAAAATATTAGGATTGGTATTTATTATCGCTCAACCAAAGATCCCGTTAAAGCGGGGGTCTTAATCTATTATTATTATCTTAAAAAAATTAAGCAAATTTAAAAAAGACCCCCGCAAAAGGGGGTCTTTTAAAAACATGGACGAAACCCTAGAACAAATAAAATTAATCTTAGAAAAAAGAGACACAGATGATAAAGCTTATTGGGACTTGAAATATCTTCCCCAAGAGGAGGCAAAAATATTTTTAACCTCAGCAAATAATTTGAATCAATATTTAACTAAGTTTGATTCTCCTATTTTAAACAAAGACGAGGCCAGACGATGGTCATTAATTTATCTGGCTATTCACAATTTACTTCACAGCGAAATTGATCATCAAGATATTACTAAATTAGAAGTTTTTGCTACTGCACCTATTTTTGATTTAACAAAAAATATTTTAACTGATAAAGATTTAGAAAAATTAAGCTTAGCTTATTTTCTTTTGGGACTTTCATCGCTAAAAATAAATCATTCTCTAGAATATCTTATAAGTGAAAAATTAATTTTAGGAGAATTTATAGCTATCGGTGGAATTGAAAGAAAAATTTGGGGATTAAAATTTAAACATCAATTCTTGCCAGAATCAGCTGTAAATATTCTAAATAAAGTAAAAAATGATAGACATAATTTTCTTTTAAAAAAATATAAAAACTTAGTCTTTGATTTTTTATAATTTGAGCCAAACAAAAAATATTAAACATAAAATCACAATTAAGCCTCCTAAAATATGAAAAATTTCTGTTTTTTGCACAATTTTTTGTTGTGGCAAAGATTCTACCTGAGCTAATTGTTCTGATTCTTTTGTTCCTTCTTTCGCCCCTTCTTTAATTTCTTTAGCAAAAAAAATATTTTCTTTGCCTGGAGTTGGCTCTGTAAATTCCCAACTTCCGTCTTTTTTTCTAGAAAAACTTTTCCCTTGAGGAGCTTTTCCTTGATAGCTAATTTTAAAAATTTCTTGATTATCAAAATAAAGTTTTAAAGTTTCACCATTATTACGAAGATAAAAATTATAATCTTTATTAGTAAGCACAAAATATTCTTTTGGCTCAATTTTACCTTTGAGATTAATTTTGTTTTTACCACTCTCTAAAATAAAACCATCAATATCTAGAACTTCGTCGCCATAATTATAAATTTCAATAAATTCTTGTCCTTGATCATTACCTTGAGGATTTGGAAAAAACTCTGAAATTATCAAAGTTGGTTGAATTTTTTTTGATATTTCATGGGGCTTTGATTGGTTATCCACAGAGATCTGTACGCTAGTAGAATAATTTTCCGTTGATGTTGTTATGGCCGATGTTGCTGGCAATAACTTACTCTCGTTCTTTTTTTCTTGTCCTTGATTATTTATTGTTGACTCCTCGTCTTTAACCAATAAATTTCCTGGCGTTCCTCCTTTAATTTTATTTTCATAACAAAGACCGTTTTCAAAAAATATTGAATAACCATTTCCATTGCCACCACAAGAACTTTGATAATTAGTTTCAGTTTCTAATCTTTTTTGTTCATCAAAAATTTGAATCTTTCCTGATTCATTTTTTAAAGAAAAATTTGCCGTGATTAATTTCCCTTGAAAACTTGGGTAATCTTTTGAAAAAAGATTTTTATCTTGAGCAATCACAAAAATTTCCTGGGGATAAATAACTAAATTTTCGTTGAAGATATGATTTTTGCCATCATTAATTCGCCAACCATTTTTGCCTGACAAAATATTTACCGTCTCTGAAGAATTATTAATAACCTCAATCCACTCTTTCCCCGAATCATTACCTTCAGGATTATACATAATTTCTGTAATTGTCAAAGCAAAACTAAAATTACATAATAAAAATAAAGATAAAAATATCAAATTTCTCATTTTTAAAATCTAATGCCAAACATCCTGTCAAGACTAAAAAGCCCTGGGCCAATAAACAAAAAAACAATTGCCAAGGCTAATCTTAAAAATCTATTTTCTAAATTAACGAATTTTTCTTTCTCAAAAAAAATCTTCCTAATTAACAAAATAATTTCAAGAAAAATTAAGAAAAGAAAAGCGAAAGAAGAATAATAGCCCAAAAAGATAAAAATTGATAAAATTAAATAAAGAGGGGAAACAATTTTTTCTTTCTTGAAAAATTCAGAAAAAAGAAAAATAGATAAAATTAACCTCCCCAAAAATAAACCTATAAAATCAATAAACCAAAAAGCTTGAATCATGGAAGAAAAAATTTATTTTCAAGGAATAATAACTAATTTTAGACCAGGAAGCAAGAGAGTTTTTGCTCTCTATAAAAAATATAAATCATTTAAAAAAATTTTTGAAATTTTGGAAAAAAACTTAAAAATCAAAAAAGACTGGGAGAAAGAATATCAAAGGTTGAAAGATCTTGGGGGTGAAATAATTTTAAGAAAGGAGGAAAAATTTCCTCAGAAATTAAAGAAAATTAAAGAACCTGTTTTGGGAATTTTTGTTTTAGGTAAGTTAGATTTAAATTCTCCTTTAACCTTAGGAATTGTTGGCACAAGAAAAGCGTCAAAAATAAGCCAAAAAACTGCTTTTGATTTTTCTCAAAAGTTAGCTGAATTAGGAGTTTTGGTTATTAGCGGCTTAGCTTATGGAATCGATATTAGCGCTCACCAAGGAGCAATTTCTGCGCAAAAGAAAAATATCGCTGTTATTGGCTGTGGACTTGATGTTATCTTAAAAGATCCAAGAAAAAAAATTATTGATCAAATTTTAGCAGTTAATGGGGCTATAATTTCTGAATATTCTTTAGGAACTCCGGCCTTAAGAGATAATTTTCCTTTAAGAAACAGAATTATTGCCAGTTTAAGCGATGGCATCTTAGTTATTGAGGCTCCAATTAATTCTGGATCTTTAATAACTGCGCGCTATGGCTTGGAATACGGAAAAGAAATTTTTGTTCTGCCTAATTCAATCTATAATAAAAATTTTTTAGGAAGTCTACGACTAATTCAGCAAGGAGCGAATTTGGTTATCGAAATTGACGATATTTTAAGAGCTTTTGACTTCAAAATTCCTCAAAAGATTAAAAATTTATCTTTATCGCCAAAAGAAAAAGAGCTTATTGAAATTTTAGAAAATGACGGCTTAACAATTTCGGAAATAAACCAAAAAATTAATTTCAACATCGGTGAACTTTTGTCGCTTTTATCTCATCTAGAAATTAAAGGAGTAATTTTTAATCAAGGAGGAAAATTTTATATTTCAAAATGAAAACTTTAATCGTTGAATCACCAACAAAAGCAAAAACAATTAGAAAATTTTTGAAAGGCTATTTTGTTTTAGCAACTTATGGGCATATTTTAGATTTGCCCCCAAACTCTTTTGGTCTTTATCTAAAAGAAAATAAAATTGAAGCTAAATATATTCCAATCAGAGGCAAAAATAGAATTATTAAAAAAATAAAAGAAATAGCAACCAAAACAACAGATATAATTTTAGCTACTGATCCTGATCGCGAAGGAGAAATGATCGCCTACGAAATAAAAATGATTTTGCCTCAAAAAGAGCACAAAAAAATAAAGAGAATTTTTCTTCACGAAATTATTCCTTCGGCTCTTTTCTCAGCTTTAAAAAATTTATCTGAAATTAAAGAAAGTTTAGCCAATGCTCAAAAAGGAAGGAGATATTTAGATAGAATTTTTGGCTATACTCTTTCCCCTCTTTTATGGAAAATAGAAAAAAATCTTTCTGCCGGTAGAGTCCAATCGTCTGCCTTAAGACTTATTATCGAAAAAGAAGACGAAATTAGGAATTTTCAAAAAAATGAGTATTTCCATCTTTATGCTTTATTGGAAAACTTTCCTTTAAAAACAGTTTTAATTGAAGAAAATTTCAAACCTTGGGATTTAGGCAAAGAAGAATTAGAAAAAATCAAAAAAAATATTTTAAAAATTAAAAATCTTGTTTTAGAAAAAATTGTTGAAGAACGCAAAAAAATTTTTCCTCCACTACCTCCGGATACTGAAAATTTACAGAGATTAGCTTCTCAATTTCTAAAATTTCCACCCAAAAAGACAATGTTTATTGCTCAAAAGCTATTTGAATCTGGCTATATTACTTATCATCGAACCGATAGTCATAATATCAATAAAAATTTTTCTTTAATGATTAGGGATTTTATTTATACAAATTATGGAGAAAATTATTTTTCCTTCCCTCGCCAAAAAAAAGAAAAAATTAGCTTTGAGGCGCATGAAGCAATAAGGCCAACATCGTTAAAAAAACCACTCCTAACAGGAGATTTTTTAAATCTTTGGCAATTAATTTTAACAATAGTAATAGCAAGTCATTTTAAACCTTTAGAATATTTAGAAACAAAATATATATTCTCTGCCAATAATTATCACTTTCTTGCCTTAAGCAAATCGCTTCTTTTCGATGGTTTCAGCAAAGTTTATCCAGTTAAAGAAACATTTTCGCCAAAAATTGAGGTAGAAAAAGGACAAAATTTTCCGATTCTAAATTTTGAACTCAAAAAAATTGAAACTAAACCACCTTCAAGATTTACTGAAGCAAGCTTGATCAAAAAGATGAAAGAGTTAGGAATTGGCAGACCATCAACCTACGTTCCCATTATTGAAATTTTAAAAAAAAGAAAATATGTTATCAAAGAAAGAATTTTTCTAAAACCAACAGAGAAGAGCGAAATTGTTTATAAATTTTTGAAAAAAAATTATCCTGAACTTATTGATTTGAAATTTACAGCTTTAATGGAAGAAAAACTAGACGAAATTGCTTTAGATAAATTAGATTATCAAAAATTTGTTATTGATTTTTGGCAAAAATTAAGGCCTTTTTCTTAATTGTCTTTTTAACTTTTTTAAACCGTCATTTAAGGCCTGAAAAATGCTCCTTCCAACTCCCTTGACAATAATTAAAGATTTCTTAGGCAAATCAAGAATTATTTTTGTTTTATAAGGTCCTTCTTTGGCTTTAACTTCCTTATCTTTAATTAATTCAATTTCTATTAGAGCTTCCTTCTTTCTTTTTATAAAACTATTAATTTTTGCTGTCTGCCTCCTTAAAAATGAAATTCCCATCTGCGACAATCTAAGATTTTTTAAAAAATAAATTATTTTCATTTTGCGCGAGGGGAGACTCGAACTCCCACAGGTATAATACCCACAGCCCCCTCAAGGCTGCGCGTCTACCAATTCCGCCACCCGCGCTTAATTTTTATTTTACCAAAATTTTTATTTTTCATAAACATAAAACTTATTTAAATAAATTTCTTTAGGTTCCCTTTTTTTAAATTTAAAAATAAAGCTTATAACCTTAGCATCATTTTTAATTTTCGAAAAAAGATCATTTTCTATCTCTTCCATAAATTTAGGCAAAAGATAAATATAAATATAATCTGCCTTTTCAATTTCTGCTTTCCTCATATCTTATCTTATAAAAATAGCTTTGCTTTTGTGTATTCTTTTAAAAAAATTTGACGCAAAATAAAGGACAGGATTGTTTTCTATTCCATAAGCTTTTAACCCTTTATTTTCAGCCAGAAAAACAACTCGACCATCTCCTGAACCTAAATCAAAAAATATTTTATTATTCTTAAAAGGATAAATTTTAAAAAATTCTTCAATAATTTTTTTTCTTGAAGGAGCAAAAAAAACTTTATTTTTTATATCGTAAAAAAGAAAAAGAAAAATAAGAATAAGATAAAACGATGATAAAATGATAAAAGTAAGACAAAGAACGATAAATAAAAATATCTGCATAAAATAATTTTAATATTAAAATAAAAAAAATAAAGAGTCGTAAGTTAAAAGCTAAAAAATAAAATTTAAAGATGGATTTAAGAAAAAGAGCCCTGGAGCTTATTGATCAATATATCCAAAATCAAAATTTAAAAAAACATCTTTTAGCAGCAGAAAATTTAATGAGACATTTGGCCAGAAAATTTAAAGAAGACGAGGAAATTTGGGCTTTAGCGGGACTTTTGCATGATTTAGACTGGGAAACAACAAAAGAAACTCCAGAAAAACATCCATTAATTGCAGTTGAAATTTTAGAAAAAGAAAATTTCCCAAAAGAGGTTATTTTAGCCATTAAAAAACACAATCATCTCCAAGGATTAATACCAGAAACAAATCTAGAAAAAGCATTATATGCTTGCGAAGAAATGACTGGCCTTGTCGTGGCTGTTGCCTTAGTTATGCCTAATAAAAAATTAAGCGAGGTAACCATTGGCAGAATCTTAAACAAGTTTAAGGAACCTCCTTTTGCCAAAGGAGTCAATAGAGAAATAATTTTAAAAGCAGAAGAGATGCTAGGATTAAAATTAGAAGAGCTTGCCGAAATTACTCTAAAATCAATGCAAGAAATCAGCGAAGAATTAGGACTTTAAAAGAAGGTTAAAGTAAAATTTTTTCTTCTACTTGATTTACTAATCTTTTATAAAAGTAAGAAGTTATTAAGGAAAGGGTAGGCACGATAGAGGAAATAAGAATTATAAATATTATAGAAACAATAACAAAAAGGAAATCGCTAAGGAAACTCGAGGATACAAGCATAACTCTAACTCCAAGAGAGTAAAAAAATAAAGAAAGCATAAATATCCATAAAAATGTAATTAATTGAAATATAGATAATACTAATAATCTAAATAAACCACTTAAATTATTCGTTAAATGTCCTGTAAGCATAAAACTTTTTTTAAAAGATTCTTTTATTCCTAAGTTTTTGTCTATAATAAGATAACCAGAAAATATAAATCTAAGAAACAAGATAAACCAGAGAATAATACATGGAATATACAGAATATTTAGAATTAGAATTCCTTTAGCATATGTAAACATTAATAATAAGCCTATAAGAGGGAGCAAAGAAATTACTGATAAAATTAATAAACTTGAAGCTAAAGAAAATTTTTTAGTTTGATTATCTAATTTTGAGAAAAGATATTCAAGCGAGTAAATATCTTTAAATTCAACACTCTCATTGTTAATAAGTTTAAAAGAAATTCTAACTAATCCTGTATTTACTACTGAGACAACTCTTAAAGTAAAAATTGGGATAAGAATTCCTAAATCAAAAGCAATTATCATAAAAAGCATAAAAAAAAGACCACCGAGTTCCGCATCTCTAATAGATGGATCTTGCGATAATAATACAAAAATTAAATAATTCGTAATTTTTAATGCAACAATAAAAATTATGACCATTAAAAGCGTAAGTACGCCTAAATCAAGAAAAAGAAAAAAATTCTCTCTAACCTTCTTAAAAGCAAACCTTATAGCTTCTTTTAGGGAAATATCTGTCATTATTAATTAAGATATTTGTTATTTTATAATATAAAATTGAACAAAGCAAATTTTCTAATTTGAAACAAAATAGCTAAAATATTTAAATAATCGAGATTTTTTTAATAATTTAAATATAGGAGTATGTATTTTCTGCGGGGGAGGTAGGGATCGAACCTACAACCTGCGGTTTTGGAGACCGCCGCTCTGCCAATTAGAGCTACTCCCCCTTATGAATAAATTATATCAAAAAGATATATTATTACTTATTATTTTGCGAGCTAATGATTACAGACTCAAAAATTAATTGGTGAAATTTTTAATCTCGTTTTTTTCTTAAAGGAAAATCTTTTAAAAATTCAACAAAATCAATCTTTTTACTTATTTCAACTTCTCAAAGTTTTGGAGACCGCCGCTCTGCCAATTAGAGCTACTCACCCTTATTTTTTTGCTTCTTTGTGAAGAGTATGTTTTCTGCAATATTTGCAAAATTTTTTAAAATTTAATTTATATTCAGCTCCTTTCTTTTTCCAATAGTAATAATCTATCTTCTGACACTCGCTACATCTTAATTTAATTAAATTTCTTGTTTTAACTGCCATACTTAAATAATACCATAATCTTTAGTAATTTTGAAAATTAAATCTTTTAATTTATAAGGGTCATGTTTAGTATAAATATCATTTTTGTTAATCAAATCAGCTAAATAAACTTTAACTCCAAGTTTTTCAATTTCGTCAATGCCTCCTCTCACTATTTTTTTTCCCTCTTCTTTCATTCTTTCTTTTTGCTCGTCAGTTGGTTCTCCGTTATTTACAATAGCAATATCAATTTTCTTTAATCCTGAAATCCTTAAAAATTCTTTTAAATGTTCACTGGCGGAAAAATTATCTGTTTCTCCTGGTTGGGTTAACAAATTAACAATAAAAATTCTTAAACCTTTTGCTTTGTCAACTTTCTCTTTAACTTTTTTAATCAAAAAATTTGGCAAAATACTTGTATATAAACTCCCAGGACTGAAAATCAAAATATCCGCTAAGTCTATTCTTTCAATCACCTCCTTGGGAACCTTCGGATTTTTTGGCCTTACTTCTAAAGAAATAATTCTTTTCTTACTTAAGACGCCATAATTGGTTATTTCTTCTTCACCAATAATTGTTTTTTTGTCTTCAAACTTTGCTATAAGTTTTGTTTTTTCAAAAGTTACTGGCATTATTTCTCCGGAAACATTTAAAATTTTTGATGCCTTCTTGACTGCTTTTAAAATATTGCCTTCTGTTTCTGATAAAGCAACCAAAAATAAATTACCCAAAGGATGGCCTCTTAGGCCTTTGCCTTCGGTAAAACGATACTGCATTACTTTTTTAACATAATTTTCAATATTTGATAAAGCTAAAAGACAATTCCTAATATCTCCAACCGCAGGTATGTCATAAACTTGACGCAAAATTCCTGAACTTCCGCCTGAATCACAAACAGTCACTACCGCACTTAAATTTTTTATTTTCTTTCCGTAATCTTTTTTCAGACCAGTTAAAACATTAGAAAGGCCTGTCCCACCTCCAAATATTACTATTTTCATTGGATTGAATTCTCTATAAAATTTTTAATTAAATTAGGAATAAAAAAAGAAGTTATCAACAAAACTATTCCTAAAATTAAATACAAAATCGCTTTATTTGTTGACCCTTCGCCAATTTTAGTTTGACCAGTAATATATAAAATTCCTAAATAAATCAAAAGTGCGCTTGCGGCAAGCATCAAAACAGAAAAAGAAAAATTAATAATATTTTTGAATATATTTAAAATTTTTGTCTGCACATTGTCAAGACTACCTTGGGCCAAATCAAAAGCAAAAATAAAAATTAAAAATAAAAAAATAAACTTTTTCATTACTAATTATTTAAATTCCGTTTTTAATATTCTTTCCTTTTGTCTTTGAAAATCCCTTCTTTTAACCTTCTCTCTTTTCTCATATTTTTTCAGACCTTTAACTAAGGCTATTTCTACTTTTATAAGCCTATTTTGATTATAAACCCTTAAAGGAACAATTGTCAAGCCTGGCTGTTTTATTTTATTCAAAAGATGATTAATTTCTTTTCTGTGCAGTAGTAATTTTCGATCTTTTGAAGGTTCGTAATACTTGGGCGTATTTTTTTCTTGATATGGAGGAAGATAAAAATTTTTTAAAAATAATTCTTTGCCCTTATAAGAAACATAGCTTCCCTTTAAACTTCCCCTACCTGAAAATATTGCCTTGACCTCAAAGCCCTCCAATTCAATCCCAGCAGAAAATTTTTCTAGAATTTCATAACTTCGATAAATATCTCGATTTTGAATTAAAACCATTCTTTTTTATAATTTTAACAGGATGGTTAAGAAAAAAAATAATAATTCATCTTGGAAAAAAATTTTAACCGAAGATTTAGCAAAACAATTTTTAGGTTGGTTAAATTTTATTTTAGCTGGTTTTTGTTTTGTCTCACTTTTATCATCTGGCGGTATTTTAACCTTGAAGATTAAAAATTTTCTCCTAGATCTTTTTGGCTGGAATAGTTATCTTTTTGTAATTTTTTTAATTTTTATTGGCTATTTTCTTTTATCAAAACCATCGTGGCCTAAATTTTTCAAAGGATTTTTAGGATTTTTGATCTTCTTTTTAGATTTTAATTTTTATTTTCATTTAATTTTTCGCGAAGGAGGTTTTGTGGGCTCTTTGATTTTTTCTTTGAATTCTTATTTTGGCCTTTACGGAACAATTTTTCTTTCATTCATTTTTCTTTTATTTAGCTTTTGGCTAATTTTTGAAGAAAAATTTTTTGAATTTATTAAAAAAATCTTTGAAAAAACTCAAGAAAAAATTGAAGAATTAGAAAAAACTACGAAAGTCGTCACTATCGAAGAACCAATCAAGCAAGTTAGAAAAGAAATTACGCCTAATAACAAAATTAAAGAAAAAATAAAAATAAAAACAAGGAAAACTTTCCCTAAAAGTATTTGGAAATTGCCTCCACTGGAAATTTTATCTCAAGGCAAAGAAGAAGTTTTGGCTCCTGATATTAAAACAACTTCGCAAATTATTGAAAAAACTTTAGAAAATTTTAATATCAAAATTGAGGTCGTTGATGTTGAAGTTGGCCCAGCAATCACACGTTTTGGCATTAAGCCTGGCGAAGGCATTAAACTATCAAAAATTTTAAGCTACCAGTCTGATCTAGCTTTGGCCCTAGGAACATCAAACTTAATCATTGAGACACCAATTCCTGGCAAAGCAATTTTAGGCATTCAGGTTCCAAACAAAAAATCAGCCGTCGTCAGACTCGGAAATCTTCTAAGAGAAAAGGAATTTATTGACGAAGGCTTTTTGATTTTTCCCGTAGGAAGAAAAATAAATGGCGAGGTTCTTTTTACTGATTTAGCAAAAATGCCCCACCTTTTAATTGCCGGGACAACTGGCTCAGGAAAATCAATTTTTATTCATAATGTTCTGATTTCTTTATTAATGAAAAATACGCCAGAAACTTTAAATTTAATCTTAATTGATCCGAAAAGAGTTGAGCTTATAAATTATTCTGATCTGCCCCATCTGATTATGGATCCAGTTGTAGAAACAAAAAAGACATTAGGAGTTTTTAATTGGTTAATTGAAGAAATGGAAGAAAGATATAAGCTTTTACAAGAAACAAAATCAAGAGATATTGATTCTTACAATCAAAAACAAATAATCAAAAAAGAAAAAATTATGCCCAGGATTGTTTTGGCCATTGACGAATTAGCAGATTTAATGGTTACCTATGGATCAAATATTGAAGCCATGATTATTAGATTAACTCAAATGGCTAGGGCAACGGGAATTCATTTGATTTTAGCAACCCAAAGACCTTCGGTCGATATAATTACCGGGCTAATTAAAGCTAATATTCCTAATAGAATTTGTTTTAAAGTTGCTTCTTACGTTGACTCAAGAACTGTTTTAGATACCGGGGGAGCAGAAAAATTAATTGGCACTGGCGATAGCCTTTTTATCTCAACAACTTTGCACCGACCAATTAGAATTAAAGCTCCATTCTTGTCTGAAAATGAAATTCATAAAGTCATTGATTTTTGGAAGGATCAGGCTGAAGAACTCCCCTTTGAAAGACAGACCATATCTTTGGAAGAAATTGAAAACAAAGTACTTAGCCTAGAAGAAAACATCGAAGACGAAGAATTATTTAACGAAGCGGTAAAAATTGTTTTGGAAGCTGGCAAAGCATCAACATCATTGCTTCAAAGAAGATTGAAAATTGGCTATGCCCGAGCTGCTAGACTTTTAGATTTGATGGAAGAAAAAGGCATTGTTGGCCCTCAGGAAGGCTCAAAACCGAGGAAAATATTAATAACCCAAGAAGATTTCGGAAATTTTAATTAAATTAAAATTTGACTTTTTTAAAAAAATTTGCTATAATAAAAGAAATCTCCAGAAATGGGGATTTTTAAATTGGCCGAAAATAATTATAAAAATTATTAAAAAATCAAAAATGGACGCCGATTCGCTACGTAAATTACTTCCGTTTTTTTTCTTTTTTATCATTTTTAGCTATGCTTTTTCACCAAGTTCTGCAGAAACCCAACCTATTTCTGAACAAAATTCATTTTTAAATCCAGTAGCTGTTAAAAAATTGATGATTTTGACTATCACTGGTTATTCTTCGAGTCCTGACGAAACAGATAATGACCCTTGGACAACTGCTTATAATACTACGGTAAAAAATGGGATAGCTGCTTCTAATATTTTACCTTTTGGAACAAAAATAAAAATTCCCGAAGTTTTTGGCGATAAAGTTTTTATAGTAGAGGATAAAATGAACTCAAGATATAATGAAAATTTAGACATCTGGTTTCCAACCAAATCAGAAGCTCTAAAATTTGGAGTACATTATAATGTTTTAGTTGAAATTTTGGAATAATTCTTTAAAGCAGCAATAACAACTTCTTTTTCATTCCAAGGAATGTTTTTGTCTTTATAGACAATCGATGGCTCATTGCCTTTGCCAATCGTTATAACAACATCTCCTTTCTCTGCTAATTCAATTAATCTATAAATTGCCTTTTTTCTATCAGGAATAATTTCCATCGGCTTTTCAATTTCATATTCAGCTAAGTATCTTTTAACGCCCATTTCGATTGCTTTCAAAATTTCTTCTGGATCTTCGTCAAATGGATCTTCATCGCTAATAACAATAAAATTACAATATCTAGCAGCTATTTCGCCAATTACCGATCTTTTCCATTTATCTCTTAGCCCACCAGCTGATCCAATTAAACAAAGCATTCTTTTCGGCTTTAAAAGTTCAATTACTGATTTATAAACTTCTTCGATTGAATAAGGAGTGTGAGCATAGTCAATAACAACCTCAAAACCTTTCGCCGCTACAATATCCATTCTTCCAGGCAGCCCTCTAAATTCTTTGATTGCAGAGTCCAAACTATTGATGGGTAAATTAAGAGCCCTGATGATACTTAAACCAGCCAAAAGATTATAAAGATTGAATTTACCCAAAAGAGGAGAAAAAAATTTTTTTTCTTCTAGATTAAATTCAATTCCTTTGGTTAAAATCTTATATTTTGATGGCCTAAGACTGAATTGATAGTCAAGCAAACTTGATTCTAAGCCAAAGGTAATTTTTTGCTCTGCTCGAAAACTTAAATAATAATCAGCCTCAAAATCATCAGCATTAACAATGATTGTTTTTTTAATTTTTGTTCCTCTTAAATATTTTTTTTCTTTACTTTTTTCTAAAACTTTAAATAATTTTCCTTTTGCTTTACGATAAGCCTCGTAGGAACCATGATGCTCAATGTGCTCAGGATGTAAATTTAGAAAAACAACAATGTCAAAATCAATAAAAGAATGCCTTAGCTGAGACAAACCTTCTGAGGTTATCTCCAAAACAGCGACTTCACATTTATTTTCAACAGCTTGTTTTAAAAATCTATGCAAAAATCCTCTGCCAGGCATCGTTAATCTACTTTTATTCTCGATTTTTTTGTCACCAATTAGAAAAAATTCCGAAGAAGAAAGCGCTGTTTTAATTCCTAAACTTTTCAAAAGAAAATAAGTTAGATAAGAAACAGTTGATTTTCCTTTTGTCCCCGTAATTCCAATAACAATAATTTTTTTTGAAGGAAAGCCGGTGGTCAAAGCAAAAATAAAAGATAAAGAATAATGATAAAGAAGTAAAATTGGTTGAGGAGTAATTTTTCTTAAAAAATTAAGAATCTTTGCCATTTTGAAAAACTTACTTTATTCTCGACTGAAGATAAAATCTTATTTTATCATAATTATCAATGCCTGAGGTTGGATAAATACCATAAACATTTTGAGTGTTATAAATATTAAAATTACCAGAAGTCAGAAAACTATTTTTCATTTTTAATATTATTGGTTCGATTTTAATATTTTTAGCATCTTTTATTTTCATCGCTAAACTCAAAAGTTCTTGCTTAGACAAATTTGTTTGATAAAGATATCCTTTGTTTTCAAAAAATTTTATCAAAGCCAATTTTTCTTCAGGATTTAATGAATTAATCTTATTTTCCAAGGCCATCAAAACTTTTATCTGATTTTTTTGACGAAAAAAATCTCCTTCAGAATTATACCTTGATCTCAAAACTAATTCAATTAGGTCACCATTAAGTTTTTGTTTCCCTGCCGGAAGAGTAAACAAAGTTACTGCGTCAGTTACAGGTTCATCTAAATCTACCTCCAAACCACCAAGAAAATCAACCAAACCTGTAATTAATTTTAAATCAACAGCAAGATAATTTTTAATTCTTAATCCAGTAAATTTCTCCGCCTTTTTTAATAAAAGATCAATCTTCTTTTCTCCATACAGAGCATTAATTTTTTCTAAATCACCGTGTTCATTTTTAACAATCAAATCTCTGGGAATAGGTATTAAAAAAATTTTATTATTTTTTTGCGAGTAATAAAAAACCATAATCGAATCAGTATTTTCTGAACCAATATAGCCTGGTCCTGGCTTGCCTAAAAGTAACAAAGTAAAATCACCTGGATTTAGAAAAGATGAAAAATTGTTAATTAAAAAAGTTTTCTCGGGGAAAAGAAAAAAAAACAAAATTAAAAATAATCCTAAAATCGGAATTAAAAATAAAAATTTTATTTTCATTTTTAACTGATTGAAAATTTAAACTCTTGATTAAAATCAATAAGAATTTTATTTCCTCGACTTAGTTTATTGGCTAAAATCAAATTAGCAATTTCTGCTCTAATTATCTCATTTATTTTTCGATTAAGAGGCCTAGCGCCGAAAATTGGATCAGTCCCCAAACGAACAATTTCTGCAACAGCCCTATCTGAAATTTTTAAATCAATGCCATGTTTTAATAAAAGCTCGGCCTTTAAGTCATTAATCAAAAGCTCAACAATCTGAGAAAGTTCCTTTTGTCCTAAAGGTTTATAAACAATTACGCCATCAAAGCGATTCAAAAGCTCAATAGAAAAAACTTCGCTGAGTCTACTTTTTAGTTCTTCTTTAATCTTATCAAAATCTTTTCCGTCCTCGATTGATTGTTTGATAAATTCTGAATAAGCATTTGAAGTGCAAATAATTAACGAATTACTAAAATCTATCTCTCTGCCCAAAGCATCTTTTATCGAACCTTCGTCGAAAATCGGCAAAAATATTTTTAAAATTGTTGGATGAGTTTTCTCAAACTCATCAAGAAGAATTAATGAATATGGATTTTGACGAATTGGCTCGGTCAACATCCCCAAAATGCTTCCATCTTTGCTGCCAATAAATTTATCGATATCTTCTGGATTTTGAAACTCAACCATATCCAAACGAATCATCTGTTTCTCTGAGCCATAATAAATTTTAGCCAAAGCCTTAGCTGTTTCTGTTTTTCCTACTCCGGTAGGACCAACAAACAAAAATGAACCAATTGTTCCTTTCTTTTTTTCAAGCCCAGCGCGATAGACTTTCAAAACTCTAGCAATTTCTTTAACTGCTTCGTCCTGATCTATAATTCTTTGATGAATCAAATTTTCTAGATTTAACAATTTTTCTTTTTCAGCTTCTCCGACTTCGCCAATTGGAATTTTTGTTTTCTCAGCTAAAATTTCTTGAACGATTTCTCGGCCAACAAATTTTTGATTATTTTTTTTAGCTAAACCTATAGATTCAACGATAACTTCTTCGGCTGATTTTGGCAATGGCTCTGTTCTAATAAATTTTTTCGCCAAAGAAACGGCTAAAGATATAGCAATCGGAGAAATAACAATTTTTTCCTGTTTTTCCCAAATTAAACTTTTCAATGTTAAAAGATAAATTGATTCTTCTTCGCTTAATTCTTTAACTATAATTTTTTCAAAAAATTGATCCAGATTATAACGAGTTAAACTTTTTTCATAGCCTAAGGGAGTAATTGTGGCTATGATAGGAATTGATTTTGAAAGTAAAATTTCATTTAAAGCCTCCATAATTTCAACTTCTTTTTCTAAAAGAATATTTTCAAAATAAGAAAAATATAAAATTATATAACCAGAATTTAAAACATCTTCAAAAATTTTTGTTAAAATAGGTAAAAAATTCTCCTTACTTTGAGCATAAACTAAGCCAAGATCAAGCTTAACAACGCGAAAGTCTAAAAGTTCCTGGGGAACTAAATCATTTTGGATTAACCAAGCTAAGTGCATGATTATTGTTTCTTTGCCTGCGCCTTCTTCTCCTATTAATAAAACATTATTTCTTTGCCTTAAATAACTAACCAAATTTTCTAATTCCTCTTGATGACCAATTAAAAAACCAGAAGATTCTTTGCTGGCAAAATAAGTTAAATCTAAAGAATAAGCATCTAAAATATCTGTTGCCTTACTTGTTAAAGCTTGATTTAAAATAGCCTTCTGGGCAAATTTTGCTTGAAAAATAGAGAGAAGTTGAATTTGTGGCAATCTTCGCAGTTTAATTTTTTCTGAATAAATCTCCATCAAAATTCCGCTTAGAAGATATTCTTTTTTAAGATCAAATTTTTCAAAAAGATCATTAAGTTCAGGGAAACTATTTACTCTTAAACCATAGAAAATAAAAATTAAATCAATATGAGGATAATTTAATTTTTTAGCTAAATCAAAAGCAGAGGATAGAATTGTTGTTAAAGTTTCGCTAAAATAAATTTTAGAAATATTGTTAATTTTAGAAAGTTCGGGGCTAAAATTTTGAACATTAACTCCTAAACGAAAAAATAAATTCTGAATTTTTTTATTTTTTAAAAGTTCTTTAAGTAAAAAAAGTTGAAAATTAGAGATATTTAAAATTTCAGCTCTGGTTATAGTCTTAATTAAAAAATTTTGGGTTGTTTTATTTAAGTAATCATTAAGATTATTTCCCCTATCTTTGCTTTGACGAATATCTTCTTTTGAAAAATTTCTCCTCAAAAACTGAGTAAAAAAAACTAAAAGAAAAAATAATCCAAAAAATTTTAAATTTTTAAAAGGAGCAAAAAATAAAAAATAAAAAGAAAAAGAAAAAATTAAAATTCCTAAGGCTTCTTTAACAATTTGAACTCCATGACGTATATAAGGATTAATTTTTAAAAAACTATTTTGAAAGAAAAATTCCATAGCCTAAAAGAAAAATTGGTAAAGAAATCCAGACCAAAAGAAAAATTAAATAAAAAATAAAAATAAAAAAATAAATAAAAAACCCAAAAAAAATTCTCAAGACGCGATAAGGAAAGGCAATAAAATAACCAATGACCGAATAATCGCCGTACAAAGGCTTATTTATATTCCTTAAATTAGCTCTAACTTTTAAATTTTTATCCCAAATATAAATTTGATCAAAAAAACTCCTAATCATTCTTTGAGGAGAATGATAAAACCAAAAATCAAGAAAATCAATAAGGCTATCTAAAATTAAAGCCCTTAAAATGTCCATTTAAAATAATCTTTTACCCTGCGACTCGGTTCCATTTAATTTAATTATAACCTTGCCATATTCGCCATCATACCCAGGTTCTAAAATTATCTCGCCATTATCAATTTTTTCTAAAGCCTGAGAAATCAAAGAATCTTCATCATTCATTTTTTGTTTGTCATAATTGCCCATTAAAATATCCAATTCAGAACCATATTTATTAATTATTTCCAAATATTTTCCCCAAACTTTTTTTGTTGTCGATTGAGTTTGATAAATTTGAGCTAAAAGCTCCAAAAAAGGAGTCGTCATTTTAAATGGCGGTCTTTTAGAATCAAAAAAATTATTTGGTCTTTGAGCAAGTTCTTCAACCCTTGACATTACGCCGATAGTCACTTTTCTTCCACAAACAGGACAGAGAAAGTTATTTTTTTTTGACTCTTCGGAAGAAAATCTAATTTTGCAAAGTCTATGGCCATCATAATGATATTTACCTTCCTCGGGAAAAAATTCAATTGTCATTAAAATTTTATTTTGCTCATTGGGATTTTTCATCGCTTGATAAATATTTTCATAAGATAGTTCTTTAACTTCAAAGCAAGTTGCCTCTCTGCCAAGTCGATGAGGCTGAGGAGAATGAGAGTCAGAGAAAGAAACAATAGATATATTATCTAGCTCAGGAATCCTCCAGTTCATCTGCGGAGAACTACTTAAACCTGTTTCTACGGCAGTGACATATTTAACATAATCATTAAAAGCATCGTAAATAGAATCAAAACCAGACATTGAACCATACAAAGAAAACCAAGGTGTCCAAATATGAGCAGGAATAAAAATTGCTTCATCATAAATATCAAAGAGCATTTTCATAAAATCAAGAACATCAATCCCCAAAATTGGTCTACCATCGCTGGCCAAATTAGAATAAAGAGAAAGTTTTTTATTTAATTTCTCAACTAAATCGAATCTTGGCAAAGCGACAACATAGTGAATTCTTTTAACAATTCCTCCGCGAGAAAAAATTGAACTTATTTCTCCGCCTAAAAGAAAATAAACATCAGGATTATTTTTTAACCTATAAACCCCTTCGCCTCCTTCTTCAAGTTTTTGAGAAATTTCTTTAAACCAAGCAGGGTGAGTAAAATCTCCGGTAATTAAAAGTTTTAAACCTTTAAGTTTTGCATAATAACTTAAATTTTCTAAATCAAGATTCTTAGAACAAGCTCGAGAATATTTTGAATGAAGATGTAAATCGGCAAAAATTTTCATATCGGGATGGCGGGACTCGAACCCGCAATCTCCAGCACCCCATGCTGGTGCGCTAACCAATTACGCTACATCCCGACCTTAAAATTTTAATTGTTGTAAACTTTTTAAAAGCTCTTGAGATTGTTTTAAAGAAGCAAAGTGAGATTGAAAAAATTGATAGCTATAATAAATAGTTAAAACTATAACTAACCAATAAATAATTTTAAAAAAGAGGCCTGCTTTTCTTGCCTTATCCATCTTCTTTAAAATTTCTAAAGATTCTTTTGAAATTTCGAGATTTTCTTTTAAAAAATTTTTAATTTCTTCATCCATAATGGTGGAGGTGAGGGGAATCGAACCCCCATGGAAAGAAAACTAACTATTTGGCACTCCTGGCGCAGTTAGTTTTTTAATTCCTCGCTGAAAAGAAAACTAACAAACTTTTCAACAAGTAGGCTCAAAAATTTTACTTTTAGCTTCTGAGCCAAAAGCTAAAAGCTATTGAGGTAGCTAAAACCCCTAAAAACTCCCTCAAAAAGCTTTTAGGAGTTGCCTTTACGAAAGAGCAAAGGCTGGAACTCTGTTGGCACTTTTTTGGCTATAGGTTGCCACCCTACCAGCACCAAATAGTCTCTTTTCTTTCTCAACTTCCTTGCACCCCCATAATATAATTATATTATAATAATATTATACACCAATTCTTGACTTTCTCTATTTTTTTTATAATTAATCTATGAAAAATTCAAAAATAGAAAGTTTTACTCTAGTTGAACTTTTAATTGTCTTAGCTCTTATAAGTATCTTAGCTACTGTCTTAATAGTTATCATTAAGCCAGG
>Ga0123519_10003229_pt1 | contig 27095 bp, 26 predicted proteins | sample YelNatPaOPRAMG02_FD_87396 | JGI IMG/M metagenome (GOLD analysis project Ga0123519, IMG submission 87396) | Hot spring microbial communities from Yellowstone National Park - Yellowstone National Park OP-RAMG-02 (version 2) | ecosystem: Environmental > Aquatic > Thermal springs > Hot (42-90C) ...
CACAACCTGCCCAAGATGTGGACATATCGACAAGTCTAATAGGAGAAATCAATCACTCTTCAGATGTGTGCGTTGTGGCTTCCAAGATAACGCCGACCATGTGGCTTCCTCTCCAGAGTTAAGCCGGCTCACTCTGGATGGGCACCCGTCAGAGTGCCCAATGTAGGGATGAATGGCGATTTCGAGATGAGCCATTATGATTCACCTACAAGCCCACAGGCTTCAGCCGTGGGTAGCTGACGAGTACGTCTGGTTCATGAAGGGACTGGGTGTGGGCGTAAGAGATGTCCTCGAGAAGGTTAGAGAATACATGCTCCACTCTAAAAGTGTTTTAATGGCCGAAGAGAGGGATGATGCAATTAGATCCTTGGAGATCATTTCCTCTGAGGAGCTACCGCTTTCCAAGTTTAACGATAAGCTTATTCTAACGATGGCTGTGAAAAATAAGTTTCCGATAGCAACTTTCGACATGAGGCTTAGGAAGCAGGTTCCTGAAAAAGGCTTGATAGTTTTACCCCAGGAACTCTAAAGTCTCCATCCATTTTTGCTTTGTTAAATAAATTTTTTACCCTGTAAAAAAATGTTAAATATTTAACATACACATTAAAGGCTGAAACGTTTGAACATGACATCAAATATTCGGCGAAAATAAAAACATGAAAGTCAATGCAAAGATCACATTATAAGACCCTTTAAATCTAATCGCTCAAAAAGAAAGAGGCAATTGATGGAGTGCATGAAAAAATAAAGTTGAAATGATAATTGATGGAGTGTGTGGATTCAGTTAAGGTCACGGAGTTTTCACTTCTACCGATTTCGCAACTGGCATTCCATGAACAGTGAACTCACCTTGTCAGCGAAAGGTTAAGGCTCAAATCATGTGCATGGGGAAGATTTTTGATTGGAGCTTTATGGAGCCCCGGCCGGGATTTGAACCCGGGACCTGCGGCTCACTAACGCAGACCGGTACAAGGCCGCTGCTCTAACCGCTGAGCCACCGGGGCTTTCCTTATTTCCCTTCTCCTCAGACCGTTTTATCTATAGTGGACGTGTTTAAGGGTTCAACCTTTTCAAGGTTGCCACAAGCCCGCCGTTAGGCTCGTTGAAGGTTTTGGAGCATTACTCTAATATCTTGACCCCTCCCTCCTTTAAACCAACGTATACTCTGTCTACGAGTTCGATGAAAAGCCCTACCTCCACTACACCTGGGATTGCTTTAACACGTCGTTCCAAGCCTACTGGATCCTCTATTTCCCCGAAATCCACATCTATTACGTAGTTTCCGTTGTCTGTGATGACAGGCCCGTTTTTATGGATGGCATATCTTAAAATCGGGTTTCCGCCTAAATCTTTAAGTCGCGTTTCTACGGGCTTATACGCGAACGGTACGACTTCAACTGGCACAGGCTTGTTTAAAGGTCCTTCGCTCAGTTTGCTTTCATCAACGACGAGTACGACACGTTGGCTGGCCGAGGCCAACACCTTTTCCCGCATGTGAGCGGCTCCCCCTCCCTTGATGACGTTTAAGGTTCGGGGATCCACTTGGTCAGCTCCATCTATCGTTAAACTTAGCATTGGGGTTACCGTTAAGGTGGTTAACGGAATCCCATACTCCACGCAGAGCAACTCGGTTTGGGTTGAGGCTGGAACTACTTGGACGAGTAATCCTTCAAACCTTATTCTCTGGGCTAACGCCTCAGCGGCTAAGGCGACGGTTGAACCGCTCCCTAACCCTATGATGAAGTTGTTTCCCACTTCTCCGACGGCGGAGAATGCAGCCGCCCGTTTAGCCTCCTCAAACCGGCTCAACGATGCTAAACCCTGTCCATGGCTTCCAGACGCTCTATAGCGGTTAGGAGCTCGCCCTTTAAAGCCTTTAGCTCCCCTTCCTCGGGGTTAAACCTTGCCTCCTTCATGCTTGAAGGGCTTTTACCCACAGTCGTCGGGTTAAAATTCTCTTGAACGGCCTTGATTTGATCTTCAAGGTAGTGTAGCTTTGCCTCATATTCCTGTTCTAAGAGTCGCTTCATCTTAACCAGCCTTTGAAGTGTATCCTCCGCCATGTAGCCTTTAAAGGCTTGATTCAACTCTCGCCACCTTGACGCGTATCTTTCCCTAAGCTGACCCGCATGCATGGGGGTTATGATGCGCTCCTTCAAGGCCTTGTCGATGAACTCCAACGTAGCTTCGAGAACGACTCGTTCAACGACGCCTGCTTCAACCTCAGCCTTAACCGGTTTTTCACTTGGACGCCGGGTCTTCTTTAAGACAGCTCCTATAAGCTCCCTCAATTTTATGATCGTTTCTTAGACCTCCATTTTAAGGAGTTAAAAGGTTTGTTCCCTGTTATTGGAAGGTTTGTCCTTTTCCCTTTAAACGACTCCTCGCGCTTCATGCGACGTATAACATAAAGTAGTTTAAATAAAAGAGTGCTTGACGGAGAGCTTCAAGGGTAGCTTTTAGATTAAACCAACAACGCGCCGCCGATTCTAAGCCTGCTCAATTATAGGAGCCCTGATTGCTTCATGTACGTGTAGGCGTCATAGTATTCATGGATCTCCTTTATCTTGCCCTCTTTGAAGAACAGCACGTAGGCGATCATCAAGCTTATTTTACGTCCCGTCGCTGGGGTGCCTCTAAATTCTCCTCGATTTGTCCCCTCCCACAACACTTCGATTAAGGCGCCTTCATTCCCCGCGAATGCGTTTTTAACCGTCGCTTTGCAGTCCGGGAACGCTGAGAAAAGCTCCTCGTAGGCCTTAACGATTCCGCGTCGGCCCTTGACAGGCGTCCCCTCAGCGATTTCTAGGGCTTCAGCGTCTTCACAGCAAAGGGAGCCCATGGACTCGGCGTCGTGGTTGTTCATGGCCTCGATTAGTTTCATCGCTGTTTCAAGGTTTCCCATCCTAACTTCACCTCCTTTCATCATTTAAACTTGGGAATCTTATCCACGGCGTCTAATCGTAGAATCGTTATCGCCACTATGTCACCTACCACCTTTAACATGTTGGGCTCCAGGTTTTCAGGTTTATCGTAGACGGAGTGGTAGTAGGGGTCGTCGGGTTTCCAGAACCACACGGCGGGCACTCCGTGCTCTATAAATCTCCCGGACTCGCTGACACCCCAGCTGGCGACCATGGAGCCAAGCTCATATCCAAGCTCATGAGCTACCTTCAAAACCATGCGGTTAAGATCCTTCGAATGCTCCAAGGGCTTGGTGTCAGGCCAAATTCCCCGCCCGACTAGGTTTAACCGCCCTCCTGTCGAAATCATGTCAATGTTAAACAGGGCCTTAATACTCGGCATTTCATCTTTATGAGCTTGAACGTATTGGTACGCTCCTGCTGTAACCCCCTCCTCAGCGGTGCAGGATATGAACTCTACGCTCCGCCTGGTTCCCACCCGCGTTAAGGCCCTAGCTATTTCAAGCATGGTGCCTGTTCCGCTGGCGTTATCGTTGGCGCCTGGTGGAATGCCGTTGTCCCTGTGAGCTATGATTGAAATTTTTTCCTCAGAAATCTCTCTCCCCTTTAACACGCCTCTAACCACATGGCTTTTAGCCATTCTTGTTTCCACGTCGAGCTTTAAACAGGCCTCCACTTCCCCGCCGCCCATCAACCACATCAACTCCTGTCCATCCACGCATGAGAGAGTGGCGGTGGGAACCCCCTCCTCAGGAAACCTGTTTTCAACGTTGTTGTTCCCTATTTCCCATGATGTCCGATACGGATAAGGCATAACATGTATGGAAATCAAGGCTAAGGCTCCATGATGTTTCGCGGTCGCCGCGTACCTTCCCATCCAAAACTTTAGGTCACCCATACCCTTCTCGTTCATAACCGCTATTTTACCCTCAACATCCTTTCCATGGTAATCCTTTTCCTCCCCCCCTCCCACGTAAACCAGGGGGGCCGTTACCCCTTTTTTAGGCGTAGGAGGAGTGAAGTAGGAGGCGACGCATTGAAACGTTTTCTTAACCGGCTTCACCACGGTCAACTTGGTTTCTCGCTCCCTAAAGGTGGGCACCGAGATCTCAGTCTTATCAACGGTTAATCCCAGTTTTTTAAATTCCTTTGAAACATAGTCGATGGCTTTCTTATCTCCTTTAGAGCCTACGAACCTATTCCCTATGTCGGATAGGAACTTAACATGCTTCATGGCGTTCACAGCGGAGATTTCATCTCTCACCCTTCTCTCCAACTCGCTTAACAAACCTAACCACCGTAAACAAATAGTTTAAATTGAACAAAGTAGATATAAAACTTGGTTTTAACACTTCCACCTATTTTCCGATAAGCCCCGCTGATCAACGTTGGATAACCGTTAAATACGTAGGGGCTAAAATATTTTTCGAATCGATTCATTAGGATGGTGCATGGGTAGTGGTTAAGGATGTTCTTAAGAACCCTCTGTTTGAAGCTTTAAGGAGGGTTAACCATAAGGCCGAGGACGACATATACGTTTGGTCTCAAGGCATGGCCTTCCACTACAAGAATTTGCTTGAAGGGTTGAAAGGGGTACCCGCTGAGAAGAGGGAGAAAATTCTCCGGGACATATGGAAGGAGGTGGCCAAATACGCGCCTAAAAAAATAGTTGAAGCTTTAGGATTGGACAGGGAAGCTGACTTGGCAAGCGTTGAGAAATTCATGGATGCCATGATGGTGGACAAGGAGTTTAAGTGGATTAAAGGCGTCGGAGACACCGTAGAGGAGGCGATGCTGAACTGGGTTAGAGCGTTCGCGATATTTGACTACGCCATCTACGTATACTTGGAAAGACATCTAGGCTCCAAGGAATGCTTCAGAATATACATGGATCTATGGGAAAAGTTCGCCCTTTCAAGTTTAGATCACGTGAAAAAATCGTTGGGGATAACCGATAAAACGGAAATCAACATGGACTTGATAGGTAAGATCTCGCGGATGTATTGGGAAAGCATCGGCTGTCCCTACAAGGTTTTAGAGCACACATCCGACAGACATGTAGCGGACGTTGAAATATGCCCCTACTGGGAGAACATGAAGGAGGTTCTCGGCTTGGAAAAAGCCAGGGCCATGACATGTAAATGCGAGGCCGCGGTGTCCGTCAACTATTACGACGCGATCCTTAAGGCCTTAGGGGTCTTCGATAAATACTCTTTTACCATGGAGAAGTGGATGTGCTGCGGAGACGAGGTTTGCCGAGTTAGATTTGAAAGGCGCAAATAGCATCCTACAAGCATCCCGGTAAAAATACAGTGATAACAAACGTTTGAAAAATGGACAGGTTCGACAGAAACCACTAGATATTTATATATAACTTCCTATTTAAAAGCGGAGTCGAGGTCTTGAACATGCCGGGGAGGGAGGTTAGCGTCTCTCTGCGGAACCTGACGAAAAGGTATGGCCGCATAGTAGCCGTCGACAACCTCAGCCTAGACGTCTTCAAAGAGGAGCTGTTCTGCCTTTTAGGTCCATCAGGGGCGGGTAAAACCACCGTTGTAAGGATGATCGCTGGGATAGAAACCCCTGATGAAGGCGAAATTTACATCGAAGGCGTAAACGTCACCGATTTATCGCCTAAGGATAGAGATGTAGCGATGATGTTTCAATCCTACGCCCTTTACCCAAACAAAACTGTATGGGAAAACCTGGCTTTCCCCCTGAAAGCCCGTAAGATGCCTAAACAGGAGATAGACTCAATTGTTAAAGAGGTAGCGGACATCCTTCACATCACCCACTTGTTGGATAAGCTTCCAGGCCAGCTGAGCGGTGGAGAAAGGCAAAGATTGGCCATTGGAAGAGCCATCGTCAGGAGACCTAAGGTATACATCCTCGATGAACCATTAACAAACCTCGACGCGAAGCTGAGGGTTGAGATGAGAGCCGAGTTAAAGCGCTTGCAAAGGGAGTTAAAGGCCACCACCATTTTCAACACTCCGGATGAATCGGAGGCCCTAACCATGGCGGACAGGATCGCGGTGATGAACCAGGGTCGCATCCAACAAGTTGGAACCCCTGAAGAAGTGTATGAGAAGCCTAAAAACATGTTCGTGGCGAAGTTTGTTGGAAGCCCTCCCATGAACATGTTGGAAGGCTCCATAGTTGAGAGACAGGGCAAAACCTTCATCGACGTAGGGGAGCTTCACTACGATGTCACAGACCTCGCGGACCTGATCAAAAAAGGCTTGAAAGGCGATGAGGTAATCTTAGGGGTTAGGCCTGAGCACATTCACGTATCGAAGAAAAAGCGGAATGACAGCTTAGTGGGAGCTAAGGTCTACGTCATCGAGCCTACGAAGCCTGAGATGATCGTTGACCTTAAGCTTGGCGAGAAAATCTTGAAGGCCCTAGTGCCCTCCACAGAGTCCTACTCCCTGGATGAAGAAGTATGGTTATCCTTCGACAGAGATAAAATCCACGTAATCGACAAGAAAACCCAGGAAGTTGTATTGTAGAGGTGTATGGGATGGCTGAGGTTCGATTAGAAAACTTGACGAAGATATTTGGGAAACAGGTGGCCGTGGACCATGTGAACCTTGAAATCAGAGACGGCGAGCTCATGAGCCTACTCGGCCCCTCCGGATGCGGTAAGACAACCACCCTCCGCATGATAGCGGGGCTGGAAATACCCACTGAAGGAAGGGTCTACATCGACGGGAAAGACGTCACCGACTACCCTCCAAAGGATAGAGACATAGGGATGATATTTCAGTTCTACGCCATGTACCCTGGAATGAAGGTGTTCGACCAGCTTGCTTTTCCCCTTCAAATGAGGAAGACCCCGAAAAGTGAGATTAAGGAGAGAGTGTTTAAAGTCGCGGAGATGCTGGGGTTAACCCACCTTCTCAACGAGCAGGTTTCAAGCCTCACCGTGGAGCAAAAACAGAAGGTAGAGGTCGGCCGAGCCATCGTGCGAGAGCCTAAAGTATACCTTTGGGATGAACCCCTCACTAACCTAGACGCCTCCGTTAGATTATACATGAGGGCGGAGTTGAAAAGGCTTCAAAAGGAGCTGGGCACCACCACCATATATGTCACCCATGACCAGTTGGAGAGCATGGTCCTAGCCGACAGAATCGCCGTGATGAACCAGGGGCGAATAATTCAATGCGACCCCCCGGAGGAGCTGTATGAAAGACCTCGAAGCCTCTTCGTAGCAGGATTCATCGGAAGCCCCTCCATGAACTTTATAAAATGCCACTTAACAGAGGAGGGGGAAAAGCTTCACCTAAAGTCGAACGCGTTCAAATACGATGTAACAAACTTAACTCAGGAGTTGAAGAAATGCTCCACCGATGAAGTGGTGCTGGGAGTTAGACCTGAATACGTAAATATATTTAGAGCGAAGCCCCCGGGAAAAGCGTTTAAAGGCGAAGTAACGTTAATCGAGCCGTTCGGATTCCGCATGATCGTCCACCTAAAACTCAACGAGGAAACCCTAAGAGCGAACATCAGGGCCACACCCCTCACCGTTGGAGAAAAAGTCTGGATTACGTTAACGAACATCCATTTATTCGACGGTAAAACCGAGCAATTAATAATTTAACAGCCACCGCGCTCAATAACTCCATTTTCCGGAATTAAATAAGTCAACCCTCAAACCACGATCAAAACTTCCATCATGGTTGATAAACCCTTTCATCACGTAAAAGTGAGTTATTCAACAAAACACAGCCGAAAAACCTTAAATCGCCACTCAACCGTTATCATCAAACGGACAGTATTCTAATTCGCGTCGGCTAGCTTAAATGGAAGCTAGAATCATTCTTCCTGAAAAGCGGGAAGAGGGTATAGACGATATCTCAGAGTTGTAAACGTACGGCTTTATATTCGCTTTAAAGTTTGTTTTCTCGCTTAAAGCTATCGGGAGCCGCGTAAAGCTTATGAAAAGATGGATCAAGAGAGTTGATGAGCGATCTTTTTAAAAGCGAAGATGGTTCAAGATGAATAACATGGGGCGGCCTTTGTATCCACCTGAATGGAACACGCCTCTCGTGAGGTTAGAGGCATCCTCAAAGGTCTATGGATGCGATGTGTACGGTAAACTGGAAATCGTCAACCCCACCGGCGTTCATAAGGACAGGGAAAGCTCCGTCGTGATGGAGGATTTAAAGAGTAAAGGTTACAGGAGTTTGGCATGCGCCAGCAGCGGCAACGCGGCCATCTCGATATCGGCTTTCGCCTACGCGATGAACGTGGAGGCTCATATTTTCCTAGGCGCTGAGACGCCTAAAGAGAAGGTAAGCTTGGTGGAGGCTTTCCACCCTAAAATACACCTCGTGCGAGGAGAATACTTAGAGGCCGTTGAGGCGTTGATGGAGTTCGTGGAAAGCAAACAGGTTTACAACGCGAACGCGGGTTACTGTGAGGCGAAGCTTGTCGGCAACGCTTACATCGGGGCGGAAATCGCTAGAAGCCTGAGGCCAACGGTGGTTGTATGCCCCACCAACAATGGAACACACTTCGTGGGAGTTGCTAGAGGCGTTCTAAAAACTATGCGAGGAGGCGTTAAACCCCGCATGGTGGCGGCTACGGCGCCTGAAACCCAGATCGCCCACAGCATTAAAGGATTTTATCGATTGGAGGAGCCGAAGATCACTGAGGTCATCGATGAAACAGATGGACGAGTTGTGGAGGTTGAAGACAACGAGATAATCGACGCTACGAGAACCTTGATTAAACAGGGGATAATAGTTGAGCCCGCGGCGGCGGCTTCGGTCGCGGCCCTCAAACAGCTTGAGCTAAACAAAAACGACGTGGTATGCTGCACCATCACAGGCTCCGGTCTAAAGTATCCTTCCCTAATTAAGGAAGCCTTATCCGGAGAGCATAAGAGGGGGGCCAGCCCTGGTTAAACTCTTCAACCCATCTATCGGCGGTTCAAACGGGTTGACTGGACCTTAACGTATTCAGGTAATTTTAAATCAAGGCGTCCCAGCATTAAGGTAGGAGATGACGGGTAATGCGGAATTACTGCCTTGAATGTGGCGGAGACCTAGTTTACGATTCAAAACTGAAGCAGTACGCGTGTAAAAGCTGCGGGTTAACCTTCACTTATCAACAGCTTCTGGAGGGAAAAAGCAAGCTCGTCGACGAAAGGTTTGTCGACGAGGATGCGAAGAAGAAAAAGCAGAAAGAGTATTTACAATGGTGGCTGTCAAAAAAATAGGTAAACTTGAAGCTGAAATTATAACTGTTGGTAGAGAGGTATTAACTGGAAAAACGTTGAACACCAACAGCCAGTGGTTATCGGGGAAGATCACAGCGTTAGGCGGAGTCGTTCGAAGACACATCACAGTGGACGACCGCGTTCAGGACATAGCTAAGGCGGTTGAGGAAAGTTTGAACAGGGGTGTTGACCTCATCATCGTCACAGGCGGCCTCGGCCCCACCTTCGACGACGTCACGAGGGAGGGGTTAGCGGAGGCGTTTAAAAGAAAACTGAGGCTGAACGACTCGGCGGTTCAAATGATAACCCAACGATACAGCCAGTTGAGGGGGCTTAGGGAGGAAGAGGTAAAGCTGACGGGGCTTCAGAGGAGGATGGCTGAGATGCCTGAAGGCTCTAAGCCCGTCATGAACCCTGTAGGTGTAGCTCCAGGGATAGTCCACGAGTGCGGAAGCACTCTCACGGTGGCGATGCCCGGCGTTCCCAAGGAGGTTGAGGGAATCTTCGAATCCTATGTTGAACCTCTCATCCGGCGAAGGGTCGGAGGCTTCCAGCTTTACGAGCTGAACCTGCTCATAGCCGGGGTTTCAGAGTCGATTATAGCGCCAATGGTTGGCGAAGCCATGAAAAACTACGCGCCAATATACATAAAGTCTCATCCAATGGGCGCTTCCTTAATCAAGCTTGACATCACGTGCGGTGGAAAGGACGTTAAGGAGGTGGGTGACCGCGTATTAAGCGCGGCCTCCTTCATATTGAGGAGAATCCTTCAAGGGTTCAACGACTGCTCAGGCACCCGGGTTGTCAATCATCCCTTCAACTCATGATCTAGCCTAATCTTCACAGCAGCCATAAACCTTTAACGGCGAATCGCATAAAAGTCTTGTTCCCCATGTTCACCGTTTTCATTATTGGAATGGCGGGTTCAGGCAAATCCCTGCTCACAGGGGTTTTCCAGGAATGGCTTAGGTTCAAGGATCAAGACGTCCTCTCGTTAAACCTTGATCCAGGGGTGTTGAAGCTGCCATACAACCCGGACATTGACGTGAGAGAGTATATAGACATCGAAGAGTTAATGGAGAAATATGAGCTGGGTCCTAACGGAGCGTTGATATTGGCCTCAGACCTCTTAGCAGACCACATAGAGGAAGTTCAATCCGCCATAGAGGAACATAACCCAGACATCCTGTTAGTGGATACACCTGGGCAGATAGAGTTGTTCGCCTTCAGGGAAAGTGGACCATTCATCACGAAGACGATTTCTCAGGAGGCGAAGGCCATCGTATACTTGCTGGACGCCCCCTTCTGCAAAAACCCCCTCAACTATGTGAGCAACATGTTTATGGCCGCCGCCGTCTACAACCGACTGCTCCAACCCCAGATATATGCTCTCTCCAAGATAGACCTCATTCAAGAATCGGATCTAGAAACCATAATCAACTGGAGCCTCGAACTATCATCACTGGAGAAAAGCCTTGAGGAGACTGTGGGCGAGGTTTCAGCGATGCTGACTCGAGACCTAGCTTTGGCCCTCCATAGAACGGAGCTTGTAACGGAACCCATTCCCGTTTCAAGCAAGACAGAGGAAGGCTTTACCGCCTTATACGCCGCTTTAACCCGCATCGCCCGCGGAGGTGAAGAGCTCACCTATTAATTAACAATTTATTAACAACGGCGATGAATGGTTGAATCGTCAAGCTTCACAGAAGGGTCGTTTAAGTGAACGACCCTCCTAATCAACGGTTTGGCCAACCCAACGCTGGGAAACATCGAACACGTTTAAACCTTAAAGCCTCTTACAGAGCCGGGGCCCGGTCATCACGTGGCTAATGAAGACTTAATGAAGGAGTTTTAAATCCACGTATAGTTAGATAGGTTAATTGGAGTGAAATGCTCTACGCTGTGGAGGCGACGGTGAATGAGTGGTGACGATGATGTTAAGAGGCTAACCCAGCGGCTGGAAATTCTTGGGAAAGAAGTTGAAGAGTTGAAGGCGAGTAGAGATTCCCTGTTAAGGGAGGCGGATGAGCATCTGAAAAGGAGGGATGAGTTAAACAGGAAGTTTCAGGAGCACAGGTTAAAAATCAGCGAGTTGAAAGGCGAGAGAGATCGATTAAACCTTGAGGTGAAGAAGTTAAAGTCGGAGAGGGATGAGGCTAGAAGGGAAGCTAGTGTGAAAAGGCTTAAGCTCAAAGAGTTGAAAGCCGAGTATGAGAAGATGCGACGCCAGTTGAAAGGTAACATTCAAAACGCTAAGGAGGAGTTGGAGAGACTTGAATGGGGCATTCAAACCAATCCCTACTCACCTAGTGAGGAGCGAAAGGTTTTGGTGAGAATAGCCCGGCTTGAAGAGGAGTTGAAATCTCATAGAAAGGGGGAGGAGCTTTTAGCGCAAATCGAGGAGACCGCGAAGGATGTTAACGCTCTAAACCAACAGGCGGAGCTTAAACATGGCGAATTAGTGAAAATGGCTGAAGAAAGCGAGAAATACCATCGGGAAATGATAAGCTTGGTGAAGGACGCGGCGAACGTGAAGAAGGAGGCCGATGAAGAACACCAGCGATTCATGGAAGTTAGGGGTAAGCTGAAAGAAGCTCAACAAAAATACTTGGCGACGCTATTAGAACTAAAGGCGACTAGGAGGCAGCTTAAAGAAATCTACAGGAGAAACGGTCTAGAGAAAGGGGAGGAATTGAAGAAAAGACTTGAGGCGGAAGCTTCTGAAAAGCTTAAACAAGGTGGGAAACTAACGTTTGAGGAGTTTAAAATACTCCTTGAGAAAGGTCGAATCTAACAGGTAGCGACGGGCATGTTCACCGTTAAAATCCTGGGGGATGCTTTACGACCATAGCCTTAATCGGCGGATCCGGCCTAGAGGATTTAATGAAGCCCCATGAGAGAAAAAGGGTTGGAACACCCTACGGGATATCTGAAACAATCTTCATAGGAGAATTAGAGAGGAGAAAAGTTTTCTTCCTCCCTAGGCATGGAGTAGATCACCATGTTCCACCTCATAAGGTAAATTACAGGGCCAACATCTGGGCTTTAAAGCAACTGGGAGTTGAAAGGATCATTTCAACCAACGCTGTTGGAGCCATAAATGAGGAATTGAAGCCAGGCCAAATCGTCATCCCCCACGACCTCGTCGACTTCACGAGGAATAGGCCGAGCACCTTTTACGATGGACCAAACGTAATTCACATCGATGTCACCACACCCTACTGCCCAGACGTAAGGAAGGCGTTGATTGAAAGCGCGGAGAAGCTAAGCATCCCCGTGGTGGGGGAAGCGGTGTACGGGTGCACGGATGGCCCAAGGTTTGAAACCCCAGCTGAAATACGGATGATGAGGAAAATGGGCTGCGACATCGTTGGGATGACGAATTCCCCTGAAGCTTTTCTAGCTAGGGAGCTGGAAATGTGCTACGCTTCCATATGCTATGTTTCAAACATGGCCGCTGGACTTCAGGGGAAACTTACCGTTGATGAAGTCTTGTTGAAAGGCCGTGAATCCCTGGAGACCCTGAAGAAAATCCTAAGGGAGTGCGTAGCCCACATCCCTGAGGAACGGTCATGTCCCTGCCCATTGGCTTTAAAGGGGGCGAAGGTGAAACGTTAACAAAACTGCTCAAATACATTGGAGCCTACAAGTTATACGAGAAATGGCTTTTCACCCAAGTAAAGTCTAAGGAGATGCCGCAGCATTTAGCGGTCATCCTTGACGGCAACAGGAGGTGGGCTACTCAAAGATCTCTACCCACCTTCCTAGGACATGTTCAGGGAGCGAAGAAGGGTGAAGAATTCTTAGAATGGTGTCTTGAGCTTGGGATAAAAACAGTAACCGTATACGTGTTTTCCACCGAAAACTTCAATAGGCCGGAGGGGGAGGTGAAAGCCCTTTTCGACGTGATAGAGGAATACGTTGAAAAGCTGAGATTTGATCCTCGAATACATAACCGGCGCGTGAGAGTTAAAGCCATAGGTAGAATAGGTAGCCTACCCACTAGCCTAAGGGAAAAGCTGAGACAAGTTGAGGAGGACACTAAGCGTTACAGCGAATTCTTCTTTAACATCGCGATAGCTTACGGCGGCCGGGCGGAAATCGTCGACGCAACCCGAAAACTGGTTGGAGACGTCTTGAATGGAAAGGTTAACCTGGAGGAAATAGATGAAGAAGCCTTCACCAAATACCTTTACACATCCCATCTTCCCAACCCCTACCCAGACCTAGTGATCAGGTCTTCAGGTGAAGAAAGGCTTTCAGGATTTCTCCTATGGCAAACAGCCTACAGTGAGCTCTTCTTCCTGGACGTTTACTGGCCGGACTTCAGGAAAATTGACCTTTTAAGGGCCATCAGAACCTTTCAACGCAGGAAGAGAAGGTTTGGAGCCTAATTAGTGTAGCTTTGAAGGTTGGAAACCGGTGTTTTAACGCTTCACTGTCCATTTACCCGTTGATATTCCAAGCGGTGGAATAGCGATATGATAAAATAAGTTAAATGAAACGAAGATTTAACTGGGTCGCGATCAAATCTTAACGGTTGAAGCTGGCGAATTGGTTTACATCAAGAGAATCGACGTCAAAGGGTTCAAAACCTTCCACCGCAAGGTATCCTTAAACCTAGATAAGGGCTTAACAATCATCACAGGACCTAACGGAAGTGGGAAGTCAAACCTCATAGACGCTGTTAAATTCGCTTTGGGCGAGTTAAGCCCAAAAGAGCTCAGGGGAAGCACCTTTGAAGACGTGATCTCCAGCACGGGTGAGGGGGAAGGCTTAAAGTCAGCTTACGTGGCTATTCAATTCGACAACGCGGACCGAAGAATCCCAGTGGACTCAGATTACGTAACCATCTCAAGGCAGTATGTGAGGGGAGGGGAAGGAGTCTACCGGCTGAACGGAAAAAGGGTTTCTAGGAGGCAGATCAACGACGCCCTCTCCTCCAGTGGCATCAACGTTTCAGGCGTTAACATAATACCTCAAGGCGCCGTCACACGGCTGGCGGAGGTTACAGCCGAGGAGAGGAGGAAAATCATCGAGAACATGACGGGCATAGGGGTGTTCGACGAAAAGAAAGCGGAGGCGAAAACCCACCTTCAACAAGCGGAGATCAACCTTAAGGTCGCGTCGGCGAAGGTGGATGAGGTTCGGTCTAGGGTTGAGTCCCTTGAAAAGGAGAGAAATGACCTTAAAAGAAGCCGCTTCCTAAAGGAGGAGCTCAAGGAGTTACAGGCGAGAATCATCTCCCAGCGGATACGCAGCGTCGACAGAGAGCTTTCAACCCTTCTGCTGGACGGGCAGTCCCTTCAAGAAGCTGTGGAAAACTCTAAAGAACTCCGGGAGAAACTCCTAGGTGAGAAGCGAACCTTAGAGGATGAATATGGAAGACTTGAGGAACGTAAATCAAATCTTACACAAGAACTGTTCCGGTTGGAGAGAAAAATCGCCGAGGCTTCAATAAACGCCGCCCGCGTAAACGTGGAGCTGCAGGAAGCGCGACGGAAAATCGTGGAGCTGAACCGAGTTAGGGGTGAAGTCCTCAAAGAGAAGGAGGAGCTCACGGAGAAAAAAAGAGAGTTGGAGAGAAAAGCCCTAGAGCTAGAGGAGGAGAAGGCTAGCCTACAAAGAAGGAAGGAGAAGCTGGAGGAGGAGAGGCGCATCCTCATGGAGGGAATAAAGGATGGGCGAAGCCTTGTTTACAACCTGTTGGCTGAGGTTGAGAAGTTCGACGAAGAGTTGTCGAGGATAGCTGAACAGAGGAGTAGCGTAGAGTCCTCCCTAAGACTAGAAGAGGGAAAAATCGAGTCTTTGAAAAGCAGGCTCACCGGCGCTGAGACGGCCCTTGAAGAAGTTGACAGGGAATCCGCTTCCATCAAAGAAAAGCTTCAAGGCTTAGGGCGCGAGTTAAAAGAGGAGAATAGACGTTTAAGGGAGATAAGAAACGCCGCGAAAGAGGTTGAATCCCATATAGAGCGTAGAAGGGAGGTTTTGAAGCGTTCTAAAGCCGTGTTGGAAAAGGCGAGAAACGTCCAGCTCCGTTTGGAAGCCCAGAAAAAGGCTTTACAAACCCTTAGAGCGGAGGGTGAGGCTTATGAAGTCTTGATGAAAATGGTTAAGGAAGGCCTCCTCCGCGGGGTTAAGGGAAAGGTAAGGTCGCTGATCAAGATTAAACCTGAGTTCAGCAACGCCTTGGAAATGGCTTCCAACGGCTGGTTTGAGGCCATCATAGTAGAGGATTTGAACGCAGCCATATCCTGCATGGAAGCTTTAAAGAAAAATAGATGTGGAAGGTTGAAGATCATACCTTTATCCAGAATCATCTCCCTCAAACCCGTAAACTTGAACGTCATGGCTATGGACGTATTGGGCAGGGCAGTGGACCTCGTTGAATGTGAAGAAGACGTAAAGCCAGCTTTAAACTTTATCTTAGGAGACACGGTCATCGTGAAGACCGGAGGCACCGCCCTGTTCATGTCCACGCTTGGGTATAGGGCAGTAACCTTGGAGGGAGATGTGTTTGAGCCCAAGGGAACGATTGAAACCGGATACCGGAAAGATGTGGGCTTATGGAGCTTGGACGAAGACCCAAACATTGAAACATTAGCTGAAAATCTTCAGAAACTCGTATCCCAAGGAGAGGAAGAGCTGTCCAAGCTAACCCATCATCTAACCGAGCTGAGGAGAGAGGAGGTTCATGCAGAAGGAAAGGTGAAGGCGCTGGAGGCGAAGGTGGAAGAATGCCAAGACGCGCAGGCAAAGCTCCAAGCAGCCCGCGGTGAAACAACGCGCCTACTGGAAAAGCTGAGAGCGGAGCTCCGAGAGGCGGAGGAGCGGTGTTCAAAGTTAAAGGAGAGGAGGAAGGGTTTAGAGGCTGAAATCACGAGCTTGGATTTGAAGAAAAGGGAGGTGATGCGGAAGGTGAAGGCCACAGGGATCACGGAGTTGGAGGGAAAAGCCTCTGAACTCAACGCCTCCTTACACGAGCTGGATAATGGAATTCACGAGTTGGAGAAAAACCTAGCCATATCGGGTTCGAACCTAGCCTACGTGGTTAGAAGGCTGTCAGAGCTAGAGGAGGCGATTCCAAGGTTCATCAAGGAGGTTGAGGAAAGCGAAGAATCGGCGAATAGGCTTCAAGCCTTGACGGCCATGCGTTCAGATGAGGTTAACCGGCTAACCGAGGTGAAAAACCGTTTAACCGAGGAAGTTCTAAGCATCGACGGAAGAAGGCGCTCAGTCGCGGAGCGTTTGAGGGTGGTTGAGGAGAGGTTGCAAGGCGTTTTTAAAGCGTTGGAGGAGGAGACGACAGCCCTTTCCAAGGTTAAAGAGCTTCTAAGGGAGAGGGAAATTGAGAAAACCTTTCTCATCAGGGATCTTAGAAACCTAGGCTTCGCGGAGCCGTTGGAAACGGAGGATTTGGAGGTGGAGAAAACTCGGGAAATCATGGCTCAGCTTAACAAGGAGCTTGATGAAATTGGGGCTGTGAACGAGCTGGCCGAGCAGCAATACGCTGAGTATATGAGGAACTATAAGCAGTTGTCCGCGAAGATCAACGAATTGGAAGAGGAGAAAATAGCGATCCTAAGGTTCATGGCGGAGCTTGACCAGAGGAAGAAGACCGCTTTCCTAGACGCGTTTAAAAGGGTTGAAAGAAACTTCAGCGAAATCTTCTCCAAGATAACGGGTGGAGGGGTAGGTAGGCTTACCTTGGAAAACGAGGAGGACCCCTTCAGCGGAGGAGTTGAGGTGAAGCTTGCGTTCCCGGGGAAAAGGGAGTTTTCCATCAGCGGGGCCAGTGGAGGAGAGAAGTCCGTGGCCACGGTATGCTTCATAATCGCGTTGCAGGCGATTCAACCCATGCCATTCTACATGTTCGATGAAATAGACGCGCATCTAGATCCCCTCAACGCTCAGAGGCTCGCGGACCTGTTAAAGGAGAGATCCAAGGGTTGTCAGTTCATAATCATATCCTTGAAGGATACAACCATATCCCGTGGAGACAGGGTTTACGGGGTTTACATTGAAAAGGGTGCTTCAAAGGTCGTTTCCCTACCAGTTCCTGAAATGGCGGTTAAAAATGGATGAGAAACCATTCTGGCTGAACCCCCCCTACATCATACTCTTCGACCTCATTAGGCTCTACAAGGTTAAGCCCTGGGAAATTAATCTGAAACAAATCCTTATGGGATTCATCCAGGAGATGAGGAACAGGGGGTTCATCGACTTCTCAGCCTCAGGAACCGCTTTACTCTCCTCCTCCATCATTCATAGGTTAAAGTCTGAGGCCTTGCTTAAAATGGAGCAACCGCCGAGGAGGGTTCCACCTAAACCTGAAGAAAGCATCCCCCCTCCGTTACCCATGCCGCTGAGATTTGAATATACCTCAACATCTATTGAAGACATCATCGAGGCCCTTATCTCAGCCCTCGAAATGGAGGCGAAATCGTTTAAGCCAGGTAAAGCCCTCATCCCAACCGCCCACATGGAGCCCGATATGGATGAGTTCTTTCTGAACATTGAATCCAAGGTTGAGGAGCTGCATGAAATCCTCGTGAAAATGGCTTTAAGGTACGGTCCAGCGATCTCCTTCATAGAGCTGTGTAGAAACCTCACATTGCTCGAAGCCGTTAGAAGATTCATACTACTGCTGTTCCTCGCCCAATGGGGGAAGATCACCCTCCAACAAAAAGAGGATGGAAAGGATATAGAAATCCTCATCCACGAGGTGAAACACGGTGAGCGAGCCAAGTGACATGGATAAAATTGCTTTAATCGAGGCGAGCCTATACGTCACCGGAAGACCGTTAACCGTTAACACCCTCGCCTCAATCATAGGTTTAAGATCGGAAACAAAAGTTAAGGAGCTTACCCGCCGATTAATCAAAAGATATGAGGAAACCCCCACCGCGCTTCAAATCATCGAGATGAACGACGGTCGATTCGTCATGCAGCTGAAACCCCAATACGCCGAGCCCGTTAAAAAACTCGTGAAGAAAAAAGTTTTAAGCAAAGGTCCCCTGAGAACCTTAGCCTTCATAGCCTTCAAGCAACCCGTCACTCAAGCTTACGTGTGTAAGGTAAGGGGAAAACCAGCATACCAGCACATAAGGCAGTTGAAGGACATGGGGTTCGTGGTGGATGAAAAGCTTGGGAGAACAAGCGTCATCAAAACAACGGAAACCTTCGCCGACTATTTTAACCTAAGCCATAACCTGAAGGTGATGAAGAAGCAGTTGCAAAGCCTTTTCCTACAAAACAAAGGTATGGGGGAAGGGAAAAGTGACGATACGTTTATATCACAAACTACGGGAAACACAAGTTCCCAGGGAAGTAATGGAAAATGACGGTGTGGCATGGAAACCTTCATAAGAGAAAGAAGACCGGTGGTAGGAGAACGCCATACCGGGGGAAAAGAGCCTTCGAACGTGGATCCCCACCCACCGAAACGCGCATCGGCGAGAGGAAGTTGAAGGTGGTGAAGGGAAGGGGAGGAGTTTTAAAATACCGCCTTTTCTCGGGGAAAACGGTGAACGTGGTGGATCCCAACACGGGTAAAGCTGAGAAGGCTGAAATAAAGAGGGTGCTTGAAAACAGGGCTAACAGAGAGTTTCAGAAAAGAGGCGTAATCACCAAGGGTGCCTTGGTGGAAACCACAATCGGCAAGGTGAAGGTTACCTCGAGACCTGGCCAACACGGCGTCATCAACGGCGTCCTCATAGAGAGGGCTTGAGAAAGGTAGTTATGAAGCTTCCAGGCAAAATGGTTGTTTGGCCCGCTTACCTAGATTCCCGAAAACCTAGGAGCAAAGGGAGGAAAATATCGAAGGGAGCCGCGGTTGAGGCTCCGAGGCTTGAAGAGGTCGCTGAAGCCGCTAGAAGGCTTGGCTTAAACCCTGAAATCGTTCATGAAGCGTCGCTACCCCATACCTGGTGGGTGAAGACCGGGTACATCACAGTGGATAAGGCGGGCAGACGAAGAATAAGTTTGTTAAAGGATTTAGCCGCTCAAATCTCCTCCATGAGGAAGGAATCGTCGATGAAGGTGAAAAAACTGGGGGAGCGCCCTAGGGTTTAATGGGTGAACCGCATTGGAAGACGATGAAAATGTGAGAGGAGTAGGATTCAAGGAGTTCACGAGGCTCTCCGCGGCTTTAAAGGAATGGTTGAAAGCCTGTTGCGTTAAGGTTGGATCAGAGAGGGTTAAGGTTGACGAGGCCGTAAACCGGTTCTCCTTCACTGAAGTTGTTTCCCCAGTGGACATTCCACCCTTCAACAGGTCGGCGGTGGATGGATACGCTGTGAGGGGTGAAGATCTGCAAGACGCTTCGCCCCTCAACCCTATCGGTTTGAAGGTGAAGGGCATGGTTCCTGTAGAGGGCCCGGCGAACCTGGAGGTAAACGCCGGGGAGGCGGTTGAAGTGACCACAGGATCCCCCATACCTAGAGGCGCGGACGCGGTGATCATGTTGGAACAGGTTAAACGCGTCGGAGACGAGGCCCAGGTTTCCTCAACCGTTAAGCCCTTTGAAAACATCATCTTGAAGGGCGAAGACTACAGCGTAGGCGAGGTTGTTTTGAGGAGGGGGATTAGAATCACACCTATCGAAGTAGGTGTGTTAAAGGTCATGGGATTTGAGGAGGTGGAGGTGGCCTGTAAGCCCCGGGTTGCCATCGGAGCCACTGGAGGTGAAGTTGTGGGGTCCGTTAAGGATGTTCAAGGGTTTCAGGTCGTTGACTTTAACAGGCCAACACTCATCGCCCTGTTAAAGGAGGTGGGTGGAGAGCCCGTGGATATAGGGATCCTAGGGGACGAGGTTGAACATATCTCCAAGAAGATTCAGGAGGCTTTGGACTGGTGCGACCTCGTCGTCTTAACGGGTGGGGCCTCGGTGGGTTTAAGGGATGTCACGGTGGCCGCCGTTAAAACATTAAAGGACTCCCGGCTGATCGCCCATGGCTTGAACATTAGGCCGGGAATGCCCACGGGCCTTTGGACCGTGAGGGGGAAGCCCGTGGCCACATTGCCAGGCCACCCAGCCGCCGCCGTGATGTCCTTCCTCAACCTCGTTAAACCGATGATGTACCATTTGATGGACGCGGTTTGGGAGGAGCCTTTTCAGGTTCAGGCCACTCTAACCCGAAGGATCGCTTCCCCTCCGGGAGTGAGAAGCTATGTTAGAGTCCAAGTGAAGAGAAGCGGCGGAGAGTTAAAAGCTGAGCCTGTCATGGTTCACGGCGCCTCCATGATCTCAAGCCTAGCGAAGGCCAATGGAGTATTGGAGGTCCCTGAAGACGTGGAGGGCTATGAGGCCGGTGACAGGGTTAAGGTAACCTTGATTAAACCTGTGACCCGAGGACGCGTTGGGAATGAGGAAAATCTTTAGGAAGCTTGCCACCGTGGAGGAAGCGGCGGCGGTGATAAGGGAAAGCTTCACCGTGGAAGACTTTAAAGTAGAGTTGATCCCGTTAACCGACGCGTTGGGGAGGATTCTAGCCGAGGACGTGGCTTCGCCGTTGGATGTCCCAGGCTTCGACAGGTCTGCGATGGACGGGTACGCGGTGAGGGCTGAAGATACCTTCGGCGCCGACGAGACCCGGCCGGTAAGCCTTAGGTTGAAGGGGAGAGTTGAAGCAGGGCATTCCGTTGAATTAGAGGTTTCCGTCGGAGAGGCGGTGGAGGTGTCCACTGGAGCGCCTATCCCCAGGGGGGCGAACGCGGTGGTGATGGTGGAGTACACTATGGAAAATGACGGAGCGATTCAAGTGTTTCGTTCAGCATCCCCAGGGGAGAACATAACCTCCGCAGGCTCCGACATCTCCATTGGGGAAGTAATCCTTAGACGTGGCTCTACGATCACGTACCGTGAGATGGGTGTGTTAGCGGCCTTAGGTTTAAGCCAGGTGAAGGTGTACGCTAAACCTAAGGTGGCGATCTTATCCACAGGCGACGAGCTGGCGAGCCCGGGTTCAACGTTGAAAAACTTCCAAGTTTACGATGTGAACTCATATTCGCTGTTCGCCGCTGTTCGAGAAGCCGGATGCATCCCCATCATGATGGGAGTTGTCGGGGACGATGAGCTCAAATTTAAATCAAGTTTAACGAAGGCTTTAACCTCTTCAGACGTTGTCATCACGTCCGGCAGCACTTCAGCTGGCTTCGGAGACATGATGTACAGGGTCCTTGAAGAATTAGAGCCCGGGTCCATCTTAATTCACGGGCTTTCAGTCAAACCTGGGAAGCCAACGGTGATCGCCCGAGTGATGGGAAAGCCCATCTTCGGGCTACCAGGCTACCCCGCGTCGGCCATGACCATATTCAATCTCCTCGTTAAACCTTACCTTGCTTCGCTTACGCGGCTTCAACCCCCCGGGGGAAGCGTTGTGGAGGCCAGGTTCGCGATGAAGCTTGTTAAGGCTTTAGGGAGAAGGGAGCTCATGCCAGTCCACGTGATAAGGGAAGATGGGGGAGGACTGGTCGCCTACCCCATTCTTAAGGGCTCAGGAGCCGTTACATCATTCTCCCTAGCCGACGGGTACATAGATGTTCCAGCCCATTTGAACTTCCTAGAGGAGGGGGAGGTTGTAAACGTTCACCTTTACAGCCCTAGGCTTAAACCCGCGGACCTGGTTTTGATAGGAAGCCACTGCCCCGCCGTGGACTGCGCAGTTTCCATGCTGATAAATCGGGATCCAAGTTGTCGGGTTAAGGCCGTTAACGTGGGATCCACCGCTGGGTTGAACGCCGCCGTCAGGGGGGAGGCTGATTTAGCGGGAATTCACCTCCTACACAGCTCAGGCGTTTACAACGAACCTTACATTAAAAACAAACCCCTCCAGCTGGTGAGGGGCTATAACAGGGTTCAAGGATTCGCTTTCAGGAAGAACGTGAGCTTTCAAGGATTCGATGACCTAATTTCGGGTAGGTTAACCTTCATAAACAGGAACAGGGGATCAGGGACCAGGGTTCTAATAGACATGCTCCTCGAAGACTACTGTCGAAGAGCGAACTTAAGTTTCCGTCAAGCCGCGGCGAGGATAAAGGGATTCAACGTTGAATGTAAAACTCATTCCTCAGTCGCCTCAGCGGTGAAAACTGGGAAGGCCGATGTGGGAGTGGTGATGGAAGCCTACGCGGCATGGTACGACTTAAACTTTAAACCCATATCGGTGGAGGAATACGACTTCGCCGTTAGAAGGGATAAGGTGAACAAACCCGAGGTGAAAGCGTTCATCGAAACTTTGAAATCCGACGAATTTAAGGTGGAGGCGGAGGCGAGGATTCCCGGAGTCACAGTGCCCGAGGACGCAGGTGAATTCAAGCTATGAAAAGCGGGTGAAATGGAGAAATCAGCATAGTGATTTTAGAGTGGGTTTAACGCTTCAGGCGTGATGGAAATGGACATCACTGTTAGAGAGGAGTTCCGCGATGAGCATGTGAACGCTGTAGGCAAAGAGGTTAGGTGGAGAACCCACAAACTTGAAACTCCAAACAGGTTTCTAACGACGCCTGAGCGTTCGGCTAAGAGACGGTTGAAATATGGGGGTTCGTTGGAAAGCGAGCTAACGGTTCACGCCAAGCTGATTTACCCCGACACCCTTTCAAGGATTTTGAGAGAGGAGGGGGCCTTCAGAGGGTTTGTCCGGCAAATATCTTCGAGGAAGGCTGTTGAGGAAGGGGGGAGGAACGTTGAAGTTCTTCACCTGGTTTTTAAGGGGTCAGCGGAGGTTATTGAAGCGGAGCATCTTAAAACCATCCTCGACGCGCAGCTGATGGCGGGGTTGGACTTCATCACGGTTCAGCAATGCAGAGGCTGCTCACCCCAGGACTTCTTAACATCACTATCCTACGGTGAGAGGTGGGCTTCTGAGAGGGGTTTGGAGAATCCTCTCATCCCGGTTCTATGGCCTCAGGATAGACGAGAAACGGTAGCCGAGTTGCTTAACGCGTTGCTGGATAGGGGTTTCACCGCCATAGGCTTGGATTTAAACGGCTCCTTCCCTTATCAGACGTTAAGGGCTGTTGAAGACGCTCAGCGGAGAAGGCCCATATGGGTTCACGCCTTCCAGGTTCCGCCGAAGGTGAGGTTTGGGGAGGTTCGAGGAAACTGCGCCTTAGGGATGATCCTTCAACTGTTCGGCGTTGACAGTTTCACGCGCTGGGTTGTCCCCCCACCGCCTGAACCTTTAACCATGGATAAGATCAACGTGTTTGACAAGGTTGGGTGGGGATATTTGAAGAGGAATGAGCTCATCAAGCTCAGGCATGGCGAAATGGGATGTGACTGCCCTATATGCGGGGGAGGAGATGTGAACTCTTTCTTCCAGGGAAAGGTGTTGGAGGCGTTGAGCAAAGGAAAACTGCATGACCATTATTCTCAAAGAGGGGAGTTGAAGGCCGCTAGGGAGATGATTAAGACAGGTGGGCTCGCTGAGTATTTGAGGTCTAAGGAGTATCCGAGAAGCGTGTTACCGCGGTTGGGAAAACTGATCATGGGTTAGCGGGTTTGTTCTCCGGAGTCTTGAGTGGGAGCTGTGAGAATTAAAGAGGTCATTAACGCTTTCAAGTCAACTTCAGCTTTGGTCCTCCAACCTAGGCATAGCATCCCATCCTCCTCTTCAGCTATGTAGCCGTTCCGTATCATCGAGTCGACGAGGGTCATAGACCGCCATCGGCCTAGCTTTTCACCCAGCGCCCGTTCAACTTCAACGCGTTCAGCCTTACCTTGCCTTGAAACCAGCATGCCTAACGTGAAGGCTAGGGCCGCCAAGTTATCTATTCTCCAGCCCAACAGTTTCGCCTCCTTAATCGGCATCGTTCCCTTCAACCTTACCAGGAACCTTCTCCCACCTTCAACCCCTTCAAGCTTCGAGGACTCCTCAACTTCCTCAAAGCCGTAAACCTCTAAATCCAATTCTTTTAAAAGCTCGTTAAGATCCTTCAACACGTCTAAATACCGTTTACCCAACGCGGCCTTTAACTCCCATTCCTTCATGCCCGGTTTCCTACCCCTCTTAAAAAGGAGAAGACGCGCCGCGCGCTTCAACTTCTCAGGGTAAGTGGGCTCAGTCAAGGTTCTTCTCCTCCGGCGAGGCTTATGGGAAAGCTTAACCGCACCGTTCCCTCTTTACCGGGGGGTTCTTCCCTTGGCCTCAATGTAATTCGATTATTAACCTCCATTTTAACCATTCCGTAGGATACGAGGAAGCTGACGGCGTAGGCCCTGTCCACGGTTGAGGAGAAACCTCCGCGTTTCACGAAATCCCAGTAGTCTACAGCGCCCTTTAAATCGAACTCCCCCTGTAGCTCTTTTAGGACCCCCTCAAGGTATGATGTGAAGTCTTCGACTTGTAGGACGCCGGATTCCAGGAGGTTGGATAACTCGGCTCTCACAGGGCTCAGCCCCGAAGCGGTTTTTCTCCCACGGATCCTCTCGATGAAGGGTTTTAAGCTTCCCCAGTATTCTAGGCCTTTTTTGAGGGATTGAATGGTTAGCTGCTCAAGCTCAACCACTGGGTGTAGGCTGTTCAGCATCGCTTGGGCGAGGTCCTTCACCCCCGCGCGCATGATTTTCTCTTGAATGACCGCTGGGTCCCCACACATCCTGCTGGATTGAAACAGGAGTTGAACGTTCTGCAACGTGAGAACCCTGGACAGCTTTTTCACGGTTTCGGCGTCAAGCATCAAGTCTTCCCTCTTCTCCCATAGCGGATAGTAGGTTCTCAAGGTTTTAACCGCCAAGTCCAAGTCTAGGAAAAACGGGTTAAACCTCCTCCTTTCTATGGCTTCGCATGTCTCTACGATTTCTTTCAGCGCCTTTCTTCCTTCCACTAGACTGGGCTTGCTGTCCAAGGTTTACGCGGCCTCCTCCAACACCAGGGATGATCCCTCGACGTTTTGCACGACTATGACGTGAACATGCTCGTCGGGCAACCTAACCCTCCCTGGGGTGATGGCGATGTACTGCTCGTTGACCATGCTCCGCGAGCTGGCGACGATGAGCTGCGTTACTAGATCTCTGTTCCTCGGGTCTAGGTGGACGTCGAATTCGTCGATGGCCCTTAAAGGTGAGGGGAGGGTGCGCTGTAAAGCCAGCAGGAACGCCATCAAGGCTATGCTCCGCTCCCCACCGCTCTGGGTTAAAGCGTTTATCGAGGTCATTGGACCGCCTTTGAACCCCACTAGGATGTCTAAGCCGGCTTTTTCCACGTCGTGAGGGTTAAGTATCTTGACTTCCCCTACGCCACCCACCTCGCTGAGGATTTGATTAAAATCATCCTTCAGCTTGGAGAGGAAGCCATCCATCACCGCCTTCCACCTCGCCCTCCTCACGGACAGCTCTTTTAAAAGGGCTTCCCTGCTTTTTCTCACCTCATCCGACTTGGCTTTCAAGTCGTCGGCGACCTTGGAGTAGTCTCGGTACATGGCTTCAACCTGGTCTGAAACGGTTGATAAGGGTTTTAAGGCGGTTTCGAGGCTGCTGAGCTTTAACATCAACTCCAATGGGCTCCTCGGCGACTTCATCCTCGGACCCTCCTGCTCCGCTTTCACCGTTAACGCTTGAACATCTTCTTGAAGGAGGCTTCTCTGAGCCTCCAGCTTCCTCTCCTCCTCTTTTAACAGGCTTAGTTTGAAGCTTTCAACTTCGCGTTCCACAGCGGATTTAACCAGTCTGTCCACTGCCTCTCCCAGCTCCCTTTCTAAGCCCCCAATTTTCTTTTCAAGCAAATCTATCTCAGCTTCTACTACCCCTAACCTCTTCTTAACATCCTCCCCCGATGGATACGCAGGTTTCTCGGATGCGGATCCGTTTCCAGCGATGTAAGGGGAGGAGAGGGCTGTTAAAGCGCCACGCTCCTCAACCAACTTGAAGAGAAATCCCTCGACACGTTTTCTTTCTTCCAGTAAATCCTTGTAGGCTCGGTGGGTTGAGGCGGCGTTTAACTCAGCCGCGCGAACAGTGGCCTCGGCTTTGGATATCGATTCAACTAGGCTTCTCAGCCTTGATTCCACGTTTGTCAACGCCAGCTCCTTCTTCGCCACCTTGGCCCAAGCGATTTCCCTCTTTACAAGTTTGACCTCGTCTTCGAGGCTCCTTTTCTTCAACAGTTTTTCGTATTCCCTCCTCCAATGCTCCCTCGTCTGCTGCGTTGACTCCAATAACTCCAGCAACCTCCTTTCCTCGCCCACCACCTCCTTAAGCTCCACTTGAGCCTCCAATATCGAGTCCCTGTAAGCTTGAAACCCCGCGGCCTCCTCCAACATCTTCAACTTCTCCTGAGGCGAAGTAGACCCGAATTTACCGAGCATCAACTGGTGCATGATGATCAAGGCGTTATCAGGGTTTAAACCAGCCTTTCTAAAGGCCGGGGCGACCTCGCTTTTATTCACCACCCTCCCATCGATGAGGTAGTAATAATCCCCTCTTCTCTTCAAAACCCTAGTGATGTCAACCGTGTCCGAGCGGCATCGAGGGAAAAGCCTCTTCCCCTCCATGTCCCTGTTCTCAATCGTCAACGTCAACCTCGCTTCATCCTCCCCCCACCTGATGAGATCGCTGAGCCTCCTACCCCTCTCCGTATAGGTTTGACCCAGCACAAGGGATATGGCTAAAAGAATGGAGGATTTCCCAGCGCCGTTGGGCCCGCAGATCAGGTTTAACCCAGTTTTAAGGGGAACATAGGCGTTCACGTAAGACATGAAGTTTTGCATCGAAACCCCTTTAATCATCTTAGGTCACGTTCACGTACTCCTCGATGGGAGACCTTTCCCTCATTTGGCTGAAAAGACATTTAACCGCGGCTTTTCTATAACAAAGCCTTAGATTAGACATATAAACAATATCCTTTTAAATCCCATGGCGTTAACCACCACCGAATGCTCACGGCAAATGTAAACGTGTAACTGACCCTGAGAGAGGGTGTGATCGGTGATTCAAGGTGAGGGAG
>Ga0123519_10003231_pt1 | contig 27089 bp, 24 predicted proteins | sample YelNatPaOPRAMG02_FD_87396 | JGI IMG/M metagenome (GOLD analysis project Ga0123519, IMG submission 87396) | Hot spring microbial communities from Yellowstone National Park - Yellowstone National Park OP-RAMG-02 (version 2) | ecosystem: Environmental > Aquatic > Thermal springs > Hot (42-90C) ...
CAGAGGAAGCAGTGCACCTCGCCCTCGGCAAGCGGTTCCCACAGGATCGCCACTCTGTCCATCTGACGCCGTCCTCTCGAGTTCACCTGGGCGGTGCGGAGAGCGCGGGGGCGCTGCAGGCGCCTGTGGCGGGCGCACGCGCCCACTCTACCGCTGCGCCTCCTCTGGCCGAGGAGCAAAGAGCGTGCCATGGTTTCGGCCTTCCGCAACCCTGCCATGGCATGCTTATTGCTGGCCTTCCTGCGCTGAGTAGCCTGGGGCGACGCGTCTGGCTCGTGGGTTGAGGCGCTCCGCCCGGCCTTGGGGGAGAGGGCATGCTTGTCAGATGTGAGAAGTGTGGGGGGAACGTCGACGTGGCCCGGCTGCGCACGCCGCGGACGGGCGAAGTGGAACTGGCGGGTGTCTTTTCGCTAGAGATCTCGGCCATTGAGGCTCGCGTCTGTACCAACTGCGGCTACATCGAGCTGTACGCCATGCAGCCGAGTGAGGTCAGCGGCCCTGATGTCACCGCCGAGCCGCAGGTGGGGTTCTACGACGAGTAGGGGCGAGGCGTCGCCTCGCCCTGCACGGCCCAGGCGACCCCGTGGAGGGGCCTCGCATCGTTGGGGGGCGCTGTGACACACTTCCACATCGCGAGCGCCGAGGAGATCAAAGCCGGGCGAGTCACCGACGTCTACTTCCGCAACACTCTGGAAGTGTTGCGGGCCGAAAAGGCGAACCCGCATGTGGTGGGCGAGGTCATGGCCAAGAGCCTGCCCGGCGGCCGCGCCTGGGGGGTGCTCGCCGGCGTGGAGGAGGTGGCGCGCCTCCTCGAAGGGCTGGATGTCCGCGTGGCGAGCCTGCCTGAGGGCACGCTCTTTCGTGCCTTCGAGCCGGTGTTGACGATCGAGGGGCGCTATCAGGCCTTTGGGATCCTGGAGACGGCGATGCTCGGCCTCCTCTGCCAGGCGTCGGGGATCGCCAGCCGTGCGGCGGCCTTTCGCATCGCCGCCGGCCCACGCACCCTCCTCAGTTTCGGCGCCCGCCGCATGCACCCTGCCCTGGCCCCCATGATCGAGCGAGCTGCCTACGTGGGTGGCTGCGACGGCGTCTCGGCGACGGTGGGTGCCGAGCTCCTGGGCATTGCGCCCACGGGCACGATGCCGCACGCGCTGATCCTGGTGCTGGGCGACACGGTCGAAGCGACGCGAGCGTTCGACCGTACGATCGACCCGGCGGTGCCGCGGGTAGCGCTGATCGATACCTTCAACGACGAAAAGTTCGAGGCGCTGCGTGTGGCCGAGGCCCTGGGCGATCGCCTGGCTGCCGTGCGCCTGGATACGCCGGGCTCGAGGCGCGGCGACATGCGGCGCATCCTGGAAGAGGTACGCTGGGAGTTGGACCTGCGCGGCTACGCGCACGTGAAGCTGATTGTCAGCGGCGGGCTCGACGAGGCACAGGTGATGGAGCTGCGGCCGGTGTGCGATGGTTTCGGCGTCGGCACGGCGATTTCGAGCGCGGCCACTATCGATTTCGCCTTCGACCTGGTCGAGATCGATGGCCGGCCAATCGCCAAGCGGGGCAAGCAGTCGGGGGCCAAGGTGGTGGAGGAGTGCCCCGCGTGCCTGAGCCGGGGTGTGGTGCCGCGGGCAGCCGCCGGGGGGCGCTGCGCTTGCGGGGGTGACTACGTGGAGCTCTCGGTGCCGCTCCTGGAGCATGGGCGCCTGGCGCGGCCGCTCCCCACGCCGCAGAGCATCCGTGAGTCGGTGTTGCAGCAGCTCGAGGCCCTGGGCCTGTGGGGGCGTGCCGAACCGCCCGGGCCAGTGGCCAGGTAGTCGCCGGGCGATTTGGCCTGGCAGAGACACTGGCTCAGAGCACTCCAGGGCTTGCACAGCTCTGTGCCAGGCGAAGAAACTTGCTGCGACCAGGGCAGCAGCCGGGTGTTGAGCTCTGCCCTCTCCCGGCCCGGCGACCACCCAAGTCTCTCGAGAGGAACGAGGCAGGCATGGCTGTAGCTGAACTCAAGCCCGAAGCGCTGCGGCGGAGGGCCGACCCGGCGCAGCTCGATTTCCAGAGCACGGCCGAGCTCGAGCCGGCGGTGGAGATCATCGGCCAGCCGCGGGCGGTGGAAGCTGTGGGCTTTGGCGTGAGCATCACCAGCCCCGGCTACAACATCTTTGCGCTGGGCCCGTCGCGCACCGGGCGCACCACGACGATCGTGCGCTACCTGGAGCGCGAGGCAGGGCGTCGGCCGGTGCCCGACGACTGGTGCTACGTCAACAACTTTGCCGAGCCCCATCGCCCCCGCGCCTTGCGACTGCCCCCCGGCAGGGGGGTACAACTGCGCAAGGATATGGACAATCTCGTTGAGGAGCTGATGAGCGAGATCCCGCGGGCCTTTGAGAGCGAGGACTATGCGCGGCAGAAGGAGCAGATCAGCCGCGAGCTGGCCGAGGAGCGGCAGAAAGCCTTCAGCCAGCTCGACCGCTTTGCTGCCGAGCGGGGGTTCGCGATCGTGCGCACGCCGACGGGCATCGGAATCGTGCCGCTGCGCGAAGGCAAGCCCCTCACTCCCGAGGAGTTCAGCGCTCTCGACAAAGCGACCCGGGAGCACCTGGAGGATGAGAGCCAGGCGGTGCAGGAGGCCCTCAATGCCACGCTGCGGGTCGTTCGCCGGCTGGAACGGGCTGCCCGCGAACGGGTGCAGCGGCTCGACCGGGAAGTGGGCAACTTTGCCATCGCGCCGGTCTTTGACGAGCTGCGCGAGGCGTACGTCGATTTCCCTGCGGTGGTGCAGTACCTTTCTGAGGTGCAAAAAGACGTCATCGAGAACCTGGACGTATTCCGACAGAACCAGGCGCCCGCAGCCCCTGCCGAAGTGCCGCCGGCGCTGACGCGCATGGTCGCAGCCGCACAGGCGCCGTCGCTCGACAAATACCGCGTCAACGTCCTGGTCGATCATTCACAGGCTCGCGGTGCGCCGCTCATCCACGAGGCGAACCCCACCTTTCCCAACCTGGTGGGACGCATCGAGTATCAGGCCCAGTTCGGGGCGCTGGTGACCAACTTTACCCTCATCAAACCGGGCGCGCTGCACCGGGCCAACGGCGGCTATCTGGTGCTCGACGCCAGCGACGTCCTCGCCAAACCGTACGCCTGGGACGCTCTGAAACGTGCGCTGAAGACGGCCTGCCTCCGCGTGGAAGAGATGGGGCAGGAGCTGCGCTTCGCAGTGACCACCAGCCTCGAGCCGGAGCCGATTCCCCTCGAGGTCAAGGTTGTGCTGATTGGCGACCCGCTCGTCTACTACCTGCTGCAGGCCTACGATGAGGACTTTCGCGAGCTCTTCAAGGTCAAGGCCGATTTCGCTGCGGTGATGGATTGGACGCCTGAGAACATGGCCCTCTATGCGCGGTTCATTGCCGGGGTCTGCCGTGAGGAAAAGCTGCGCCCCTTCGAGGCCTCAGCGGTGGCCCGCGTCATTGAGGAGAGCGCGCGCATGGTGGAAGACAAGTACAAGCTCTCGGCGCGCTTGGGCGATGTGGTGGACCTGGTGCGCGAAGCCTCCTACTGGGCGGGGCAGAATGGCCACGAGCGGGTGCAGGCCGAGGATGTGCGCCAGGCCATCGCCACCCGCGTCTACCGTTCGAACCAGATCGAAGAGCGGGTGCGCGAGATGATCAGCCGGGGCATCATCCACATCGACCCGGCAGGCGAAGCGCTGGGGCAGGTGAACGGCCTATCGGTGATCTCGCTGGGGGATTACGAGTTTGGCCGGCCCTCGCGCATCACGGCACGCATCTCTCCGGGCCATGCGGGCGTGGTCGATATCCAGCGCCAGACCAGGATGGGCGGGCCCATTCACTCCAAGGGGGTGCTGATCCTGGCGGGCTATCTGAGTGGCAAGTATGCCGTGGAGCGGCCCCTCACCCTTTCCGCCTCGATCGCTTTTGAGCAACTCTACGAGGGTGTCGAGGGCGATAGCGCTTCGTCGGCAGAGTTGTATGTGCTCCTCTCCAGCCTGTCGGGCCTGCCGTTGCGCCAGGGCCTGGCGGTGACCGGCTCGGTCGACCAGTATGGCAATGTGCAGGCCGTTGGCGGGGTGAACCGCAAGATCGAAGGGTTCTACGACGTCTGCCGGGTGTTGGGGCTCGATGGGCGGCAGGGGGTGCTCGTGCCCGCCGACAACATCCAGCACCTGATGCTGCGCGAGGATGTGATCGAGGCGGTGCGCCAGGGCCGCTTCCGTATCTACCCGATACGGACCGTCGACGAGGGCATCGAGCTGCTGACCGGCCGGCCGGCAGGGGTGCGGCTGCCGGAGGGCCGGTACCCTGAGGGTTCGGTGAATGCTGCCGTGGAGGCGCGGCTGCGCCAGTTGGCCGAGGCGGTGCGCGAGTTCGGCCCCGGCGCCGAGGAGCATCTGCCGATCGAGCCCGAGACGGCGCCCGAGCCGGTGCGTCTGGATGGCTGAGCGCGTCCGCATCGGCACCTCAGGGTGGGTCTACCCGCACTGGCGGGGCGCATTCTACCCGCCCGGTCTGCCCCAGTCGCGCTGGTTCTCATACTATGCCAGCCGCTTGGACACGGTGGAGGTCAACAACACCTTCTACCGGCTGCCAGAAGAGGCGACCTTTCGCGAATGGGCAGCCCAGGCACCCCCCGGTTTCGTCTACGCCCTCAAGGCCAGCCGCTACATGACACACCTGAAGAAGCTCAGAGATGCGGCCGAGCCCCTGCAGCACTTTCTCGGCCGGGCGCGCCTCCTCGGTCGACACCTCGGGCCCATTCTCTACCAGTTGCCGCCCAACTGGCACCAGGACCTGGAGCGCCTGGAGAGTTTCCTCCAGCTCTTGCCGGGCGATGTGCTGCATGCTTTCGAGTTCCGGCACCCCAGTTGGTACTCGCCGGAGGCTCTGTCGCTGCTGGATCGCTATGGCGCAGGGCTCTGCATCATGGACCTGCCCGGGTTTGCCAGCCCGCTCGCGGCGACAGGGCGCCTGGCCTATATTCGCTTCCATGGCCCCCAGCGGGCCTACGAGGGCAGCTACTCGGAGAGCGAGTTGGCCACCTGGGCCGGGCACGTGCAGGCGCTCCTGGCCGGCGGTCGCCCGGTGTACGTCTACTTCAACAACGATGCCCACGGCTATGCGGTGCAGAATGCGCTGCGCTTGCGAGAGATGCTTGCGCACTGATGCAACGACCCCTGCAATCGATGGCCCATTCGACCCATCCCATAGGAGATGCGGAAGTGAGAATCGTTCGCACCATCCCCACCATGCCCCCGTCGTGGCTCTTCGAGACTCGTGAGGATGCGGGCCGTCTACTGGCCGAAGAGGTCATGCGCATGGGCCTGAGTGGGCCGGCGCTGGTGCTGGCGATCCCACGTGGCGGCGTGCCGGTGGGCCTGCCCGTTGCGCTGGCCCTGAGCGCTCCGCTGGACGTGATCATCCCGCGCAAGATTCCCATCCCCTGGGATCCGGAGGCCGGGCTGGGGGCGGTGACCGCTGAGGGGACGATTGTGCTCAATGAAGAGCTGGTGTCTCTCTTGGGCCTGTCGCAGGAAGAGATCGAGCGGGCGGCGCAGGCCGTCCAGGGAGAGATCGAGCGGCGCACCCGAGTCTACCGGGGCCGGCGCCCGCCCCCCGAGGTGGCCGGCAGGGTGGTGCTCCTCAGCGACGATGGCCTGGCCTCGGGCCTCACCATGATTGCCGCGATCCGCTCTGTGCGCCGGGGTGGGCCTGGGCGTGTGATCGTGGCGGTGCCCGCGGCGCCGCGCAGCTCGCTGCGCCGGGTGGAGCCCGAGGCCGACGACGTGGTGTGCCTGGTGGAGCAGGTGCGCGGCCCCTTCGCCGTGGCAAGCTTCTACCGGCAGTTCCCCGAGTTGACTGACGAGGAGGTGCTGCGCGACCTGGGGCTGGCCCAGGGGCTGAGCCAGGGATCGGCCGTGTGAGGGCAACCCTTCCCTGAGCCCCCCCTGCGTCGCTCTGGCGGCCTCACCGGCGGGGGGTCTCGCCGCCGGTGAGGTCTTCTTCTCCTGCATCGGATTGGGTGTGCAGGTAGCTGATGATGTCGCGGCGGCGCAGCAGGCCGGCCAGGTGGTGGGGTGCGTCGATGACCGGGAGTTGCTCGTAGCCGCCGTGGCTGAGCTCGCCGACTGCTTTGGCCAGGTCATCGTCGGGGCTGACGACGCGCAGCTTGTCGTAGGGCGTCATGGCCTCCGACACCCTGCGCGTGGCCCGCTGGTCCTTTGGCACCTGGCGGATGTCGTGCAGGCAGATCAGGCCCACCAGGCGGCCATCATCGGTTACCGGGTAGGCATGCTGCCGGCCCGAGAGAATGTGTTGATCGATCACCTGTTCGATCGTCAGGTCCTCAGGGATGCGGTCCACATCGGTGGCCATCAGCCGCCGCACCTGCACCCCTTCCAGGGCCTGCCGCATGATCAGCTCACGGTAGCTGGCGATGGCGGCGTTGTTGAGGAACCAGCCGATGAACGCCAGCCAGATGCCTGCCAGAAAGTTGCCGCTGAAGAGGAGGGCGATGCCGGTAAAGATCAGCAGGAAGGCGAAGCCCTGGCCAACGAGAGAGGCGATGCGTGTGGAGCGCCGCAGGTTGCCGGTGGCACCCCAGAGGATGGCCCGCAGCACGCGCCCGCCGTCGAGCGGGAACCCGGGCAAGAGGTTGAAGACGCCAAGGGCGATGTTGATGATGCCCAAGTACTGGGCCACTGCGGCAGCCGGGCCCGAGGCGGGGAGGAGGGCGAGGTAGACCCCATAGAAGATGCCGCCCAACACCAGGCTTGTGGCTGGACCGACGATGGCCATGCGGAACTCATCGCCGGCGGTGCGCGGCTCCTCCTCGATCTGCGAGACGCCGCCGAACACGAACAAGGTGATGCTCTCCACCGGCAGCCCCTCGCGGGTGGCGACGATCGAGTGGGCCAGCTCGTGGGCCAGCACCGAGGCGAAAAGGAGCAGGCTCGAAATCACCCCCAACCCCCAGTAGACGGCGGTAGAGAGGCCGGGGAACACCACGGGAAAGTAGCCGACGGCCAGCGACACGGTCACCAGGACGAAAATGATCGACCAGGTCCAGTCCACGCGGACACGGATGCCCGCGATCCTGCCGATTGTCCAAGCCCGCAAAGCATACTCCTTTACCTGCGAGGGGGATGGCCCGCTTCAGAAGGCGCCATTGCACCCAATGGGGGCACCACTTCGCCCTCGGGCGTTGTCTCCACACGGAGGGTCACGTGCTGATAGTCGCGCAGCAGGGCCGGCTCACCCGGCCGGCCTGGGTAGTGGGCCGCGTCGAGGACGATGTCGTGCTCAAAAGCCTCGAGGCCCTGCTGGAGCATGACGATGATGGCCTGGGCACCCAGCCCGGCGATGAGGTCTCGGTCGTCCCACTGTTGCACGTGTGGGCCCAGGGCTTCGCGCAGCGAGGGCCGGGCCTTGACGCGCACTTCATAGGTCCTGACATCGTTATCCTTGGTCACGTCGAAGCGGGCCAGGGCATAGCCTCGCCCTGTAAACGGCTCAAAGCCGGCGAACCTGATATCGTACACATGCCACGACACGATGGCTCCCTCCGCCGAACAGGGTAGGTGGCAATCCCAGGGACGGGCTCGGAGTGGCTCCCGCGCGCTGCGGAGCCCTGCCCCGCATGGGGCTGTGGCCGCACCCTCAATCGACCGTGAGTTGCTCGCGCACCTGCACTACGCCATCCACTTCGGAGGCCACGTCCTCTGCGCGCAGGGCATCATCAAGGGTGGGGACGCGCCCGCGCAGCGTCGCGACCCCGTCGACGACCTGCACCCGAATGGGCAGGTCGCTGGTGGCAGAGTGCAGGCGCAGGGCGCGGAGCACGTTCTGGGCGATCTCTTCGTCGCTGACATCAAAGCGCTCGGGGACCTCTTCTTCGTCGAGGGGCACGTCGTCGGCCGACGTTGCAAAGCCGTTGGCGACGTCGGCGTCGCGAAACTGCTGTGAGGGCAGGATGGGGGGATCCTCGGGCGGGTAGTAGATTTGGCCGCCGTCGCTCGCCTCGTAGGGGTCGGTGGTGGCAGCATCGCTGTCCAGCTCCCAGCCGGGCACGTCAGGCTCTTCGAGCCCATCTTTGGGAATGGGGCTCCCCATCATATGCGGCTCGAACACATTCTCCGCAAAGAGCAGATCGTCTTCGGTAAAGGCCTCGTCGGGGTCGAGCAAGTAGGCTTCTTCGATGGTGCCCTCATCGCCGGGCGAGTAGCTCTCCTCCCACTGCTCGTACCCGGTGTCCTCGTCATCGTAATCACCGCTGGAGGGCACTCCACCCTCACCACCTTCGCGCCAGCGCACACTGCGGCGCAGTTCCTCGTCATACTCACCCATATGCCACCTGCCACAGGGACCGGTTGCCCTCTCTAGGGAGCAAGACTCATGCCAGGCCCCGGAAAAGGCGGCAGGGGGCGGCTGCGGCGCATCAGCGCCGCAGCCGCCCCCTGCCGCGATGGCTTGCTGCGGAGGAGGTGTCAGTCGCGACTGAGCCGCTGGCCGATGAGGACCCCTGCTACGAAGGCAGCGCCCAGCGCCTGCAGTGGATACTGGCGGACCAGCTCGATGGCATCGTGCTGCATGCTGCCCAGATCGGTCTGGCGCAGGTAGGTTGCGCTGCGGTCGAGGCTGTCGGCGAAGCGGCGGGCAGCGGTGTCGGTGCCGGTGCTGGTTCCACGCAGGTTGCCGGCAGCGCGGGCCAGGGCCTCGGCGGCGAGCACGCGGGCCCGGTCCATGGCGCGGAGCAGGTTGCCTCGCGTCTGGCGCATCGCCTCCTCGGCCTGATGCTGCGCCTGGCCTGGGCGCTGCACCAAGCCTTCCAGGCGCCCGGCTGCCTGTGAGCCCACTCCCTGCGGGTGTTGACCGGCTCCGTCTCCTCTCGGTGCCTGAGGTGCCCGGGCGGCCGGCATACGGCGGGTATAGTCGCTGATGGTCATCGCCTGTTCTCCTTGGGGCCTATCCGTGGGGCCGGAGCGCAGCCCCTTGGCGCCTCCGATGGCGGGAGGCCTCAGGCCACGCTCCACGGATCGGCTCGGGCTGTCTCTGCAAGAGATCAAGAGTAGCAAGAAATGTACCAGAATCCCCCGACGCTCTCACCGCATGGTCGAGGGCAGGATCCCCATACGTTTGCGATACTTGGCCACAGTGCGCCGGGCCACGTGGTAGCCGCGCCTACCGAGCTCCTCGGCCAGCTCAGCGTCGGCAAGGGGGGCATCCTCGCCCTCGACGATCTCCTGGAGGACGTCCTTGACGCTGCGCGAGGGCTCAAAGAAGGCACTGAAGGGGATGACCTTGCGGTCGGGCAAGAGCACGTACTTGTCGGCAACCGCCCGGCTGACGGTCGACTGGTGCAAGCCGGTAGCTTCGGCGATCTCGGCTCGCGTGAGGGGCCGCAGGTGGCGAACGCCATGCTTCAGGAAGGGGATCTGCCGCGCGACCACGGCCTCTGCGACCGCCTGCAACGTTTCGCGCCGCTCGCGCAGGTGGGCGAGGAATGACTGGGCGCGGCTGAGATGCTCCAACACGTGCTGGCGCTCATGCTCCGACGCGGCCAGATTGCCCTTGCGGATCTCCCGCGCCACCCGCTGGTAGACCGGGTTCACGTGCAGGAAGGAACGGCGCGACTGGACCACCTCGACGGAGAAGCCGTTGGGCTCGTCGGGGAGCTCGTGGATGATCACGTCGGGGGCGGTGTAGGGCACGTCGGTGGTGCTCGTCCACGATTCGGCGCTCACTAGGTCGGGCACCGGGAAGGGGCGCAGGTGCTGGCGGATAAAGTCGCGGGCTTCGAGGACCTCCTTGCTCGAGACCCCCAGCGCACGCGCGATCTCGTGGTACTGGCCCAGCCCCAACTGTTCGAAGTGGTCGCGGATGATGGCCTCGGCGAGGGGGTTGCGCACTCCAGAGTCGGCCAGGCGCTCGAGCTGGAGGAGCAGGCACTCCTTGACATTGCGCGCGGCTGCCCCCACTGGCCCGGCCTGCTGCAACGCGTGCACCACCCGCTCCACCTGCTCGACACTCACATTCAGCGTGAAGGCGACGACCTGGGGCTCACAGTCGAGGAAGCCACGGTCATCCAGGTAGCCCACCAGGTAGCGGGCGATGGGCATATCCTCTTCGGGAATCTGGGTGCCGACCTCGTGGAGCAACTGCTCGCCGAGGTTGACCTGGCCGGCGATGAGGGTGAGCGGGTCGAATTCTTCATCGACTTCCTGCTGGTGCGAGCGCTCCTCGCGGTCGAGCACCTCGGTGTCGCGGCGCAGGCACTCATAGCACACGCCGTCGACCAACGGGGCTCCGCACACAGCGCACAGCTCTGGCTCGGTCAACTCCAGAGCCGGGTTGCCCTGCAACTCCTCCTGGATCGTCTGCTCGAGCTCCCAGGCGGGCAGGGTGAGCAGGCGTGCGAAATTGATGAGCCCCGGCGAGGGGCGCATCTCCATCTCATGGGAAGGCTGTTGGGTTGCGGTCTGGTCAAGTGAGAGCTTCACCTGATCTCTCCTTGTCCCTGCCCGGCCGCTGAGGGCAGGGCCGCAAGACGTTTGGCGCTCAGTTCTCGGAACCTGGATTGGAGCTCTTGGACGGTAAGGCCGAGAGCTCGTGCGGCCTCTTCGTGGTCGCCTCGGGCCTGGTTGATGGCGATCTCCACGGCGAGGCCCTCCACTTCCTGGAGGATCGTCGCCAGCGCTGTGCGGCTGCGAACGCGCTGGGTGATGTTGTACAGGTTGTCGGTGGTCAGCGGCGAGTCGAGCGCGATGTGATGCGCCGTGATCAGCTTGCCCTGGGCCAGCACGACGGCGCGCTCGATCGTGTTCTCCAACTAGCGCACGTTTCCCGGCCAGGAGTACCCCATCAAGAGCTGAAGGGCCTCCTCGGAGATCTTGGTGGGTGGCAAGCCCGGCCGGTAGCGGTGCCGGTCCAGGAAATGTGCAGTCAGCAGCGGGATGTCCTCCAGCCGGTCGCGCAGCGGCGGCATGGTGATGCGGATGACGTTGAGGCGGTAGTACAGGTCATCGCGGAAGCGGCCCTCCTCGACCTCGCGTTCGAGGTTCTTGTTGGTAGCTGCGATGACCCGCACATCGGTGTGCAGCGTTTCAGAGCCGCCCACCCGCTGGAACTCGCCGAACTGCAACACCCGCAGCAGCTTTTTCTGCGTGCTGGGGCTCATCTCGCCCACTTCGTCCAGGAAGATGGTGCCCCCGTTGGCGAGCTCGAAACGGCCCTTGCGTTGCGAGATGGCGCCGGTGAAGGAGCCTTTCTCGTGGCCGAAGAGCTCGCTTTCGAGCAACGTCTCGGGGAGGGCAGCGCAGTTGACCTTGATCAGCGCCTGGTCGGCACGGGCCGAGTTCTCGTGGATCACTTCTGCCACCAACTCTTTGCCGGTGCCCGTCTCCCCACAGATGAGCACGATCGCCTCGCTCGCTGCCACGCGGCCGATGAGTTTGTACACTTCTTGCATCGCCGGGCTCGAGCCGACGATGCGCTCGCGGATCAGGTACTCGTTGAGCTTGCTCTGCAGCGTCTTGACCTGCTGTGCAAGGGCATGATGCTCCAGAAGGCGCTTGATCGTCAAGCCCAATTGGTTCAGATCGATCGGCTTGGTCAGATAGTCATAAGCGCCGAGCTGCATGGAGTGAATGGCGGTCGACGAGGTGCCGTGGGCCGTCATGACGATGATGGGCAGGTCCATCCCCTTCTCGGCTACGGCGCGGAGGATCTCGAGGCCCTGCACATCGGGCAGGCGCATGTCGAGCAGGGCCAGGTTGATGCGTTCGGCAGACTGGCGGAGAGCTTGCAGCGCGCTGGCGCCGTCGTTGGCGACCAGCGTGTCATACCCCTCCTCCTGGAGGAAATCCGAGAGCATCTCGCGGATCGGTGGGTCATCGTCTACGATGAGGACAGTATGTCTGTCGGGCATACGTTCTCCCGTCCGAAGTACTCTTCAACTGGTCGGTATACATTATACACAGACGCGCGCTGGCATGCAACAGGAATCGCGATGCGGGCGCACCAAGATGCATGGGCTGTTGCGAGGAGCCGCGCACCGGCCGCCGGGGGATGCTGGCGCATACACCGTCTCTGCAGACTCGTAGCATTGCCCCTTGGGGGCGTCGCTGGCCGCGAATCGGGCGCTGGGCCGCGGCCGGACGGGCACGAGGCCCCAGCCTACGCAGGCCTGCCGGCCGAGCCTAGTGGCGGCGCAGGAGGACGGCCGCGGCGATGAGCACAAAAGGGGCCACCACCATCAGCGACGCGATGGGGATAGCCAGCAGCGCGGGCCAGGGCAACACGTGGCACCATGGCCCCACGCTGCCGAAAGAGCGTGGCGCGCGGGCAGCCGGCTGCAGCGCCACATCCCACAGGGGTGGCCAGGCCTCCTGCATGAAGAAGGGCAGGAATGAGATGGTGAGAGCGCACAGGATGATCAGGATGACGACGATGACAGCCATGGCTGACCAGCGAATCCTGCGCATCTCGGGTGCTCCTTGCATGTTCTAGGCCAAGGCGGCTTCCATCTGCTGTGGCCTGGCGGCGGGCTCGCTTGCCAGGCCGGCCAGCACTGCCTGCGCCTGTTCCACGGTGACCGTCTCCTCGCGGAGCAGCAGGTCGACGAGGCGACGCAGCGCTTCCTCCTGGCCCTGCAGGATGGCCCGGGCGGTCTGGTGCCGGCTCTCGATCAGAGCGGTGACTGCCTGATCGATCTCTGCGGCCTTGGCCTCCGAATAGTCGCGCCCCTGGGACAGGTCGTAGCCCAGGAAGGGCTGCTCCTGACCGGCAGCGCGGTAGGAGGCGAGCCCCAGTTCGCTCATGCCCCAGCGGGTGACCATGCGCCGGGCCAACTCGGTGGCTTGCAGCAGGTCGTTCTCGGCCCCGACGGTTACATCGTGGATGAACAACTCCTCGGCCGCGCGCCCCGCCAGGCTGACGGTGATGCGCGCCAGCAGGTACGAGCGTGCATAGTTGGCACGGTCCTCTATGGGGAGTTGGGCGGTGGCTCCCAACGACTGGCCACGGGGGATGATGCTGATCTTGCGCACCGGGTCCGCCTCGGGCAGGCTCATGGCCACCAGGGCGTGTCCGGCCTCGTGGAAAGCGACGACCCGGCGGTCCTTCTCAGAAAGGAGCGTGCCGTGGGCGTTGCCCAGAAGGAGTTTGTCGAGAGCCTCCTCAAAGTCGGCAAGGGAGACCTTCTGATGGTTGCGACGGGCGGCGGTGAGGGCGGCTTCGTTGCACAGGTTGGCCAGGTCAGCGCCGGAGAACCCTGGCGTGCTCCGGCTCACCACCGAGAGGTCCACATCGTCGGCGAGGGGCAGGCGACGGGTGTGGATGTCGAGGATGCCCAGGCGGCCGCTGCGGTCGGGGAGGCCGATGGTGACATGGCGGTCGAACCGGCCCGGCCGCAGGAGCGCGGGGTCAAGCACGTCGGGGCGGTTGGTGGCGGCGATGACGATGACGCTCTGGCGCTCGTCAAAGCCGTCCATCTCTACCAGCAGTTGGTTCAGCGTCTGCTCGCGCTCGTCGGACCCGCCTCCCACGCCGACGCCGCGCTGCCGCCCCACGGCGTCGAGTTCATCCACAAAGACGATGGCGGGTGCCGAGCGTTTTGCCTTCTCGAAGAGGTCGCGCACCCGGCTGGCGCCCACACCGACGAACATCTCGACGAATTCTGACGCGCTGATGCTGAAAAAGGGCACATCGGCCTCGCCTGCGACGGCGCGTGCCAGGAGCGTCTTACCGGTGCCTGGGGGGCCCACGAGCAGGATGCCCCGCGGGATGCGTGCGCCCAGATCGTGGTACTTGTGTGGATTCTTGAGGAAATCGACGACCTCGGCAAGGTCGCGCTTGGCCTCCTCCTCGCCTGCCACATCGCTAAAGAGCACGCGGTGCTGGTTGGAGGGGGCGTAGCGGCGTGCCTTGCTGCGGAGGAAGCCCATGATGTCGCCCTGGTTCTGCGGCGCCTGGCGGCTCATCCAGACCAGGAAGCCGATGAGAAGGATGGTCGGCACCCCGTTGCTGATCACGGTCAGGAGCCACGATGTGTCTTCTGACACAGCCCGGATGGTGACTCCTTTCTGGCGCAGCAGGGGGATCAGGCTGGCGTCGCTGATGGCCTGGGGGAGGGTGGTGGTAAAGTCTTCCTGACGGTCTGTCGAGGCGCTGCCGTCGCCCTGGCCGTCGCGGGCGGGGGGCTGGCCGCGCAACTCGACGGGTTCCTTGAACGTGCCGCGGATGTGGGTGCCCTTGATCTCGACGCTCTTGACGTTGCCGGCCTCCACCTGGTCCAGGAAGGTGCTGTATGGGATCTCTACACTGCCCATGCTGGTGGCCGGGGCCAGGAAGGCCCACAGGTTCCAGCCCATCAGTGCCAGGGCGAGGAGAATCCAGAGCCAGGAGAAGCTTTTCATGCCTCCGCCGAAATGCGGATTGGGCCGGTTGTCGTCGTCTTCCCGATCGCTGCTCATCTGTCCGACTACCTCTTGCCGCTGTTGAACGCGAACCAGCGAAGGATCCGGCGGCAGGCCGTCGGGCACTATGCCGGCCGGCTATGACGGCCCCGTGGCGGGCAGCGGCGCCGCCCGCGAAGGGCGGTCGCTGCCGGGCCGCCCGTGCGGATGGTGCGCCTCGCCGGTCTCGAGCGATACCCTGGTCCGAGCAGTGCCGAGCACGGACGGACACAACCTGAGGGGTTCCGGCAGCCGGTGCGTTCGTGCGACCGGTGCTGCGCTGCCAGTGGGCAGGTCCTTCGCGTTCTGGGCAGCGCTGCGCCGCGCCTCTCGGCTGAGCCACACACTGACAGAGCAACACCACCGCCGCCACGTGCGCTCCGGCCAGCCGGCCCGGGCTGCAGATTGGCTCAAACTCGGAGGGCTGTCGTGGACAGAGATGGCCAGGGGACGCGCCTGCCATCAGGCTCTGCCAGGGTCTAGCATATTCTGTGCCATGCTGCGCTCCAGGGCGACGCTCGCCTGCTGCGGCACGAGGCTGCCTTGCCTCGCCGGCCTAGTACTACAACCGTACTTGCCCATCGGGCCGTACATGCCATCCGGGCATCACGCTTCGCACGTGACCGGAGCGGAACCCCGTCCCGGGTCAGGGCCGGCCAGGCGCGGAGCAGGTTTGCCGGCTGTTGCCGGGTGCAGGTTGGACCAAATGCGGTTGTAGTACTAGGCGCTAGGCTGCTGGGCGAGCGTGGCCTGGAGGGTGAGCCTTTGGCCATCGCGCTGGACGGTCAGGGTGATGGTGTCGCCGGGCTTGAACTGGTTGACGATGCGGGCCAGGTCCGACTCATTCTGCAGGTTCTGGCCATTGATGGCGAGGATGACATCGCCCTCCTGCAGGCCGGCCCGGGAGGCGGGTGAGTTGGCATCGACGCCGGTGATGTAGGCGCCACGCTGGGCGGGAGCGTTGACGCGTGCGGCGAGGGCCGGGTTGAGGGGCACGTACTGGATGCCCAGGTAGGGGTGCACGGCGTGGCCGGTGGCCACCAACTGGTCGGCGATGTTCTTGGCGACGTTGATGGAGGTGGCAAAGCCGATGCCTTCGACCGGGGCGCCGCTGGAAGTGCTGATGGCGATGAGGGTATTGATGCCGACGACGTTGCCCAAGAGGTCGGTCAGCGGGCCGCCCGAGTTGCCGGGGTTGATCGGCGCGTCGGTCTGGATCAGGTCGAAGAGGTAGGGACCGGCCGCCTGGCTGCCGCCGGGGCCGGGTGTGGCGCTGGTGCTTTCGGGGGGCGGGCTCTGCACGGCCCGGTTCAGGGCCGAGACGATGCCCGCCGTCACCGTCGGCCCACCGGAGAGGGCCAGGGCGTTGCCGATGGCGACCACCCAATCGCCCACGGCCAGGGAGCTGGAGTCGCCCAGGGAGGCCACGGGCAGGTTGCTGGCATCAACCTTGACCACCGCCAGGTCGGTCTGTGGGTCGGCGCCCAGGAGGCGACCCTGGAAGGTGCGGCCGTCGGGGAGGGCGACTACGATGGCCGACGCCCCCTCGATGACGTGGTTGTTGGTCAGGATCAGCCCGCTAGGGTCGTAGATGACTCCCGAGCCGATGCCGGCCGTCTGGGGGACTGGCTGGCGGAACTGCCCGGTACTGACCTGCTGCTGGTTGGTGATCTGCACCACCGCTGGGCTGACGCGCTGGGCTGCTGTGCGGATATCGGGCGCAGCCTGCGGCGCCGCGGGAGCCGTGGTAGCCTGGGCGGCATAGAGCGCATCGCCGTGGCTGGTGGGTGTGGCGGCGGGCTGCCCGCCGAAGATGGCGGTGCAGCCGGCCAAGGCCACTGCGAGAGCAAGGGCCAGGTGACGGGGTTTCCATCTCATCGGCCGGCCTCCTCGGAGCAGACGACGGGTCGCTGCGCTTGAGAGCAAGGGCCGTACCAAGGCGGGCGAAGGCCTGCCCCGCACTGGTGCGACCACTATGCAGGGGGAGTGTCGTGCCAGTAGGCGCCTGGGCGCCATGAGGTCGGACCCGATGAGTGAAGCCTTTCGCCTGCAACTGATCGAGCGCCCCGAGGGCCGCGTCGAGGCGCGGGCGATTGGCTATGCCCACGCGACGGCGACGCTGCCCTTCGCTCTGGAGGAGCTGTCGGGCCTGCTTGCCGACGGTGAGTTCGCACGGGTGGGGCAGGCGCTCTACAATACGCTCTTCCCCGAGGGCGAACTCCGCGAGGCGCTGGCCGAGGCCACGGCGCTGAGCCGGGCCGAACGGCAGGCGCTGCTGGTGGAAGTGCGCTTTGATGCCGAGGCCGCCACCCTCCCTCGCTACCCCTGGGAACTGATCCATGATGGCCAGTCGTTTCTGGTGGCCGATGGCACGGTCGCTCTCGTTCGCGCCCTCGACTGTGCCCGGGCGCCGGAAGCAGGCCCGCTCGAAGGCCCTCTGCGGGTCCTGGTGGCCTCGCCCCGGCCGGCAGAGCTCGATCTGGCGGGCGAGCGGACGCAGAGCCCGGTGCTCAAGGCGCTCGAAGAGCTGCGCAAGGGCGGCGTGCTGCGCGTCGACGTCGTTTCGCCGCCGACGTGCGCTGCCCTGGGCGAGGCGCTCAACCGCACGCCCTACCAGATCGTGCACTTTGACGGCGCAGCCGCGCTCGCCGACAGCGCCGGCACCCTGATCTTTGAGGACGAGTTCGCGGCGGCGGCTCCCATAGGGGCTGAGGCCCTGCGCAACTCGCTCTTCCTCTCCAAAGTGACGCTGATGGTGCTGACGCCGCCGGCCGGCTCGGATGCGGCGCCGGCGGGCCTGGCCGCGCTGGCGCCCGAGCTGGTGCGCGCGGGGATGCCGGCAGTGGTGGCGGTGCAGCACACGCTGAGCGCCGAGCAGATCGAGCGCCTGGTGGCGCAGCTCTACCGCAGCCTTGCGGACCTGGCCCCGCTGGGCGAGGCTGTGGCGCGCGCCCGTGGCCAACTCTTGCCGGCCGACAGCGCCCGCTTCGCTCCAGTGGTGTACCTCCAGGACGGAGGGGGAGAGGGGCAGATCTTTGCCGGCAAGGCGCAGCCGGGGCCACCGGAACCGCTGCGCCGGGTGCCCCACGCGCCGGGGCGGATCTCGGCGGGGTACCGGCCCGACGCGGTGTTTGTGGACCGCGCCGAGGCGGTGGGGCAGGCCCTGCGAGCGCTGGCAGAGCCGGGCACACGGGCCTGCCTGTGGGGGCTCGGCGGCGTGGGCAAGACGGCTGTGGCCCGCGAGGTCGTGCGCCGCGGGGCGTGGCGTTTCCCCGGGGGCGTGATCTGGCTGGGGTTGCAGGGAGGCCGCTCGCTGGCCGCAATCCTGGCCGAGATTGCCGATTTCTACCGGGCGCTGAAGCAGTTGGCGCCGGTGCTGGAGGAGGCGCGTCGCCAGGTGGCCACCCTGCTCGCCGAGCGCGCGGCTTCGGCGGGCGATATCCTGCTCGTGCTCGATAACTATGAGGATGTGGCCGCCGATGCCGATCTGCAGGCCTTTCTCGGCGCGCTGCCATCGGGGGTGCACATCCTTGCCACATCGCGAAGCCAGCCGGCAGGGGAGGGCTGGCAATGTCTCGAGCTGCGGCCCATGGCCGCTCCCGACCTGGAGCGCATCCTGCGCCGCAAATTGGAGGCGGCGCGCATCGCTATCGCCCCGGCTGACCAGCCACTCCTGGGCGAGATCAGCGCCCTTCTTGACGGCTATCCCTTGGGGGTCGACCTGGTCGTCTCGCTGGCGCGCACCTGCCCCTGGGCCCACATCCGCGACGAGCTGCGCGCCCAGCCCCCGCCACCGCTGGTTGCCATCCTGCGCACTACGGTGGCGCAGGGGCTCGATGAGGGGCAGCGCCGCGTGGCGGCGCGGCTCAGCGTCATGCGCGGGCCTTTCCCCGAGGCGGCGATCAGTAAGGTGGCCGGCACGAGCGAGTGGCTGCCTCACGTGCAGCGGCTGCGCGAGCTCTCGTTGCTCTCCTTTGACGGCACGAACTATGCCTTTGACGTGCCGGCACGCGAGTATCTCTATGGGCAGCTCGCCCCTGAGGAGGCCCGCACCTGCCACGAGCAGGCCTACCGCTACTTTGCTGGCCGAAAGGACCTGGATGGCCTGGCAGAGGCCTACCGGCACGCCATGGCCGCAGGACATTTCAGCGCCGCACGCACCCTCCTGCGCGACAAGCTGCTGCAAGCGCTGCTCGACGCGGGGCGCTACCGGCAGGTGCTGGGCCTGCTCGACGCGGCGCTGGCTACCCCTGAGGCCTTTGACGAACGCTTTCTCCTGGCCCGGGCGACGGTGTTGCGCATCCTCGGCCGGCTCCCTGAGGCCCTCGAGACGCTGCAGCGGCTGCTGGCCGTGCCCGATCTGAGCAGGGCCAGCCGGGCGCTGGCGCTCCACGAGCAGGGGCGCGTGTTCTATGAGCTGGATGACGAGGATCAGGGCGACCACCAGCGGGCGCTGGACCTCTATGCCGAGGCGCTGGCCATCGACGAGGAGCTGGCGACCTCGGAGAACCTCGGCCGCAGCGAGCACCGCTGGCTCGATGGCGAGATGGCCAGCCTGCTCGAGGATATCGCCACGGTCTACCAGTATGCTCTTGCAGGCCCCGCAGACCTGGCCTTTGCCCGGCAGCTCTACGCCACTGCGGCCGGCTTTTGGAAGCGCCTTCGTGACCCCATCAGCCGCGCCACGAGCGACAAACAGCGGGCAGAGATCCTGCGCACCGGCTCGCCCGAGGAAGTGCAGGAGGCGAAACGCATCTACCGGCAGGTGATGCAGGCGTTCAAGCGCAAAGGGCTCGAGCGTGCTTACGGCGATGCGCTGCTGCAACTCGGCAAGATCTACCAGGATGAGCGCTCGTTCAAGCACGCCCTCAAGCGCTTTCAGGAGTATGAGCAGATCCAGCACCGTCTGGGCCTGGAGCGGGAGGAAGCCATCGCCTGGAAGCAGCAGGGCGAGATCTGGCAGGAGGCGGGCTATCGCGGCCGAAGCGTCAAGAAGGCTGTGGGCCTGTACACGCGGGCGTTGGAGCGACTGGCCCCATTCCGCGACCGCTGGAGCCGGCGCACCATGGTGGCCGCACTGCTGCGCCGGGGCGAGGGCCACCTGGAGCTGCGCATGCCCGACGAGGCGAAGAGCGACTTTAGAGAGGCGCTATCACGCGTGGTGGCCATGGGCACCCGCGCCGATGAGTTCGATGCCCGTCGCCTGTCGCGGAGCGATCAGGAGCGGCTGGTGTGGGCCTTCTGTGCCCTGGCCCATGCGGGCGAGCCCGAGGCCGCCGAGGAGTTCCTCGCCCCGGCCCTGGCTGCCTGCCGCGCCCTGGGCCACGAGGTTGCCGGCGGCGAGGCCATCGACTGCAGTACGATGCTCGAACTGCCGGGGTGGGCGGTGCATCATAAGGTGAAACGCAAAACGTGAGGCGTGATGGGTGAGCGTGACGCGTGTTGCGTGTTCCGTTTGGCCGGCGTCTGCGGACGGAGCAGTATCACCCATGTACAGCATGCAGTGAATACGAGCAAGAGCGGAGCCCGCTACACGCCCGACCGGGGCCGGGGGCACCGCAGAGCCAGGCCGCGGCGCAGTCAGACGGAACACGCAGCGCGCACCACGTCTACGTCTCACGTTCTCGGCATCACGCATCGCGCCTGACGCCGCAAGGAGCTGCATCCATGTTGGTCGATGTCCACTGTCACATCGATGCCTATCCGCAGGCCGAACGGGAGCTGGCGGCAAGCGAGGCCGCGGGGGTACGCACCGTCGCCGTGACCACGTCGCTGGCTTCGTATGTGCGCACGCGCCTGCTCTGCCGGCACCACCCCGATGTACACGTGGCGCTGGGGCTGCACCCGCGGCGGGTGGGCGCCGGCTACGATCAGTGGGACGAATGGAGGCAGGTGCTGGGCGGCGCGTCGCTGGTCGGCGAGGCCGGGCTCGACTTTCGTTCCGGCAAGGAGCAGGACTGGGCGGCGCAGTCCGAGGTGCTGCGCACCATCGCGGAGGCCTGCGGGCGTGATGGCCGGGTGCTGCTCTTGCACTCTCGCTACGCCGAGGCCGAGGCCTGGGATATCATCGTAGCCGCGGGGGTGCGCTGGGTGGTGTGGCACGATTACCGGCCAGAGGGCCCCAAGTCGCTGCTGTACCGGACCATCGAGGCCGGCCACATGCTGGCGGTGGGGCCAGAGGCAGCCGCGAGCCCGTCGATCCGGGCGCGGCTACGGGCCATCCCCCGCGAGCAGGTGCTCACCGAGACGAACGGCCCCTGGGGCTGCCAGGGAGCGGGCAGCCGTGCCGTGGCGTTGCGGGGCATCCTGGCCGGGCTGGCAGAGGTCTGGCGCTGCACACCTGAGGAGGCCGAGGCGCAGGTGGAGCGCAATTTCCGGCGGCTGTTGGCGGAGGCTGCTGGTGAACGGTTGGTGGGGCAGGCTTTCCAGCCTGCCTGATCGGCAGGAGATGTGCCCCGCGGGGATGGGAGCTGATGGCTGACCGCCTTGTCGACGTTCTGCAGCACCTGATCGCTGGCTGCGACGATGGGCCAGGCCCCGCCCTCGAGACGCGGGTCCTCTCCTCTCGCTGGGGCACGCCGGCCGAGCGGGTGGCCCTGCCCTACACTCCCGAGGAGGCCGATGCCCTGCTCCGGGTGGTGGAGCAGCCGACCTTTAGCGCTGCCGAGTTTGGGGCACAGCTCGCCATCCTGCGGCGGCTGGGGTGGGTGCGGGGCGAAGAGCTGGTGCTGCCACGGCCGCGGCTGCTGGAAGCGATTGGCGCGCGGCTCTACGAAACCCTATTCCCCCGCGGCCCGGTGCGGACGGTGTTGAACATTGCCCTGGGCCAGGCGCGCCAACTGCGCGCGCCGCTGCCGTTCCACCTGCACCTCGACCGCGATGCCGGCCACCTGGCGCGCCTGCCCTGGGAATTGGTGCACGATGGCCAGAGCTTCCTGGTGCGGAGCGGCCGCCTGGCCATGGCCCGGTACATCGCTTTCAAGGCGCCGGCGACGGCGCTGGCGCTGGAGGGGCCGCTCCGGGTGCTGGTGGTGGTTGCTCGACCCCGCGACCTGCCCGGCCTCGACGAAGCGGCGGAAGTGACGGCGCTGCGTGGGGGGCTGGCCGCCCTGGCAGGCGAGCGTGGGCTCGAGGTGCAGGTGCTGGAGTCGCCGTCGTGGCGTGCCTTTGTGGACGCGCTGAGCACTGCGCCGTACCACGTGGTGCACTTTGACGGCCATGGCGACTGGGGCCGCCGCTGCCCGGCCTGCCGCCGGCTGGCGCCCGCGACCGACAGCGTCTGCCGGGCGCCCAGCGGTTGCGGCGCTCTCTGTGGCACGCCGCTCGCTGGGGTGGCTGCCCAGGGCTACCTGGCCTTTGAGCGCCCCGACGGCACGGCCGATTGGCGCAGCGCCGAGAACCTGGCCGCGGCCCTCTTCCGGAACCCGGCGGTGCGCCTGGCGGTGCTCAGCGCCTGCCGGTCGGCGGCGGTGGGGCAGGGCTCGCTCTTCGCCGGCACGGCGCCGGCGCTCATCGGCATGGGCGTGCCGGCCGTGGCCGCGATGCAGTTCGAGGTGCCGCTCTACGCCACCGTGGCCTTTGCCGAAGGTTTCTACGGCGCGCTGGCCAAACGGGCCCCCCTCACGGATGCCATGGCCCAGGTGCGCGCCGAACTCGACGACGACACCTGGTACTGCCCCACCCTGTACCTGCGCAGCAAAGGCGACCTCAGGGGCGTCCTCTTCGCCTGACGGTGCCCGGCGGTCACCTTGCCGGTTATGCAGGCCCGGCGGCGAGCCGGCTAGCGCTCGACCTCGATACGCGCCTCAGCGGGCAGGGCCAGCCCGGCCGCCACCTCCACCGCCTTGATGATCCCAGAGGGCACCGGGCAGGCGGGATGGTTGAGGCGCTGTGGTGCGAGCTGCAGCGTCAGCGGCCCCTCGCCGCGAAAGCTGATCTCGCGAAAGGCATCCACCCGGGTGAGCTCGGCGGCCAGCTTGCGCACGGCCGCGCAGTTGCTCTCGATGGTGAGGTCCACGTGCCGGCCATCGGCGGCCGCCGTTGCCTCGATGCGCGTCGTAAAGCCACAGATGCCGGAATGAACGACAACCCTGGCCACTGTTCCTCCTGATGCCCCAGACCGCACTCGACATTCGATGGGCTGACCCGCACGGGATCAGCAATCACGTCTCATCCCTCAGCCGCCCCCGCCGCCCGAACGTGCCAGGGCGACCCACAGGGCGATGATGACGATCACAAAGATGATCGAAAGCGCACTCTGCACGGACCCTCTCCTCTACGGCAACATAGCGATCTTGACGCGCTTTGTCCTTCAGGGTATTATGGATGTATACCCTATAGGGGTATGGTCGCAACCCGCCATTATACTCGTTTCTGTGGCCTTGTCGAGCCGTGGCCCTCGTGTGCGGATCTCGTGAAGGGGGAGGGTATGGACAACGGGGAACTGCAGGCACGCATCGCCGAGCTGGAGCGCCGGCTGGCGGAGGCCAGGGCGCGCCTGCCACGCCACTCGCTGCGCCCGGCGCAGATGATCGAGATCGAGGAAATGGAGGAGGAGCTGGAACGCCTGCGGTCGATGCTGCTGAGGCTCTCGGCGGGGGACGTGGCCACCTTTCCTTCGTGATCCTGGTGGTAGGATCCCGTTTTCAGATACTGAACCGCACGTGTACGACGTCGCCGTCCTGCACGACATAATCCCGGCCCTCTACCCGCACCTTTCCCAGATCGCGCAGCGCCGCCGGTGAGCCGGCCCGGATCAGCTCATCGGCGTCCATCACTTCGGCACGGACAAAGCCACGCGCCATGTCGGAGTGGATGGCGCCGGCGGCGTCGAGGGCGGTGGCGCCGCACCGCAGCGTCCAGGCGCGCACCTCTTTGCCGCCGGTGATGGTGTAGAAGGTGATCAGGTCGAGCAGGCGGTAGCCGGCGCGGATGAACGCCACCAGCCCCGGCTCTGCCAGGCCCAGCTCGGCGCGATAGGCCGCGGCCTCGTCGGGGGGCCAGTCGGCCAGCTCGGCCTCGAGAGCGGCGGAGAGCACTACCACCTCGGCCCCCTGCGACGCGGCGAGCTGGCGCACCGCCTCGGCGTAGCGGCCGCCGCCGGGCAAGCTCGACTCGCCTACGTTGACCACGTAGAGGCGTGGCTTGGCGGTCAGGAGCTCCAGCTCGCGGGCGAGGGCGCGCTCTGGATCCGGCAGGTCCTCGCCGTTGGCGAAGAGCCCCTGGTTCAGCCGTGCCTGCAACCCCTCCAGCGCCGCCAGCTCGGCGTCGTAGGTGCCTTTGGCGCCCTTGGCCTGCGTGCGCACCTTCTCCAGGCGGCGCTCGACGGTGGCCAGGTCGGCGAGGACCAACTCCAGATCGACCGTCTCCACATCGGCGCGGGGGTCCAGCTCGGCTGTGACGTGGGGCACGTCGGGGTCCTCAAAGCCGCGCACGACCATGGCCACGGCATCGACGGTGCGGATGTGGCCCAGGAACTGGTTGCCCAAGCCCTCGCCGTGGCTGGCGCCGCGCACCAGCCCGGCGATATCCACCACCCGCAGGGTCGTGGGCACCACCCGTTCGGGGTTCACGATGCGCGCCAGCGCTTCCAGGCGCGGGTCGGGCACGGGCACCACCCCCACGTTCGGCTCGATGGTCGTAAAGGGGTAGCCGGCCACCGCCGCCCCGGCGTGGGTCAGCGCGTTGAAGAGGGTCGACTTGCCGACGTTGGGCAACCCCACGATGCCGATGTCGAGGCTCATGTGCTTACTCCGTCACATTCTACCCGTGACGCGTGTTGCGTGTTCCGTTTGCTCGCCCGTTCATAGCGGAATACGCAACAGGAGCCTTCGCCTATCACGGGTCACGCATCACACCTTACGCCTCACCCCGCCGGCCCCCGCTTGAAGCGAGCCGGCCAGGGCTCATAGTTGCTGACGAAGCGCTCGCGGGCGATGACCTGGCCGTTCTCCTTGATGATGCGGTAGACGGTGGCACGCACGCCGTCGTGGGCCGAGTCGACCTGGACGACCTGGCCGGGCGCGAGGGTCGGGTCGTCCTCGTAGATCGGAGGCGGCGCCTTGGCCTGGTTGTCGAGGTAGGGGCCCTCCAGTTCCACCGTGCGGCCGAGCTGGCCGGGGCCGTAGAAGCGGAAGCTCAGGGCGCCGGTGCGTGGGTCGGCCGAGCTGTCGATGATGACCGGGAACGACAGGTCGTTCTTGAAGCGCATATCCACGTCGGGCGTGAAGACGGTAGCATCGAGGCCCACGGGTGGCTCGTACCAGGTGACCCGGTAGGTGTGGGGGTAGCGCTCGACGATGGGGAAGCCGCCGAAGAATGCGGCACGGAAGGCGGTGGTGGCCACCTGGCAGATGCCGCCGCCCGCGCCCAGCTCGGTGCGGTCGCCCACGATCACATACGCCTCGGCCCAACCCTCGGCCGCCGTGATGGGGCCCAGGTAGCTGTTGAACGAGAAGGTGGCTCCCGGAGGCACGACCACGCCCGGGAAGCGCGAGGTGCCGACGACGATGTTCTGGGTGCGCGCCGGGTCCGAGCCACGGAACGACGAGGTGCCCTCGCTGAGCAGGTTCAGCTTGCCCCAGCTCGCCACCAACTCGGGTGTCAGGTAGGGCTGGGTCACCTGCACCGGCAGTGGCACGGTGGCCGGCCCGCCCTCGAGCGCTGCCAAGACGCGCTTGAGCGCCTCGGCGGTATCCACCTGGCGGCCCGACTGGCTGGGGATGCGGATACGGGCGGTCATCGTCGCGGGGTCAACCTGCACGCGGCCCTCCAGGAGCGGCCGGTCGACGGCACGGGCGATGCCGGCCACCCATTCGGCCAGGGGGTCGGGCTTGAGGTCGAGCGCCCAGCGCACCGTGCCATCGGCGCCGGTCTCCTGGCGGGGCTTGAGGGCCTGGGCCACGATCTCGCGGCTGAGCGACCAGGCCTGGTGAGCGCCATCGTCGTCGAAGGTGACGGTCACCTGCCGCGACAGGATTGCCTCGGCCCGCTGGCGGGCTGCCTCACCGTCGGCCACGGTAGGCGCCAGGGTGCGGATGGCCAGGTCCATCGTCTCGGGCAGGCCGTTCTGTACCGCGGCGCGCAGTTGTTGCAGGGTGGCGTCGACATCCAGCTCGCGGCCGGTGGTGCCGGGGGTGCTGCGCGGGGTGACGCCCACCAGTTCAAAGGTGGCAGGTCTGGCCGGGATGTCGATCTCTTTGGCCAGTTGGCGCAGCGTGAGGTTGGCGTGCGCCTCGTCGAAGGACCATGCCGGCGGGATGGCCAGGCTTTGCCGCATGGCGCGCAGCCGGGTCAACCAGTCGGCGGTGAAGGAGCCGCTGCGGCCCACGGCCATGGCTGCGTTCACCGTAGCCTGCAGGTTCCAGGTGATGCCCAGATTCTCCAGGGGCAGCACCCACTGGCGGTCGCCGTCGCGCAGGGTGAGGTGGCGCGGGCCCACGGTCGACCAGGCCTGGGTGAGCGCCGCCTCGGCCTCGGGGGCGGTCATACCCTGGAGCGGCACCCCGGCCACCCACACCCCGGCGATCACGCGGCCATCATAGCGCTGCTGCCACAGGATGGCGCCGGCGCCGAGGAGCACGACCGTCGTTGCCAGCGAGAGGAGGAGGCCCACCACGATGCCCAACGGACCTCGCCCCCGGCGCCCTCCCACCAGGGGACCGGCCCCGGCAGGGGCCGACCATGGCAGGTCTGGCCCGCTCACGGCTCGATTGACATGCCCTTGAGATTCGATCATACTGTCATCGCCTGTTCCAGTCTGCTGGGGACGTCGGCACCCAGTGGCCGGCCGGCATGTTCCTCAGGGGCCGGCCGCGTGCGAAGCGTGATACCCGGGCGGACACATCCCCGGCAGGGTACCGCCATTGTGCGATAGGGCGAAGGCCAGCCATGCCAGACACACGCACGAGCCTGTTGCGCCGCCTGAAGCGCGAGCGACTGCACGTGGAGCCGGGAGCGCTCGAGGCGAGCTCGCCCCGGGTGCAGCGGCGTTTCGCCCACGCCTGGGCGCCGGCGGACCTCCTGCTCGAGTGGCTGGCGGCCTGGCCAGCGGGCCTGATCGCCTACTGGCTGGCGGCCCCGGCGGGCCATGTGGTCTTGAGCGCCCAGCCCTCGGCCTACCTGCCGGCGGGCCTGCCCTGGCGAGCTGGTGGGCTGCCGGCTGCGGTGCGGGTATCGCTCGGCGACCTGCTCGACGCCCGCCCGGCACTGGAAGCCGTGGCGCAGATGGTGGACCACCTGCTGGGCTCGTTGGGCGACCCCGATGGCCCCCGGCTCTCCGATGGTGCCGGCGCGACCCCTGCCCTCCGCGACGTGGCCCGCCGCCTGGCGGAGCTGGTCGCCCTCGGCTATGGCCCCACTGAGCCTCACACGTACTTTGCCTGGGCCTTTGCCGGTTACTGGCTCGACCGCCAGGCGCTCAACTCCGCCGACCCCCTGGCCGAGCGCCTGCTACGCACCACCCTCTGCAGCGACCGGTTCTGGGGCCGCGAGCTGTGCGTGGCGGCGGATGGCGGATAGCCGCTAGTCGCGGCCTACGGGCTTGCCGGCCAGGTCGTACTCCATAGCCCCCGTGATCTCGACGGGCACAAAGCTGCCTGTCGCCTGCACTCCTTCCACCAGCACGAGC